>Ga0247818_10001054_pt1 | contig 17291 bp, 16 predicted proteins | sample 13C_Glucose_Day1_FD_192424 | JGI IMG/M metagenome (GOLD analysis project Ga0247818, IMG submission 192424) | Soil microbial communities from agricultural site in Penn Yan, New York, United States - 13C_Glucose_Day1 | ecosystem: Environmental > Terrestrial > Soil > Agricultural land | place... | reverse complement strand
GAACATGATCGTGCCGATCACGTTGATCTGCACCGGTGTTCCCCTGGCAGCCGCACCCCAGACGTACATGGGGAACGTGATCGAGCTCGGGCTCGCGTTGAAGTTGGTGATGATGTAGTCGTCGAAGCTGAGCGAGAAGGCCAGCAGCGCGCCGGCAGCGATGCCGGGCGCGGCCAGCGGCAGCGTCACCCGCAGGAACGTCTGCAGCGCGTTGGCGCCCAGGTCCGCGGCCGCCTCCTCCAGGCGGGGGTCCAGCGAGGCGACGCGGGCCTTGACCGCGACGACCACGAAGGACAGGCAGAACATGATGTGGGCGACGAGAATCGCCCCACCGCCAGAAGGAAGACCCATCGCCACGAAGAGTGTCAGCAGGCTCGAGCCCATGACGACCTCGGGCGTGGCCATGGGCATGAAGATGAGCAGGTTGGTGCCTGCCCGGCCACGGAACCGGTGGCGCCCGAGGGCGAACGCGACCAGGGTGCCGAGGATCGTGGCGATCAGCGACGCGACGATCCCGATGCGCAGGGACAGTCCCAGGGACTCGCAGATGCCGGGTGTGCCGCAGGGGTTCTGCCAGGCCTCGGTCGAGAACTCGGTCCACTGGTAGTTGTAGCGGCCCTTGGGGTTGTTGAACGAGAAGATGGCCACGACGACGTTGGGGATGAGCATGTAGGCCAGGACGGCCAGCGCCGCGAAGGCCAGGAGGTGGCGTCGGATCCAGCGCATTCTCAGACCAGCTCCTCGGTTCCGGCCTTGCGCACGTAGGCGGTGACCAGCGTCAGGATCAGCACGAGCAGGATGAAGGACAGCGCGGCCGCGAGGGGGTAGTTGAGCACCCGCAGGAACTGCGCGTCGATGACCTGGCCGATCATCACGGTCTGGGTGTTGCCCAGGAGCTTGGAGTTGATGAAGTCGCCCGCTGCCGGGATGAACGTCAGCAGCGTCCCGGCCACCACACCCGGAAGCGACAGCGGCCAGGTGACGAACCGGAAGCCCTGCCAGGGCGAGGCGTAGAGGTCGCCCGCAGCCTCCACCAGTCTCGGGTCCAGCCGCTCCAGCGAGGAGTACAGCGGCAGGATCATGAACGGCAGGAAGTTGTAGGTCAAACCCATGATCACGGCGAACTTGCTCGCCATGAGGTTGTCGTTCGCGGTCAGCCCCACGGCCTGCAGCAGGTCGGTCAGCCCGATGGCGCGGGCGAACTCGGTGACGGGGCTGCTGTCGCTGAGGATCGTCTGCCACGCCAGCGTGCGGATGAGGAAGCTCGTGAAGAAGGGCGCGATCACCAGGACCAGGAGCACGTTCTTCCAGCGACCCGCCTTGAGCGCGATGAAGTAGGCCAGCGGGTAGCCCAGGAGCAGCGTCAGGAGGGTGGCAGAGGCGGCATAGCCGACCGAGCGCAGCAGCTGCGGCAGGTAGCGCTGGAACGCCTCGGCGTAGATCGCGACGTTGCCGGTGAAGGTGTAGCCCTCGTCGACGGAGCCTTCCTGCAGTGACTGCGAGAACAGGGTGATCATCGGGACGACGAAGAACACGACCAGCCACAGCAGACCGGGCAGCAGCAGCGCGTAGGGAACCCAGTTGCTCCGCTGGCGCTCCGGTGGCGCTGACACGCCGGTGGACAGGGCCGGGGCCTCAGCCACGGTCGTCCTCCCGCTCGGCCCCCGCCTCCGCGTCCTGCGAGGCGTCGAGGGCGAACCCGTGCTCGGCGGCCCAGGAGATCGTGACGTTCTCCCCCACGCGGGCACGGGCCGAGCCGTCGTTCTGCTGGACCACCATGAGCTCGCGGCCCCACGGCATGCGCACGAGGTACTGGGTCGCGACACCCGTGAAGGAGACGTCGGTGACGGTGCCCTTGAGCTGGTTGGGACCGCCGGCCGCGCCAAGCCTGAGCTTCTCGGGCCGCACCCCCAGGAGGATGTTCCGTATGCCGTCGGGCAGGTGCTCGCGGGAGACCTCGAGGTCGGTGTCGTGGCTGCGGACGATGACGGTGCCCTCCGACCCGGGCTCCCCGGTCACCGTCGCCTTGAGGAGGTTGGACTGCCCGAGGAAGTTGGCGACGAAGGTGGACCGCGGCTGCTCGTAGAGCGTCGCAGGGTCGCCGAGCTGTTCGATCCGCCCGCCGTTCATCACCGCGATGGTGTCGGCCATGGTCATGGCCTCCTCCTGGTCGTGCGTGACGTGGACGAACGTCAGGCCGACCTCCGACTGGATGCGCTTGAGCTCGATCTGCATCTGGCGGCGCAGCTTGAGGTCGAGCGCGCCGAGCGGCTCGTCGAGGAGCAGGACATCGGGACGGTTGACGATGGCCCGAGCCAGCGCCACGCGCTGCTGCATGCCACCCGACAGCTGGACGGGCTTCTTCTTCGCGACCTCGCTGAGCTGGACCAGCTCGAGGACCTCCTGCGCCTTCTTCTTGGCGTCCTTGTCGCCGCGGCGCTTGAGCCCGAAGCACACGTTGTCCAGCACGTTCATGTGCGGGAACAGCGCATAGGACTGGAACACCGTGTTGACGTTGCGCTGGTACGCCTTGGTGGTGGTGATGTCCTTGTCGCCGATCATGATCTGCCCGGCGGTGGGATCCTCGAGGCCGGCGATCATCCGCAGGGTGGTCGTCTTGCCGCAGCCCGAGGGGCCGAGCAGGGCGAAGAACGAGCCCTGCGGGATCGTCAGGTCGAGGGGGTGGACCGCGGTGAAGTGCTCGAAGGACTTCGACAGTCCCTGGAGCCTCAGGTCACCGGAGAGCTGCTCTGCCATCAGCCTGCGGTGAGCTCGGCCCACATGGAGGAGTACTTCGTCTCCTCCTCGGGAGTGAGGCCCCGGAACACGTGGGCCCGGGACAGGGTCTCCTCGTCGGGGAAGATCAGCGGGTTCTTCGCCACGTCGGGATCCTCCTTGGCGAGCTTCTCCTTGGCGCCCTTCACCGGCGCGATGTAGTTGACGTAGGCCACGACCTCGGCCATGACCGCCGGGTCGTAGTAGTAGTTGATGAGCTGCTCGGCGTTCTTCTTGTGCTTGGCCATGGCGGGGATGACGAAGTTGTCGGACCACAGCGTGCAGCCCGTCTCCGGGAGCACGTAGGCCAGCGCCGGGTTCTCCGCCTGGAGCTGCACGACGTCTCCGGTCCAGGCGACGCAGGCGGCGATGTCGCCGGCAGCAAGGGGCTTGGTGTACTCGTTGCCGGTGAAGCCGCGCAGCTGACCCGCCTCCTTGGCCTTCTGGATCTCCCCGATGGCCGCCTCGAAGTCGGCGTCGGTGAACTTGGTGATGTCCTTGCCCATCGCGAGCATCACCAGGCCGACCGAGTCGCGCATCTCCGACAGCAGCGTGACCTTGCCCTTCAGCGCGGGGTCGGTCAGCAGCTGGTCCATGGTCTCGACCTTCTTGCCCCCGGTCGCCTTCGGGTTGTAGGAGATGCCGGCGAAGCCGCTCTGCCAGGGCAGCGAGTAGACCCGGCCCGGGTCGAACTCGACGTCCTTGAGCGAGTCCTCGACGTTGCCGTGGTTCGGGATGTTCGCGAGGTCGAGCTTCTGCACGAAGCCCTGGCGGATCAGGCGGGCCACCATCCAGTCCGTGCTGCACCAGACGTCGCGGCCGGTGTCGTTGCCTGCAGCGAGCAGTGGGCGGACCTTGGCGTAGAACTCGTCGTTGTCGTTGTAGTCCTCGGTGTAGTTCACCTTGATGCCGAACTGCTTGGTGAACGCCTCGAGCGTCGGACGTTTCTGGGTCGCGTCGTCGACGTCGATGTACTCAGGCCAGTTGGACCAGTTGATGACCTTCTCGGTGTCGGACAAGTCCTGGGCGGCCTTGGCCGTGGCGCTCGTCCCGTTTCCCGAGGGGTTGCGGCCCTCTGAGCCACACGCGGCCAGCGCCGTGACGCCGAGCCCTGCAGCACCCAGCATCAGCGTCCGGCGGGACAGCATCCCTCGCGCCAGGGCGACGCTGAGAGTGGGGGGGATCTGGTCGTTCATGGGGGTTCTCCTGGTGCCGGCGCCGGATGGGCGTGTTGGTGCTGCGGTCGGGGGTGGTCAGCTCTCGATGTTGGCCATGACGTGCTTGATGCGGGTGTAGTCCTCGAGCCCGTACATGGACAGGTCCTTGCCGTAGCCGCTCCGCTTGAATCCGCCGTGGGGCATCTCGGCGACGATCGGGATGTGGGTGTTGATCCAGACGCAGCCGAAGTCGAGGCGCTTGGACATCCGCATGGCCCGCCCGAAGTCCTTGGTCCACACGCTGGAGGCGAGCCCGTAGTCGACGCCGTTGGCCCACCGCACCGCCTCGTCCTCGTCGGTGAACTGCTGGACGGTGATGACCGGGCCGAAGATCTCGTTCTGGATGGCCTCGTCGTCCTGGCGCAGTCCTGACAGCACGGTGGGCTCGATGAAGAACCCGTCGCCGAGGGAGGCGACCCGGTGGCCACCGGCGGCGACGGCGGCGTGGTCCGGCAGGCGCTCGAGGAAGCCCTGGACGCGCTGGAGCTGGTTCGCGTTGTTGACCGGCCCGAACGCTGCGTCCTCGTCCTCGGGCATGCCGACCTTGGTGGAGGTCCTGGCGTAGTCCGCCAGGGCGTCGACGAAGTCGTTGTGGATCCTGGGGGCGGCAAGCACCCGGGTCGCGGCCGTGCAGTCCTGGCCCGCGTTGAAGTAGCCCGCGCCGGCGATGCCCTCGACCGCGGCCTCGATGTCGGCGTCGTCGAAGACGACAACGGGCGCCTTGCCGCCGAGCTCGAGGTGGACGCGCTTGATGTCATGGGCCGCGCTCTCGGCCACCTGCATTCCGGCGCGGACGGAGCCGGTGATGGCGACGAGGGCAGGCGTCTTGTGGGCCACCACGGCCCGGCCGGTGCTGTGGTCGCCCGTGACGACGTTGAAGGTGCCGGCCGGGAGGAACTCCGAGGCGATCTCGGCCAGCAGCAGCGTCGTCTCCGGCGTCGTGTCCGACGGCTTGAGGACGATCGTGTTGCCGGCCGCCAGGGCCGGGCCGATCTTCCAGACGGCCATCATCATCGGGTAGTTCCACGGGGTCACCTGCCCGACGACGCCGATCGGCTCGCGGCGGACCCACGACGTGTGGCCCCTCATGTACTCGCCGGCCGACCTGCCCTCGAGCACCCGGGCCGCGCCGGCGAAGAACCGCAGCTGGTCCACCATCGGCGGAACCTCCTCGCTGGCGGTCAGCGCGTGCGGCTTGCCGGTGTTCTCGCCCTCGAGGCGGACGAACTCGTCGGCACGCTTCTCGACGGCGTCGGCGAAGTCGAGCAGGGCCTTCTGGCGCTCGCTCGGGGTGGCCTGGCCCCACTCCGCGAAGGCGGCGTCAGCGGCGGCATACGCCTTGTCGACGTCGGCCTGGCTGGAGACCGGGGCCTTGGCGACGACCTGCGCGGTCGCGGGGTTGACGATGTCCGACGTGGTGTCGGTCTCCGCGTCGACGTACGCGCCGTTGATGAAGTTGCGCAGGGCACGAGGGGTGGCAGTCACGAGCTCTCCCGTAGGTGGGTACGGATTCCGGTGTCTCGAACTGTAGCCACTGATCCAGCGATTTCAATAGTTCTCGGCAACCAGATCGAGGAAATCAACACTGATGTGACATCCGCGCAACGGATTCCGTCGTCCGGGGACTTGCGCACTCGTGCCACAGACGCCACGATGGCGGGCGTGACCCGCTCCGTAGCCAACCATTCCGAGGCCCGCCTCGATGACGTCTCGAAGGCGATCATCGAGCACCTCCAGGAGGACGGCCGGCAGTCCTACGCGACCATCGCCAAGCACGTCGGCCTCTCCGAGGCTGCCGTGCGCCAGCGGGTCCAGCGACTGCTGGACTCCGGGGTCATGCAGATCGTGGCCGTGACCGATCCCCTCCAGGTGGGCTTCCGCCGCCAGGCGATGATCGGGATCCGGGTCGACGGCGACCTCACACCCGTCGGTGACGCGCTCACCGCGATGAACGAGGTCGACTACGTCGTCACGACAGCCGGCAGCTTCGACCTGCTCGCGGAGGTCGTCTGCGAGGACGACGACGAGCTGCTCGAGCTGCTCACCAAGCGGATCCGGACCCTTCCCGGAGTCGCCTCCACCGAGACGTTTGTCTACCTGAAACTCAACAAGCAGCACTACAACTGGGGTACACGATGACCACCGAGCCTTCCGCCATCTACGAACCGTCCAGCGACACCCACACGCCGATGGGCACCCTGCACAGCGAGGCCGCCCGCGACCACCTGTGGATGCACTTCACCCGGCACTCGGTCTTCGAGGACCGCAGCGAGGGTGGCCTGGGCCACTCGGTGCCCATCATCACCCGCGGCGAGGGTCACAAGATCTGGGACGACCGCGGCAACGAGTACATCGACGGGCTCGCGGGCCTGTTCGTGGTCCAGGTCGGCCACGGACGCGAGGAGCTGGCCGAGGCGGCGGCCAAACAGGCGAAGGAGCTGGCCTTCTTCCCGCTGTGGTCCTATGCCCACCCCCGGGCCATCGAGCTGGCCGAGCGCCTGGCCGCAGGCGCCCCCGGTGACCTCAACCGCGTCTTCTTCACCACCGGCGGCGGCGAGGCCGTCGAGACCGCCTGGAAGCTGGCCAAGCAGTACTTCAAGCTGATGGGCAAGCCGACCAAGCACAAGGTCATCAGCCGCAACGTGGCCTACCACGGCACCCCGCAGGGCGCCCTGTCCATCACCGGCATCCCCGCCGCCAAGGAGATGTTCGAGCCGCTGGTGCCGGGCGCGTTCAAGGTGCCCAACACCAACCACTACCGCGCCCCCGAGCACCTCCGCGAGGACGAGAAGGCCTTCGGCCGCTGGGCAGCAGACCGCATCGCCGAGGCCATCGAGTTCGAGGGCCCCGACACCGTCGCCGCCGTGTTCCTCGAGCCGGTGCAGAACTCCGGCGGCTGTTTCCCGCCGCCGCCCGGGTACTTCGAGCGCGTCCGCGAGATCTGCGACGAGTACGACGTCCTGCTCGTCTCCGACGAGGTCATCTGCTCGTTCGGCCGCATCGGCTCGATGTTCGCCTGCAACGACTTCAACTACGTGCCCGACATCATCACCTGCGCCAAGGGCATGACCTCGGGCTACTCCCCCATCGGCGCCATGATCGCCAGCGACCGCCTCTTCGAGCCGTTCAAACAGGGCACCACGTTCTTCCCCCACGGCTACACCTTCGGTGGCCACCCGGTCAGCGCCGCCGTCGCCCTGGCCAACCTCGACATCTTCGAGCGCGAGGGCCTGAACCAGCACGTCATGGACAACGCGCCCAAGTTCCGCGACACCCTCGAGAGGCTGCTGGACCTGCCGATCGTCGGCGACGTCCGAGGCGCCGGGTACTTCTACGGCATCGAGCTCGTCAAGGACAAGGCCACCCGCGAGACCTTCAACGACGACGAGGCCGAGCGGCTGCTGCGCGGTTACCTGTCCAAGGCCCTCTTCGACGCCGGCCTCTACTGCCGCGCCGACGACCGCGGCGACCCCGTCATCCAGCTCGCGCCGCCGCTGATCATCGGCCAGACGGAGTTCGACGACATCGAGTCCCGCCTCCGCTCGGTCCTCAAGGACGCCGAGAAGCACCTCTAGCCGGCACCGCCGCTCGTGTCGCCACCCACACCGCTGCGCCCCCTCTGGTGGGAGGGGGCGGCCACCTCCGCCGACCACGGCTCGGCCCTGACCGGTGACACCGCCGCCGACGTCGTCATCGTCGGCGGCGGCTACACCGGGCTGTGGACGGCCTACTACCTGCTGCGGGACCAGCCCTCGCTCGACGTCCTGGTGCTCGAGGCCGAGCACGTCGGCTTCGGGGCGAGCGGGCGCAACGGCGGCTGGGTCTCGGCGCTCTACCCCGTCGGGCCGGCGACCCTCGCCCGCGAGCACGGCCGCGACGCCGCCGTCGCGATGCTCCGCGCGCTGAGGGAGACGGTGACCGAGGTCGGGGCCGTGGTCCGCGACGAGGGCATCGACTGCGGCTTCCACCAAGGCGGCGCGATCTCGGTGGCCCGCAGCACCGCCCAGGTCACGCGGGCCCGCGCCGAGGCCGCGGCCGGTCAGGAGTGGGGCGACGGCACCATCTGGCTGGACGCCGGGGCTGCGCGCGAGCGCCTCGAGGCCGCCAACGTCCAGGGCGCGACCTTCAACCCCCACTGCGCCCGGGTGCACCCGCGCCGCCTCGCCGACGGCCTCGCGGCCGCGGTGCGAAGGCGCGGTGGCCGCATCGCCGAGGGCACCAGGGTCGACTCCATCGGGCCGGGATCGGTGCAGACCGCGACCGGCCACCGGGTGACCGCCAGGCACGTCATCCGCGCGACCGAGGCCTGGACTTCCGCGCTGCCGGGGCGCCGCCGCGCGATCGCCCCCGTCTACTCGCTCATGGTGGCCACCGAGCCGCTCCCCCAGACCACGTGGGATGCGGTCGGCCTCGCCGACCGCGAGGTCTTCGCCGACCACCGGCACGTCATCGTCTACGGCCAGCGCACGGCCGACGACCGGATCGCCTTCGGCGGCAGGGGCGCGCCCTACCACTGGGGCTCGCGCATCCGGCCCCGCTTCGACCGCGACCGCCGTGTCTTCGACGAACTGCGGGCCACCCTGACCGAGATGCTGCCCCAGCTCGACGGGGTCCGCTTCACGCATGCCTGGGGCGGCCCCCTCGGGATCGCCCGCGACTGGCACCCCAGCGTCGGCCTCGATGTGCGCACGGGGCTCGGCTGGGCGGGCGGCTACGTCGGTGACGGCGTCGCCGCCAGCAACCTCGCCGGCCGGACCATCGCCGACCTGGTGGGCGGACGGCACACCCCACTCACCACTCTCCCCTGGGTCGGGCACCGGTCGCGGCAGTGGGAGCCCGAGCCGCTGCGCTGGCTCGGCGTCAACGCCGGCCTGCGCCTCGGACTCTCCGCCGACCGCGAGGAGGAGCGCACCGGTCGCCCCGCCCAACGGGCCCGCCTCCTCGGCGCGCTCACCGGCCACTGAAGCCGCACACTGTCCCCGTGCCTCTCGCCCCCTCCTCCCTCTCGGCCGACGCGCTGCGGTTCCTGAGCGAGCGGCACCTCGCGACGCTGACGACGCTGCGCCCTGATGGCACTCCCCATGTGGTGCCCGTGGGCTTCACCTGGGACGCCGACACGCGCCTCGCGCGGGTGATCACCAGCCGGTCGAGCCGCAAGGCCCGCAACGCCGACGCCGGGTGCCGCGCGGTGCTGTGCCAGGTCGACGGCCGGCACTGGCTGTCGCTGGAGGGGACGGCCAGCCTGCTCACCGCGCCGGAAGAGGTACACGACGCAGAGCAGCGGTATGCCGTGCGCTACCGCACCCCGCGGGTGAACCCCGAGCGCGTGGTCATCGCCGTGACCGTGGACCGCGTGCTCGGGAACCTCTGAGCTACTGGTGGACCGGGCCCGCGAGCGCCGGCAGGTACTCGCCGGAGACGGTCGCCCAGTGCTGCCACTCCTCGTCGGTCGCCTCCGTCATGGCGTTCCACCACGTGAGGCTCCGGTTGACCGGCGTGCACAGCGTTGCTGCCCTCAGCAGCTCCTCGAGGTCGTCGGTCGACAGGCCGAGACCCCACGCCTCGAGATAGGCCTCCTCGATGGGACGCCATGGCAGCGTCGTGACCCCGCTGACCCAGCTGCGTGAGGCGCCGAGCACCTCCGCGGCATGGGCCCAGTGGGCGTCGCCGAAGTCGAAGATGCGCAGGCCGCCGTCCACGGCGAACACGTTGTTGGGGTGGAGGTCGCCGTGCTGGAACGTCGTGGGCAGCGGCGAGTCGGCCAGCGTGCGCGCGGCGGCGGCCACGCGGTCCCCCACCGCGAGGATCCTTTCGGCGACGGGCTCCTCGAGGCGAAGCGGGTGCCCGGGCGGCAGGCCCGACCAGCGCGCGACCAGGTCCTCGAGCCGCGCCGGCACCGACTCGGGCGAGCAGTCGGGCAGTCCCGCCGCCAGCAGCAGGGGGCCGTGGTCGGCTGCCGCCTGTTGCAGCAGCGCCGCGTTGCGCACGACGCGACACCAGTCGTCGAGAGTCGGCTCGTGGCTCGCGGAGAGCGTGGCGCCGCGGTCGGCGGTGAGCATCCAGCCGCGGCTGGGATCGATCGCCACGGGCCGGTCCACCTCGGTGGGAGCGATGTCCGCCAGGGCCCACTGCACGGCGGGCTCGAAGGCCAGCGCGGCGCAGTTCGCCTTGAACCACAGCCGTCCCCGGTCGGTCGGCACGATGAGCTGGGTCGACCAGGGACGGATGCGGGGCTGCTCGACGGGGCCGTTGACCTCCCGGCCGTCCTCTGCGGACCGCTCTCGGATCCAGTCCTCCACCTCCTGCCGCCAGGCGGGGCTACCGACGGTGACGGAGAACGGCGCTTGCACGCTGCCCAGCGTAGGCGCGGCTAGGGTCGCCCCATGGACGACCCCCACCCGGTCACCGCGCGCGACCCCGAGACGTCTGCGGTCCGCAGCAACGAGATCGAGACCCTCCGCGCCCTCGATGACGCGCTGGCGAACCGGATCCCCCTGTGCGGCCTGCGCCTTCAGGACCTCAACCTGACGGGACACGAGTCCGAGCTTCTCGAGCGCACCGACGTCGAGGGCATGGTGGTGCTGGGCGGCCGACTGTCCACTGAGCTCGAGACGCACCTGCGGGCACACCACGCGCTCATCTTCCCGACCGACCCGCATGCGCCGGTCAACCCCTACCGGGCGACGCTCTACCAGCCCCACGAGCTCTATGCCGGGCTGGGCGAGCGCGGCTACGAGGAGACTCCCGACGCGCAGGCCTACCACTGGTCGCGGGACGCCCAGCTGCACCACGACGCCTTCGTCACCTTGCTGCGCGCCATCCACGACGACTCCATCACCGACGCGCTCACCGAGTTCATCGGGCCCCGTCCGGTGGTCGGGGTCATGGGCGGACACGCGCTGGCGCGCGGCACACGGGAGTATGCCGTGGCGGCACGGCTCGGCCACGCCCTCGCGGCTGCGGGACTCGTCGTCGCCACCGGTGGAGGGCCCGGAGCCATGGAGGCCGCCAACCTGGGGGCCTTCTGCCCCGAGCCGGGCCGGCTCGACGACGCCCTTGACAGGCTCTGCGCCGTCCCTTCCTTCGCACCGTCCATCGCGGCCTGGGCCAGGCTCGCGCTCGGCCTGCACGACGAGATCATGGAGGCGGGCCGCGAGCGGTCCGTTCGCAGCGTCGGCATCCCCACGTGGTTCTACGGGCACGAGCCGCCCAACGTCTTCTGCGACGCCATCGGCAAGTACTTCTCCAACGCCATCCGCGAGGACGGCCTGCTTGCCCGGTGCACCGCGGGTCTCGTGGTGCTCGAGGGCGCCGCAGGCACGGTGCAGGAGGTCTTCCAGGCAGCGACCCGTCTCTACTACGCCCCCGCTGGGGCGCAGATCCCGCCGATGGTGCTGGTGGGCGTGAGGCACTGGACCGAGACGGTGCCGGTGTGGGCAGGCCTGCAGGCATTGGCCGCGGGCCGCGACATGGCTGGCGCGATCCACCTCGTGGACGACGTCGCGGAAGTGCCGAGTCTCCTGCGCGTCTGAGCTCTTGTCGCGGTCAGTCGAAGACGATGGTGCGGCGCCCGCGCAGGATGACGCGGTGTTGCACGTGCCAGCGCACGGCCCGCGCGAGGGCCATGGCCTCGAGCTCCTGCCCGACGGAGGCGAGCTCGGCCGGACTCATCCGGTGGTCCACGCGCCGGAAGTCCTGCTCGATGATGGGCCCCTCGTCGAGGTCGGCCGTCACGTAGTGGGCCGTGGCGCCGATGACCTTGACGCCGCGGTCGTGGGCCTGGGTGTAGGGCCTGGCGCCCTTGAAGCTCGGCAGGAGCGAGTGGTGGATGTTGATGATCCGGCCGGTGAAGTCTGCGCACAGGTCGGCCGACAGGATCTGCATGTATCGGGCCAGCACGACGGTGTCGGCGTCGTACTCCTCCACCAGCCTGCGCAGCTCGGCCTCGGCCTCGGCCTTGGTGGCCCTGGTCACGGGCACGTGGTGGAAGGGAATCTCATGCCACTGCGCGAGGTCGCGGAAGTCCTCGTGGTTCGAGACGATGGCCGGGATCCGCACGGGCAGAGAGCCGGTCTCGGCCCGGTAGAGGAGGTCGTTGAGGCAGTGGCCCTGCTGGCTCACCATGACCAGCACCCGGTTGCGCACCGACAGGTCGTGCACGGCCCACGCCATGGCGAACTCGGCGGCGGTGGGCTCCATCGCCTCACGAAGCTCGGCCACGTCGAGCGGCTCGCCCTCGCGGACCAGGTGCATGCGGAGGTGGAACTCGCCAGAGGACGGGTCACCGAACTGCTGGGCGTCGGCGATCGTCAGGCTCTGCTCGAGCATCACCCCGGTCACGGCATGGACGATCCCGCGCCGGTCGGGGCACGACACCGTCAGCACGAACTCGCGGCCGGCCTCCAGGGCCGGGGTGGTCTCGCCGTGCACGGATGGCTCCCCTCGCTGCGTGGTGTGGGGCGTCACCCTACCGGCGGCACTTGCCCCGCGGTGCCGGTCGACGAGGACCGAGACGGCTAGGCGGTGGAGGCGGCCAGCTGACCGCAGGCCCCGTCGATGTCCTGCCCGCGGGTGTCACGGATGGTCGTCGGGATGCCGTGCGCGAGCAGCCGCTCGACGAACTGCTGCTCGACCCCGGGGCGCGACGCGGTCCACTTCGACCCGGGCGTCGGGTTGAGCGGGATGGGGTTGACGTGCACCCAGCCCCGCCCTCGGGCATTGAGCTTCTTGCCGAGCAGGTCGGCACGCCAAGCCTGGTCGTTGATGTCCTTGATGAGCGCGTACTCGATGCTCACGCGGCGGCCGGTCGCCTGGTAGTAGCGGTAGGCGGCGTCGATGGCCTCGTCGACGCTCCAGCGCGTGTTGATGGGCACGAGCTCGTTGCGCAGCTCGTCGTCCGGGGCGTGCAGCGAGAGGGCGAGCGTGACGGGAATGCCCTCGCCGGCCAGCTTGTCGATCGCAGGCACTAGACCGACCGTCGACATGGTGATGCCGCGGGCCGACATGCCGAGGCCGTCGGGGGCCGGGTCGGTGAGGCGGCGGATCGCTCCGACGGCCGCCTTGTAGTTGGCCAGGGCCTCCCCCATGCCCATGAAGACCACGTTGGAGATGCGGGTCGGGCCGGTCGGCTCGGTCGGCCCGCCGTTGTCGTCGTCCTCACTGCCGAGCTGCGCGTCCCCGGCGGTGTTCCTGCCGGGCGCGAGCTCTCCGCGGCGCAGCTGGCGAGCGGCGTAGACGACCTGCTCGACGATCTCGGCCGCCGACATGTTGCGGGTCAGGCCCGCCTGGCCCGTGGCGCAGAAGGGGCAGTTCATGCCGCAGCCAGCCTGCGAGGAGATGCAGATGGTGACCCGCTTCGGGTAGCGCATGAGCACCGACTCGACGATCGCGCCGTCGTGCAGCTTCCAGGCCGACTTGATCGTCGCGCCGTCGTCAGCGATGCGCTGCACGTGCGGCGTCAGCAGCGGCGGGAGCAGGTCGCGGACGAGGTCGTCGCGGATCGCCTTCGGCAGGTCGGTCATCTCGTCCGGCGACTCGACCAGCCGCTCGAAGTAGTGGGTGGACAGCTGCTTGGCCCGGAAGCCCTTGTGCCCCAGCGCCTCCACGGCCTCCTTGCGCTCGGCCGGAGTGAGGTCGGCGAGGTGCCGCGGCGGCTTGCCGCGGCGCGGTGCGGTGAAGGTGAGCTGGCCGGGCCGCGGCTTGTCCGCGGTCGGCTCCGGCAGGTCAACGGGGGCAGGGTTGTCAGGCATCCCGACCAGTGTCTCAGCCCCGACGGCCCAGCGAGAAATGCCGGTGTGCCGTGGGGCACGGTGACCCCACGGCATACCGGCGGTGGGTGTCGGGCCTGCGCCCTGCTGCGGCGATGAGTCGGGGGCCCGCGACCTGGCCGGGGCAGCGGCGGTCACGCCGCCTGGGTCACTGGAGCGGGACGAAGACCAGCAGGAGCGCCCACGACAGCGGCGCGGTGACGATCAGGGAGTCGAGCCGGTCCATGATCCCGCCGTGCCCCGGGAGGATGTGGCTCATGTCCTTGATGCCGAGGTCACGCTTGATCGTCGACTCGGTGAGGTCGCCGACCGTGGCGCCGACGGCCACCGCGGCCCCCAGGACCAGGCCGCTCCACCACGGACCGCCGAGAGCGAAGTGGATGGCGACCGCGGCACCGGCCATGCAGGCCAGCGCCGAGCCGGCGAAGTCCTCCCACGACTTCTTGGGGCTGACCGACGGCGCCATCGGGTGGCGCCCCCACAGCACGCCGAACACGTAGCCGCCGATGTCGCTGAGCACGGTGACAAGGATGAACACGAACACGCGCGCCTTGCCGTCCGGCGCCGCGAGCAGGAGGGCGCAGAACCCCGCGAGGAACGAGGGGTAGAGCGCCACGAACATGCCCCCGGCGATGTCGCGGACGGCGTCGCGAACCCCGTCGGCCACCCTCCACAGGAGCACGCCGACGCAGGTCAGGCCGAGCGTGACCGCGAGCGCCTGGGCGCCGCCCCAGTAGGCAGACCCGAGCATGCTCACCGTGCCGACGAGGCTCGGGACGAGCGGGACGTGGATGTTGGCCTGCGCCAAGGACGTGCGCAGCTCCCAGACGCCGACGCACACGGCGAAGGCGACGATGGCGAGGAACGCCTCCTTTGCCACGATCAGCGAGCCGACGACGAGCGCGGCCAGCGTCAGCCCGACCGCGATGGCAGCCGGCAGGTTGCGGCCCGCACGCGGGGTCGTCGGCGCCACCCGCGGGGCGGCGCCCCCGCCCGCGGACTCGTCAGCGACCGCGGTCGAGCCGGCGTCCCGGCTCTGCCGCAGCGAGCGTCGGGTGGGGTAGGGCGAGGTCATGGCAGGCGTGGTGGTGGCTGTCGGGGTCGGTCAGACCTCGAGCAGCTCGGCCTCCTTGCCCTTGAGCAGGTCGTCCACGGCCTCGACATACTTCTTGGTCGTGGAGTCGAGGTCCTTCTCGGCGCGCTTGCCCTCGTCCTCGCCGACCTCGCCGTCCTTGACGAGCTTGTCGAGCTGGTCCTTGGCGTGACGGCGGATGTTGCGGATGGACACCTTGGCCTCCTCGCCCTTGTGGCGGGCCAGCTTGATGTAGTCCTTGCGCCGCTCCTCGGTGAGCTGGGGCAGCACACAGCGGATGACGTTGCCGTCGTTGCTGGGGTTCACGCCGAGGTCGGAGTCGCGCAGGGTCTTCTCGATCGCCGACATGGCCGACTTGTCGAACGGCGAGATGAGGATGGTGCGCGCCTCGGGCGTCTGGAAGGACGCCAGCTGCTGCAGCGGGGTTGGCGCGCCGTAGTAGTCGACCATGAGCTTGTTGAACATGCCCGGGGTGGCCCGGCCGGTGCGGATGCCGGCGAAGTCCTCCTTGGCGACCTCGACGGCCTTCTCCATCTTCTCCTCGGCCTCGAGCAGGGTCTCGTCAATCATGTCGGCTCCTCCGGGGCCGTGGCCGGCCTCCCGCTTGGTGGTGGTCGTGGTCGTGGTGGTCGAGCTGGTGCTGCGGCGGTCTAGGGGGTCTGGCTGGTCACTGGGAGGTGACCAGCGTGCCGATCCTCTCACCGCGGATGGCCCGGACGATGTTGCCCTCGCCCTCCATGCCGAAGACCACCATGGGCAGCTTGTTGTCCATGCAGAGGCTGAACGCCGCCGCGTCGACCACGCGCAGCCCCTGCTGGATGGCCTCGCTGTAGGTGATCTCGTCGAGCTTCTTGGCGTCGGCGTTGAGCCTGGGGTCGGAGTCGTAGACCCCGTCGACACCGCTCTTGCTCATCAGGACGGCGTCGCACTTGATCTCGAGGGCTCGCTGCGCCGAGACGGTGTCGGTGGAGAAGAACGGCATGCCGGCGCCGGCGCCGAAGATCACGACGCGGCCCTTCTCGAGGTGGCGGATCGCCCGGCGCGGGATGTACGGCTCGGCGACCTGGCCCATGGTGATGGCGGTCTGCACGCGCGTCTCGACGCCCTCCTTCTCGAGGAAGTCCTGCAGCGCGAGGCAGTTCATCACCGTGCCCAGCATCCCCATGTAGTCGGCGCGGGTGCGGTCCATCCCCTGCTGCTGCAGCTCGGCGCCGCGGAAGAAGTTGCCCCCGCCGACGACGACCGCCACCTGGCTGCCGGCGCGGACGGCCTGGGCGATCTGCTGCGCGATCCCGCGGACGACATCCGGGGCCAGGCCGACCTTGCCACCCCCGAACACCTCCCCGGACAGTTTCAGCAGCACCCGGCGGTAGGAGCGGCTCTCGATGACGTCGGCTCCGTCAGTGGTCACGTGGGTTCCTCCAGAGGGCTCGTCAGCGGTCGCTCGATCTTTCCACACCTGGCGCCCGCGCTTCGACCCGGGCGATCCCGGGCACGTCTGGGACAATCGTCGCGCCATGCCTGAGACCCCCGCCGCTCCCCCTTCCGACCACACCGGCCCGCACCCGGTCACGGTGGCCATCACCCGGAGGGTCCGCCCCGAGGACGAGCTGCTCATGCAGGCCTGGGTGCACGCCGGCACCTCCATGGCCGAGCGCTTCCCCGGTTTCCTCGGCACCGGCTGGGTCCGGCCCGCCGCCGACTCGGCCGACTGGCACATGCTCTACCGGTTCGACTCCCCCGAGAGCCTGCAGCGGTGGGAGCGCTCCACGGAGCGGACCCGATGGCTGCGGTCCGCGGAGGACCTGGTCGAGCACACCCGCGTCGAGCACCGCACCGGAATCGAGGGCTGGTTCGACGAGCCCCGCGAGCGCACGGTCGACGACCTGCGCGCCGTCACCAGCCCCGCCACACCGCCGGCCCCGCCGCGGTGGAAGCAGGCGACCGTGATCTGGCTGGCCTTCTTCCCCACCAACCTGCTGTTCACCTGGCTGCTGACGCCCCACACGCGCTCCTGGCCGCTGCCGCTGCGCGTTCTGGCGATGACCCTGCTGCTGACACCGCTCATGACCTACCTGGTGCTGCCGCAGGTGACGCGGCTGCTCCAGCCCTGGCTGTCGCGGCGGCGCTAGGCGTCAGAAACCGGCGTTGCGGAGCATGAACTCCGTCTCGGTGTCCCTCCCGCCGCGTGGGTCGGGCGCCGGTTCCACCTCCTGCGAGGTGAGCATCTGCTCAGGAGGCACCCGCTCGGGAAGGCGCGAGAAGTCCGGCAGCCGGTGGCGCACCAGCGGCCGCTCGGCCTGTCGTCTGCGCCTGCGGGTCACGACCTCAGTATGACTTCCGCCGGTTCCGGGGCGGTAGGGAACTGACAGGTATGCCGGCCGGCTGGGATGCGAGGCCGGCATACGGGAGCACGCGAGAGGCCCGTCCCCTTCGGGG
>Ga0247818_10001053_pt1 | contig 17297 bp, 16 predicted proteins | sample 13C_Glucose_Day1_FD_192424 | JGI IMG/M metagenome (GOLD analysis project Ga0247818, IMG submission 192424) | Soil microbial communities from agricultural site in Penn Yan, New York, United States - 13C_Glucose_Day1 | ecosystem: Environmental > Terrestrial > Soil > Agricultural land | place... | reverse complement strand
ACCGGCCCAGCTACAACCTGACCATCACCCGCGAGCGAGCGTCCGATGTCAGTCAAGAGTTGGACGAAGTGGTCAGCTTGCTGCACCTGCCTGCTGAAGACCGCACGCAGTTCGACAAGGCGATGAAACAGGCACGGCACCCGTTCGTGCCAGTGACGTTGTTCTATGAACTGAGCGAGGAGCAGATCGCGGTACTGGCGGTCAACGAGTTCCGCTTGCCGGGTATCGATGTCGAGCCGCAGTTCGTGCGTCATTATCCGTTGGGCGAGCACTTTGCTCATTCGGTCGGCTACGTTGGACGGATCAACGAGAAAGAGTCCAAGGTCCTGGATACCGTCGAGTATCGAGGTACCCAATCCATCGGCAAGACCGGGGTCGAAAAATTCTACGAGTCGCAACTGCACGGCCATGTCGGTTACGAGGAAGTCGAGACCAATGCCCAGGGCCGCGTATTGCGTGTGCTCAAGCACACGGATCCGGTGCCCGGTGAAAGCATCGTCCTGAGCCTGGACGTCAAGCTGCAGGAGGCCGCCGAGCACGCCTTGGGCGATCGTCGTGGCTCCGTGGTTGCGCTCGATCCGTCCACCGGGGAAGTGTTGGCCATGGTCAGCAACCCGAGTTTCGATCCGAACCTGTTCGTCACCGGTATCAGCTCCAAGGAATACTCGGCGCTGCGCGATTCCATCGACCGGCCGCTGTTCAACCGCGTGCTGCGCGGGCTCTACGCGCCGGGCTCGACCATCAAGCCGGAAGTCGCCATTGCCGGGCTCGACGCCGGCATCGTCACGCCGCAGACCCGGGTCTTCGATCCGGGGTATTACCAACTCCCGGACTTCGACCACAAGTACCGCAACTGGAACCACAGCGGCGACGGTTGGGTGGACATGGACGCGGCGATCATGCGCTCCAACGACACCTACTTCTACGACCTGGCGCACAAGCTGGGCATCGATCGGCTGCATGACTACATGGCCATGTTCGGCCTCGGGGAAAAGGTCTCGCTGGACATGTTCGAAGAGTCTCCCGGCTTGATGCCTTCCCAGGCCTGGAAGCGCGCCACGCGGCGTCAGCCATGGTTCCCGGGGGAAACCGTGATCCTCGGCATCGGCCAGGGCTATATGCAGGTCACGCCGCTGCAACTGGCCCAGGCCACGGCGCTGATTGCCAATAAAGGCGTGTGGAACCGCCCGCACCTGGCCAAGACCGTAGACGGTGTGGCGCCGGTGGACGAGCATCCGATGCCGAACATCCTCCTCAAGGACCCGCGCGACTGGGAGCAGGTCAACCACGGCATGCAGATGGTAATGCACGATGCCCGCGGGATTGCCCGGGCGGCAGCGGCGGGCGCCCAGTACCGTATCGCCGGCAAGAGCGGCACCGCGCAAGTGGTGGCGATCAAGCAAGGCGAGCGCTACAACCGCGCGAAAACCCGCGAACGCAATCGAGACAACGCCTTGTTCGTCGGTTTCGCCCCGGCCGAACATCCGCAGATCGTGATTTCGGTGATGATCGAAAACGGCGAGGCGGGTGGTCGTGTCGCCGGTCCCGTGGTGCGGCAGATCATGGACGCCTGGCTACTCGATCAAGACGGCCATCTCAAACCGCAATACGCCGTGCCGAGCAAGGCAGCGGGCGATCCTCACGTATAAGCGTTCTATTATCCGCAGAAAATCATCGGCTCAGACGGTCAGCCGTTGGTGCAGGCTTTCGAGAAAGATCGTCTCGGCACGGCTCATGCGCTGTTCGCGGTTCCAAGTGGAAACAGTTAAGGTCAGGTCAGCCCACAATGGGCCAGATCCTGACACCGTTCGCCTGACCGCGCAGGAAGGCTCCTCCCGCACAGATGACCCCCACGTCATGGGTGGACAGCGGCGAGCTGGTCCTGCCCCTCGCCGGCTTCGGCTGTTCTGGCCACTACGACTATCATCTGGTACAGCCGCCGCTGGGAACGGTGCCCAAGCGACTGCTGGTGTTCATGAACTGGCTAGGGGAATGTGCGCTGCAATCATCACCTCAGGACGAGAACGAGGAAGTACGCTGAGGAAGGCCTGCGTACCTGTTAAGGATTAACTTGAATTGGCCGCAGAAAGGAGTCGAAAACCATGAAATTTGCCCAGAGATCCGGTCGCAAGACCCGCGTTGGCCTGTGTGTCTTCTTGCTGGCGACAGCAGCACAGGCCGATCCCCAGGGACAGAAAATCTACACCCAGGGCGGTGAGTCACCCGCCGCCCTGGCTTGCGCCACCTGTCATGGGCCCGACGGGATGGGCGTCGGTAGCGCCGGGTTTCCCCGGCTGGCGGGTTTGTCCCCGGGATACCTGGTGAAGCAGCTCGAGGATTTCCGCTCAGGCAAACGCAGCAATGCCGTGATGCAACCGATCGCAGCGGCGCTGACCGATCCCGAAGGCAAGGCGGTGGCGAGCTATCTCGGTGCCTTGGCTATCGCGGCTTCCAGTGCTGATCTGGCCCCCACGGGAAGTGTGGGCAGCGCCGCTGAGAAGTTGGTGAAACAAGGCGACTGGAGTCGCAATATTCCGGCTTGTGTCGCCTGCCACGGGGTGGGCAACAGCGGCGTGGGAGAAAGTTTTCCGCCACTGTTAGACCAGTCGGGCGTGTACATCGCGGCACAGCTCAATGCCTGGCGCAGTGGCACGCGCAAGAATGATCCCAATGATTTGATGGGGCATATCGCGCGCTCCCTCAGTGATACTGAAATCAAGGATCTGTCAGCCTATTTCGCCGGCCTGGGCGGGGAGGGCAAGCCATGAACAATGCACTGAAGGTCTGCCTTGGCATCGTGATTGCGGTACCGCTTCTGGCCGCCAAAACGTACTACGAAGAACGCGACGGGGTGACGGTCGCGAAGGTACCTGTGGCGGCGGCCGAGCCGGCTGAGCCAGTCAGGCCCGGGGTTTTTACGCCGCCCCAGGAAGCGCAACTGCCCGACAACGCCTTTGGCGAGCTGGTGCGCGAAGGTCGGGACATCTTTGTCGACACCCGGAAAAATGCCGCCGAGTTCGTGGGTAACGGACTCAACTGCAGCAACTGCCACCTCGATCAAGGTCGCAAGGCGGATTCAGCGCCGCTGTGGGGGGCCTATGGCATGTACCCCGCCTATCGAAAAAAGAACAACAAGGTCAATACGTTCACCGAGCGCATGCAGGGCTGCTTCGAATTCAGCATGAACGGCAAGGCACCCGCCAGTGACAGCCATGTGATGAAAGCACTCGGCACCTACGCCTATTGGCTCGCAACCAAGGCGCCTGTGGGTGAGGAACTGCCGGGGCGCCTCTATCCGGTTATCCCGGCCCCGGAAAAAGGCTTCGACCTGGTGAAAGGGAAACAAATCTATGCCGAGCAATGTGCCATTTGCCATGGCGCGCAAGGGCAGGGCCAGCAGGCCGCAGGCACATTCGTGTTTCCACCGCTTTGGGGCAAGGACTCCTACAACTGGGGTGCTGGCATGCACCGTATCAACACGGCGGCGGGCTTCATCAAGCAGAACATGCCGCTGGGCAAGGGCGGTTCGCTGTCGGATGACGAGGCCTGGCATGTGGCGGCCTGGATCAACAGTCACGAGCGCCCCCAGGATCCGCGCCTGGTCGATGGCTCCGTGGAAAAGACCCGGGAGAAATACCACCAGGGCGATGGGGTCAACCTGTATGGCGAAGTCGTTAATGGCGTGACGCTGGGGCAGGGCATCAACTGAGCGCAGGCAGGGCCAGGTCGACTTGGCCCTGCTTGCTCAAGCGCGGGTTTACTGCTGCAGGATGAAGGTCGCCAGGCTGTTCAGCTCGTCGTTGCTCAACTGCGCGAAGGGCGGCATCGGGATGTCCCCCCATTTGCCGCTGCCGCCGTGCTGGATGCTCGACGTCAGCTTGGTCAGGGCCTGGGGGTCATTGGCGTATTTGGCCGCCACATCGTGATAAGCCGGGCCGACTACCTTGTGATCGATGGCGTGGCAGGACAGGCACGCGTTGTTCTCAAGCAAGGTCGTGGCGTCGACTTTTGCCACCGGGGCTAGGGCAGGTTGGCTCGCCGCCGGGTTCGAGGCGGCCAGCACATCGGCATCGCTCGCCTTGGCACTGCCGTAGGTGGCCGCCAGGTAGGCGCCAATAATGGTCACGTCCTGATCGCTGATCGGCGCACCGTACACGTGCTGCATCTTGCCCGCTTCCGCCGTCCACTGCGCCAGGCTCATGCCCGGTGGCTGGAAGTTGATGTAGTCGGCGGAATGGCAGGTGGAACACTTCTGCTGGGCCAGCGGGTAGCCCGGCAGGGTACTGGGCTTCAACGCTGCCGTTTCCGGCGGCAGGGTGATCGACAGGGGCGCTGCGCAGGCGACGCCCGCCAGGCAGATCTGCGCCGCGCACAGCCAGCGGCTCATGAGTTTCATGGATTTCATCCGGCTCTCCTCAGGCGACGGTCACGTGGCTGGTTTCGACGACGTGCCGGCGATAGCCGGCTGGGTTCCAGTCGGCTTGCAGCGGTTGGGTCTCGCCCGCGCTGTTGCTGGCGCGCACCATCAGTTGGGTGGCGCCCTTGCGGGTAAAGGTGATCGCCAGCGTCCACTCGCGGAAGGAGTAACGGCCGAGGTCCTGGCCAAGCGTGGCTTCACGCCAGTTTTTCCCACCGTCGATGGACAGTTCGACCTTGTTGACCCCGGCACCGCCGTCGAACGCGATGCCCTTGAGCAACACGCTTTTTTTCAACGGCAACACATCGCCGTGTTTGACGCTGGTGATGAAGCTGCGTACCGGCAGTTTGGAAATCGGTTTGGTTTGCGCCGGCGTGGTGCCGGGGGCGATGCAGAAACAATCGTTGTCCGGCACCCGGTAACCCTTGGCCATGAAAAAACCGTCGTAGGTATGGTCGACGACTTCGATCTCGCTCAGGTGCTTGACCCAGTAGGTGCCGAAATAACCGGGCACCACCAGGCGTATCGGGTAGCCGTTGAGGAAGGGCAGGTCGGTGCCGTTCATCGACCAGGCGATCATCGGCTCACCGTCCATGGCGTGGCCGATGTCCAGGGCCTTGATGAACTCCGGGGTGCTTGGCAGCACCGGCTTGTCGAGGCCGCGGAAGGTCACTTGTCTGGCGTCGGCCTTCACCCCCGCTTTCTCCAGTACGGCCTTGAGCGGCACGCCCACCCAGCGTGCATTGCCCATCGAGCCGTTGCCCAACTGCGCGCCGAACACCCGGGGCATCGAGAAGCCGCGGCTGTTGCCCGAACATTGATTGACCGCCACCACTTCCACCGGCTCCGCCAGCGCCTTGAGCTCGACCAGGGACAGTGACAACGGAGTGTCGACCGCGCCCTTGACCGTCAGCCGGTAGCTGTCTGGATCGATGCTGGTGGGGAAATTGGCCAGGTGGTAACGCACGAAAAAGGCGTCGTTGGGCGTGATCGGCCCTTCGTTGAACACCGTGAAGGGCGTTTCCAGGTGCGGTGGGCGAGTGGTTACCAGGGTCAAGGGGCGTTTTTGCGGATACTGCACCAGCGGCCGTGGACCCGCCGCGAATGTCACGTCCTCGGCGCTTTCGTCGGCTGCCCGGGCGAGGCTGGCCAAGGGGGAGGCGGCCACGGCCAGGGCCAAGGCATCGCGCAAAACGCGCCGTCGGGTGGGCTTGCCGGTATCGATAAAACTGAACTTCATGCTGCGCTCTCTTTGATTGTTTTTCTGAGATGCAACCGATAGCCCCCATCAGGGCGCAAAGGCATCGGTCTAGACGTGTCGCGAGACTGTTCGATGAGCCAACCAGTATCCCCAGGTGCGGGGTGTCTGCTTCTCATTGAGCGTCAGTGATTTAGCAATCGATGACAGAGGCGACCCCAGCGAGACCCTTTAGATGTCTTGTATTATGGTATACCGTTGGCCAAATTTACGTGGCTACCAGTCGAGCGCCAGCGCCTGTCACCAAATGTGACGGCGCTGTCGTTCGATGAGATGCGTTAAGGCAGCCTGAAGCTTACATTCCAATCACGTAATCGCCGCAGTGCACCCAGAACGCTGATTGGAGAAAAAAAGCATGGCTCAAGTCGTACGATTTTACGAAACCGGTGGTCCCGAGGTTCTTCGTTTTGAAGAGGTCGAGGTCGGTGATCCAGGTCCCGGTGAGGTTCGACTGCGCCACGTGGCGGTCGGCCTCAACTATGCCGACACCTACTTTCGCAATGGCACCTATCCGATCCCGATGCCCAATGGCATCGGCGTTGAAGCCTCCGGTGTAGTGGAAGCCGTGGGCGAGGGCGTGAGCAATGTGGTGGTCGGGGACCGGGTAACCTATACCGGCTTCACCAATACCCTTGGCGCCTACAGCACCGAACGTCTGATCCCGGCTGCGCCACTGATCAAACTGCCGGAAAGTATTTCCTTCGAGAACGCCGCGGCCATGACCATGCGCGGGCTGACCTCGGCCTACCTGATGCGGCGCATCTATGACTTCAAGGCCGGTGACAGCATCCTGCTGCACGCGGCCGCCGGTGGTGTCGGCCTGATCGTTTCGCAGTGGGCAAAATTGCTCGGCCTGAACGTGATCGGCACCGTGTCCAGCGAGGCCAAGGCAGAGCTCGCCCGGGCTCATGGTTGCGATCACGTGATCAATTACAGCCATGAAGATGTGGCCAGGCGCGTGCGTGAATTGACCGACGGCGTCGGCGTCAACGTAGTGTTCGACAGCGTCGGCAAGAGCACCTTCGAGGGCTCGCTGGACTCCCTCAAACGTCGCGGCCTGATGGTTTGCGTCGGTACCGCATCCGGCCCGATTCCGCCCTTCAGCCCGGCACAGTTAGCGATGAAAGGCTCACTGTTCATGACCCGTCCGGCACTGGCCGACTACATCGCCGACCCGGCCGAGAAGGCTGAGCTGGCCGGTGAGATCTTCGGTCTGGTCGGCAGCGGCAAGATCAAGATCGAGATCAACCAGCATTACGGTTTGCTCGACGCCGTGCAGGCGCACCGTGATCTGGAGTCGCGCAAGACCACCGGTTCATCGATCTTCGTCATCTAAGGAGGTCTGCCGCCATGCAAGTCGAACAACTCACCTGCAGCATTGGCGCCGAACTGATCGGCGTGAACCTCGCCGATGCCGTCCATGACGACGGCCTGTTCGCCGAGATCCGCGCGCAGTTGCTCAAGCACCGCGTGCTGTTCCTGCGTGACCAGGACATCAGTCGGGCCGAGCATGTGGCCTTTGCCCAGCGCTTTGGCGAACTGGAGGACCACCCGGTGGTCGGCAGCCACCCCGAGTATCCCGGGTTGGTGCAGGTCTACAAGAATCCGGACAGCCCGGTCGACCGCTACGAGAACTCCTGGCACACCGACGCCACCTGGCGCGAGGCGCCGCCGCTGGGGGCCGTGCTGCGCTGCCTGGAGTGCCCACCGGTGGGTGGCGACACCATGTGGGCCAACATGGTCGAGGCCTACAAGCATCTGCCCAGCGACGTGAAAGCCAGGATCGAAGGCCTGCGCGCCCGGCACAGCATCGAGGCGACCTTTGGCGCGGCGATGCCGATCGAAAAACGCCTCGCGCTCAAGGCCAGGTACCCGGACGCCGAGCACCCGGTGGTGCGCATCCATCCCGAAACTGGTGAACAGGTGCTGTTCGTCAATTCGTTCACCACCCACTTCACCAACTTCCACACCGCCGAGCGGGTGCGTGTCGGCCAGGATTTCAGCCAGGGTTCCTCCGAGCTGCTGCGCTACCTGACCAGCCAAGCCAGCATTCCGGAGTACCAGGTGCGCTGGCGTTGGAAGCCTAACAGCATCGCGATCTGGGACAACCGCAGCACCCAGCATTACGCCGTGATGGATTACCCGCCCTGTCATCGCAAGATGGAACGCGCCGGGATCATTGGCGAAAAGACCTACTGAGCCACTCCACCTGCACCCACGCCAAGGCCTGCTCCGTACAGCCTGTCGGGCAGGCAAAAACAAAAACAGGAGATAACCATGCAGTTTTTCGACGATTCCCTGCACCCGGACACCATGGAAAAAGTGGTGATTACCGTCGCCCCTTACGCTCCACAATGGATGCCTGGCGACTTCCCGGAAGACATTCCGCTGACCATGGACGAGCACGTGCAGGCGGCAGTCGACTGCTATGAAGCCGGCGCCACCGTGTTGCACTTGCATGTCCGCGAGCTGGACGGCAAAGGCTCCAAGCGCCTGTCCAAGTTCAACGAGTTGATCGCCGGTGTGCGTGAAGCCGTGCCGGACATGATCATCCAGGTCGGCGGCTCGATTTCCTTTGCCCCTGAAGGTGACGGTGCCGAAGCCCTGTGGCTGTCCGACGACACCCGGCACATGCTCGCGGACCTGATGCCCAAGCCGGACCAGGTCACCATCGCCATCAACACCATCCAGATGACCATCACCGAGCTGTTGTTCCCGGAAGGCATCGAAGGCACCTCGCTGCTGGAGCCGGCCACCTATGCCGCCTACAGCGAAATGACCGTGCCGGCCGGGCCTGCCTTTGTCGCCGAGCACCTCAAGCGCCTGCAGGCGAGCAATATCCAGCCGCACTTCCAGCTGACCGGTATTCATGCCTATGAAACCCTGGAGCGCCTGGTGCGCAAGGGCATCTACAAGGGCCCGCTGAACCTGACCTGGATCGGCATCGGTGGCGGTTTCGATGGCCCGAACCCGATGAACCTGATGAACTTCATCAACCGTGTGCCGGACCGTTGCACCCTGACGGCCGAGTCGTTGCTCAAGAACGTGCTGCCACTCAACACCATCGCCATGGCCATGGGCTTGCACCCACGCCTGGGCAACGAAGACACCATCATCGACCAGCACGGCAAGCGCTTCTCTTCCGTCGAGCAGGTCAAGCAGACGGTGCGCATCGCCCACGAGCTGGGTCGTGAAATCGCCACTGGCAAAGAGGCGCGCGACATCTACCGTATCGGCGTGCAGTACGAGACCGTTGAAGAAACCCTGTTGGCCAACGGCATGGCACCGAACCGCAAGCAGGGGCAGAAGGGCGTACCACAACGCGGCTGATCCGCTGTGCGGGGCAGGCGGCCAATGGCGGCCTGCCTCGGTTCGGCTGAGCGCGTGAGCAAGACCAAAAAACAATAACAAAACGGGTGCTAGACACCGAGGAGGCAGCATGGCGTTTCATCACAGTACTGTGGCCGATGAAATGGATACTTCAATTGGCATTCCACGTCGGTACGCCTGGATTGTGTTTGTGCTGACCTTTGGCCTGTTGATTTCCGATTACATGTCACGGCAGGTACTCAATGCCGTGTTCCCGATTCTCAAGAACGAGTGGACCCTGAGCGACGGCCAGCTCGGCCTGCTCAGCGGCATCGTCGCGCTGATGGTCGGCCTGCTGACGATTCCCCTGTCGCTGCTGGCCGACCGCTTTGGCCGGGTCAAGAGCCTGGCGTTGATGGCTGGCCTGTGGAGCCTGGCAACCCTGGGCTGTGCACTGGCCCAGAACTACCCGGAAATGCTGTTTGCGCGCTTCTTGGTCGGCGTCGGCGAGGCGGCCTACGGCAGCGTCGGCGTCGCCGTGGTGGTGTCGGTCTTTCCCAAGAGCATGCGGGCGACCCTCGCCAGTGCCTTCATGGCGGGCGCCATGTTCGGCTCGGTGCTGGGCATCTCCATCGGCGGGGCAATCGCGGTGAAGCTGGGCTGGCGTTGGTCGTTCGCCAGCATGGCGCTGTTCGGCCTGGTGCTGGCGGCGCTGTACCCGATCATCGTCAAGGAAGCGCGTATTGCCCCGCAGCGTCTGGCCACGATCGCCAACAAGGCCACAGCCGAGCGCCCTCTGCGCACCCTGTACGGAACGCGTTCGGTGATCGCTGCCTACATCGCCAGCGGCCTGCAGACATTCGTGGTCGGCAGCATGATTGTGTGGATGCCGAGCTATTTCAACCGCTATTACGCGATGGGCGAGGGCAAGGCGGGCGTCATGGCGGGCGTCATGGTGTTGTGCTGCGGTGTCGGAGCGATTCTGTGCGGCATGCTCAGTGATCGCCTGAGCCGGCAATCGCCGTTGCGCAAGATCGAGATGTCCATGGTGTTCTGCCTGGGCAGTTGCCTGTTGATGTCGCTGGCCCTGATGCAGCCCGTTGGCACGCTGCAGTTGGTGCTGATCGGCCTGGCGATGCTGTTGGTGACGGGCATCAACGGCCCGACCATTGCCACGATCGCCAACCTGACCCACTACAAAGTGCATGGCACCGCGTTTGCCACCCTGACCCTGGTCAACAATCTGATCGGCCTGGCCCCGGGGCCTTTCCTCACCGGCCGGGTGTCTGACCTGATCGGCCTGCATGGCGCCTTCCAGTTGATACCGCTGATGAGCATCGCGGCAGCGGCGGTGTTTTTCTATATCCGTTGTCACTATCTCGACGACATTGCACGCGTTCAGGGCGGGAAGGTCGCAGAGGCGCCGGGCAAAGCCGCGATGGAGGTGTCGTCGTGACGGGGCCATTGCGCATCAATGTGTTCTTCGACTTCATTTGCCCATGGTGCCTGATAGGCAAGCGCCAACTTGAACGCGCACTCACGCAGTTGCGCGCCCGCCACCCGCAAGTCGAGGTGGCGCTGGCCTGGCATGGCGTACAGCTGCTGCCGCACCTGCCGGCGCAGGGCGTGCCTTTTGTCGAGTTCTACCGCCAGCGACTGGGCAGTGCCGAGGCGGTGCAAGCGCGCCAGGCGCAAGTCCGCCAGGCCGCGGCCAGCGTCGGCGTGAGCATCGACTTCAATGGCATCAGCACCATGCCCAACACCGCCGATGCCCATCGTCTGCTGGAGCGTGCCGCTGAACTGGGCAGCGTGGCGCAGCGCGATGCCTTGCTGGAGCGGCTGTTCTCCGCCTATTTTCATCAAGGCGAGGACCTCGGGAACAGTGCCACCCTGCTGTCGATCGCCGAGTCCTGTGGTTACTCGCGTGCGGCCCTGGCCGACTGTCTGGAGGGCGCTCGCTTCCCCTACAACGATGGCGGTATGAGCGCCAGGGGCGTGCCGTATTTCATCTTCAACCGTCGCCAGGCGCTGTCCGGTGCACAGCCGGCCGAGGTGCTGTTGCGGGCGATGGAGCAGACCCTTGAGCAGGACGCGGCCGGGAGTCAATCGGCATGAGTCGGCGCATCGCGGTACCGCCTGAGAAAGTCCCGGCACCAGGCCTGCGCACGCTGTTTGAGCCTGAGGGCCGCAGCCTGGCGCTGTTCAATGTCGCCGGCCAACTCTACGCCATCGACGACAGCTGTCCGCATCAGGGGGCATCACTCTGTGGTGGTCGGCTGGAGGGCCGGGTCATCCAGTGCCTTGCCCACGGCCTGCGCTTCGACCTGGCGAGCGGCTGCCTGCTGAATTCGAGCAGCGTGAAGGTCGGCAGCTACCCGGTCGAGGTGGTCGACGGCCAGGTGTTCATCGTCATCGCTTGCAAGGAACCCGCCTCATGAGTGCCATTGCCCTGGCTGATGTTCAAAGCCGTGTGCAGGAACTGATCCCCGGTTTCATCGTCAGCCTGATCGTTGCCGCGGCGGCGAGTTTCCTTTCCGAGCACTATGGCGCGCCGGTGATGCTGTTCGCGTTGCTGCTCGGCATGGCGGTGAATTTTCTCGCCGCCGACGGCAAGTGCAAGATCGGTATCGAGTTCACCTCACGCACGGTGCTGCGCATCGGCGTGGCGTTGCTAGGCATGCGCATCACCCTCGAACAGATCGCCGCGCTGGGCTGGAAACCGGCGGCCCTGGTGGTGATCTCAGTGGTGGTGACCATCCTCGTGTCGATGGTGGCGGCCAGGGCCATGGGCTTCCAGCGCCTGTTTGGCATGCTCACCGGCGGCGCCACGGCCATTTGCGGCGCCTCCGCGGCCTTGGCATTGGCGGCGTCCTTTCCCCATCATCCGCAGAAAGAGCGGGCCACGCTGTTCACGGTGATCGGTGTGTCGGCGCTGTCGACCCTGGCCATGATTCTTTACCCGATGATCGCCAACTGGCTTGAGCTCGATCCGCAGTCGGCCGGGGTGTTTCTTGGCGCCACCATTCACGATGTGGCCCAGGTGGTGGGCGCCGGCTACAGCCTGTCGACCGAGACCGGCGATACGGCCACTGTGGTCAAGTTGATGCGAGTGGCCATGCTGCTGCCGGTGATCGTTTGCGCGGCGATGATTGCCCGCAGGCAGGGTGTTGATCCGACGGGTAAACGACCGCCGTTGTTGCCTTGGTTTGCGGTGGGCTTTTTGATGCTTGCGTGCATCAACAGTACTGGCTGGATTGCTCCGGCTGTGCAGGGTTTGACCAATGATCTTTCGCGCTGGTGCCTGGTCATTGCCATCAGCGCGCTGGGTATGAAGACTCAGCTCAGGGAGCTTGCGGCGGTGGGGATCAAGCCCATTTTGCTGATGGTGGGGGAGACGGTCTTTCTCGTCGTGTTGGTGCTGTTGTTGATGCGTTGGGGCTTGTAGGCGAACGTCCCGGGATTTGCTCCTTTTTGCGGTCGTCTTTCCAGCAGATGACCGTTTTTTTTGTACGGTCCATCTCTCGCGGCCGTACCCGATCCACTGTAGGAGCTACTTGTAGGAGCGAGCTTGCTCGCGAAAAGCGTCTGGACAACGCGGTCACTCAGACAGAGCGCGTCATCGTTGACGACCTTCGCTGGCAAGCCAGCTCCTACAGGGGAATGCGTTCACTTGAGATCAGGTCGGCCCATAGGGCGCCTCACTTTGGCCGTTGCTCTGGCTTTTGATTTTCTTGCCCCCACGGAGCAGGACCGGAGCGAGGTGACCCGCTGTAAGAGCGGAACCATAAGCGGCCGTTACCGCAGCAACGGATATGTACTCCGTTGACAAACACCAGGCCAGGTATCAAGCCTCCTTGCGCGGCACAATCTTGCGTTCACTGCGCCACGCAGCCGGCGGCATGTTGAACTGGGAGATGAACCAGCGCGTGAAGGAGTTGGGCATGGAGTAGCCGAGCATGTCGGCGATCCGTCCCAACGAGTAGCCGGGGTTCTCCAGGTAGCGCACCACCAGGTCGCGGCGCACGCTGCTGATCAACTCGCTGAAACTGGCGTCTTCTTCGCCCAGGCGGCGCTGCAGGGTGCGTACGTTCATGCCCTGGCTCTGGGCAATCTGCGCGATGGTCGCGCGGCCCATGGGGAGCAGAAGGTAAATGGATTTGCGCACCTCGAACGCCACGGAGTGATCGTCCTTGCCCAGCAGCGAATCCATGTAGCGTTGCGCATGGCGGGCCATGGCCGCATTGGCCAGGGGGATGGTGGTGTCGAGGTTGGCGGCGGGACAGACGATGCCGTTGAACTCGCAGCCGAACTCCAGCTTGCAGCCGAAGATGCGGCGATGCACCGAGAGGTCCGCCGGCGCGTCATGGGTGAAACAGACCGTGATCGGGTGCCAGTGTGTGCCGAGCAGGGCGGCGCAGAAGCGGTGCATCACGGCGATGGCCAGTTCGATGGACTGGCGGTTGTTAGTGCCCATGTCGGTCACCAGCTCTTCGCGAATGATCACCGTGTTGCCGGTTTCCTCGATGTAGATCGCCAGTGACTCGTTGATCAGCCGCCGGTAATGCACGATCACATCCAGCGCATCGCGCAGGGTGCTCTGATGACTGAGCAGCAGGCTCACTTCGCCAAAATCCGCCAGTTGACGCAGCTCGGCCATGCGTAGGCCGAGGGTTTCGCAACCGCTCAGGCGCGCCGATTTTTCCAGCAGGATGATGCTGGCGGTGGCCGGGATACGTTGGCTCTGATCGCTCAGCATCGCGGGGCTCAAGCCGACTTCGGCCAACAGGGCGACCGCGTTCAGCCGTAGGTGGCGAGCGACGTCCAGATAGTTGGTCAGTACGGCGGTTCGTGCTTGTACGGGCATGGCGTGACTACATTCCAGGTGGTGACAAATGCGCTCTCGCTGTCGCGGTTCCCTGCCAGTTATAGAGACTTGATCGCGAAATGAAAAGCTCCGGGCGCGGTAAATCTCCCGGGGCGATTCTGCGGCGCTGTCACCAAAAGGGAAGTGGCTGACGCCAAATGTAACGCGCGCCGACAAGGCGAATCCTACTGTGCTGCTGGCAGGGTTCGGAATGTTGGCGGACCCGCTCGATGGATTGTTCGAGGGTAAAAAACGCGATGAATGACACCACGATTTTGATAGTTCCCGGCCTGCGCGAACACGTGCCAGCGCATTGGCAAACCTTGCTTGAAGCGAAGCTGGACAACGTCCGCTCGGTGCCGCCACTGGAAGACAACAAGCTCAGCCTGGCGGCTCGGGTGGAAGCGATCCAGAGCGAACTGGAGAAAATTTCCGGCCCGGTGATCCTGGTGGCCCACAGCGCCGGTGTGCTGATGGTGGTGCACTGGGCCGCCCGTCATGACCGTCCGATCAAGGGCGCCTTGCTGGCCGCGCCGCCGGACCTCGAGGCCAACTGGCCAGCCGGTTATCCAACCCCGGAGAACCTGCGGGCCAATGGCTGGGACCCGTTGCCAAACGGACCTCTGCCGTTCCCGGCGATCGTCGCGGCCAGTACCAACGACCACCTTGCAAGCCTCGAAGCCGTGACCCGGATGGCCGCGCAATGGGGCGGTCAACTGGTCAATCTCGGTGCCGTCGGCCATCTCAATCCTGCCGCCGGATACGGCGAGTGGCCGCAGGCCGAAGACTTTATCCGCACGCTCGATCGCTAGTCGCAAACGCCTGAATCAAACCGCCTGAAGAAAACTCGCAGCGGCACCAGGACCGGATGCGAGCCCGTTGTTAGCGCCAAAAAACAAAAACAACAAAAAACGGAGACAACGCAATGCACACCACGACAAGACCCTGTCCGCTGCATCTGAGCCTGCTGGCCAGCGCCACATTGTTCGCGTCCATGCCGGCTGCCCAGGCCTTTGAATTCGGTGATAGTGAGAATTGGGCCGTGCGTTTCGATAACACCCTGAAGACCAGTTACGGTCAACGGGTGGAAGGCGAGAATTCGAAGATTGCCAGCGCCTCCAACTACAACGACGGTGACAAGAATTTCAGTGTCGGCAGTGCGGTGACCCAGCGGGTCGACCTGCTGACCGAGCTGGACGTGGTCTATCAACGCCAGATGGGTTTTCGGGTCAGTACCGCGAGCTGGTACGACCATGCCTATGACAATGTCGGCTCCAATTCCAACCCTTTTCCAGGGCAGGCGGACAATGCCGGCAACCTGGTCGCGGCGCGGCAGTCCGGGGCGATCCAGCCCGGCGATTCGCTGAACGGCCACACGGCCCGCAAGCATGGCCTGAGCGGCTACACAGATCGTTATTACAACGGTCCCTCCGGCGAGATTCTCGATGCCTTTGTGTTCTACAGCACCGAGGTCGGCGAGGAGTCGATGTTCAGCGCCAAGCTCGGGCGGCACAACATGTACTGGGGCGAGACCCTGTTCAACGCGGCCAACGGCATCAACTACGGTCAGTCGGCCCTGGACCTGGCCAAGTTGTACAACGTGCCCGGCACCGAGACCAAAGAGCTGTTCCTGCCGCGCAACCAGCTGTCCATGTCGTTCACAGTCAACCCTGAGCTGACCTTGGGCGCGCAATACTTCCTGGAGTTCCGCAACACCCGTCTGCCCGAGGGTGGCACCTACATGGGCGGCTACGACATGTTCGGCGAAGGCGGGGAAGTGTTCTGGCTGCCGGTGCCGACGGCGTTGAACGGGGCCGGGGCGTTCTACGGTACGCCGCGCGGGCATGACCTCAAGCCGCACAACACTGGTGACTTCGGGCTGATGGCCAAGTGGAGCCCGCAGTGGCTGGATGGCACCCTGGGCTTCTACTACCGCAAGACCTCGGACCCGATGCCGGTGGTGCTGATCAATGCGCCCAACCTGCAGACGCCAGGCCTGCCGGGTCTCGACGGCGCTGAATACCTGGCTGCGTACGCCGATGACATCGACATCTACGGCATCAGCCTGTCCAAGGCCGTGGGCCCGGTCAGCGTCGGCCTTGATGTGAACTACCGCGAGAACATGCCGCTGCTGAGCAACTTCACCACCATCAACCCGACCTTGAGTGCGCAGGCGGAACAGGGCCTGGTCAACGGCGACAACCTGATCAGTGCCGTGCCAACCCGAGGCGACACCGGCACCGCCCGCGGCAAGACTTTCCACGTGGTACTCAACGGCCTGGTGAGCTTTGGCAGTACCCCGTTGTGGGACTCGTCCTCGCTGGCTGTCGAAGGCGCGATGACCCATCTGGTCAGCGTCGACAAGGGCAAGCAGTCGTTCAAGGGCAACTCCAGCTACCAGGGGGTCGACAAGGTCGACACCAATGCCTACTCCATCTCCACCAACTTCACTCCGACCTGGTTCCAGGTGTTCCCGGGTGTCGATATGTCCATGCCCATGTCCTACAACGTCGGCCTCAAGGGCAACTCGGCCGTGCAGCTCGGTGGCAGCGAGGACGCTGGCAGCTACGCCATCGGCGTCGCCGCGGACGTGTATCAAAAGTACAAGTTCGACCTCAAGTACGTGGACTCCTTTGGCCCCTTCAATACCTGTGAAACCGGCTTCGACAACAACACCCCCGGTAGCGGTGGGCAGTACCGCTGCATTCCCGGCCAGATCACTTCGCAGTCCGGCCTGGCGCCGCTGCTGAAAGACCGCGGGATGGTCACGGCCTCGTTCAAGACCACCTTCTGATTGACGCTCGAAATACAACAACAAGTGGAGAGAATTCAGATGAGAATGCTAAACAGCGTGCTGGCAGCATCCCTGGCGGCGGTCATTGCCGGTCAGGCCCAGGCGGCCGTATCGACCAAGGAAGCGGCGAAGTTGGGCACCAGCCTGACCCCTGTCGGCGCCGAGATGGCGGCCAATGCCGATGGCTCGATTCCGGCCTACACAGGCGGGCTGACCACCGCGCCAGCCGGCTTCAAGGCGGGCGATGGCATGCGCCCGGATCCATTTGCCGACGAGAAGCCGCTGCTGGTCATCGATGGCAAGAACGTCGACAAATACAAGGGCCTGCTGACGGCCACCACGGCCGAGCTGGCCAAGCGTTATCCCACCTATCACATCAACGTATACCCGACCCACCGCACCGTCGCCCTGCCGCAGGCGGTGCTGGACAACAGCGTGAAAAATGCCACCGGCACCCAGTCCATCAACGGCGGCTTGTCCATCGATAACCTGTTGCCCGGCGTGCCGTTCCCGATCCCGACCTCGGGTAGCGAGGCGATGTGGAACCACCTGCTGCGCGTCGGCGGCAATCGCAACGTCAAGTACGACTCCTGGAACGTCGACTCGGCGGGTGTGCCGAGCCTGTCCACCACCGCGCTATCGTTCTCCAGCTATC
>Ga0247818_10001052_pt1 | contig 17326 bp, 15 predicted proteins | sample 13C_Glucose_Day1_FD_192424 | JGI IMG/M metagenome (GOLD analysis project Ga0247818, IMG submission 192424) | Soil microbial communities from agricultural site in Penn Yan, New York, United States - 13C_Glucose_Day1 | ecosystem: Environmental > Terrestrial > Soil > Agricultural land | place... | reverse complement strand
ACCATGAACAACAAGACTGATCTGATCGAATACCTGCTGCGCCTCGGTGACAGCGCCCTGATCCAGGGCCAGCGCCTGTGCCAGTGGTGCGGCAAGGCGCCGGCCCTGGAAGAAGAGCTGGCGCTGATGAACGTCGGCCTCGACCTGGTGGGCCAGGCGCGCAACTGGCTGGACTACGCCGCCGAACTGCTGGACGACGGCCGCGATGCCGATCACCTGGCGTTCCGTCGTGACGAGCGCGCTTATCGCAACCTGTTGCTGGTGGAACAACCCAACGGCGACTTCGCGGTGACCATGCTCAAGCAGTTCCTCTATGACGCCTGGCATCTGCCGGTGCTGCAGGGCCTGAGCCAGTCCAGCGACGAACGCATTGCCGGGATCGCTGCCAAGGCGGTGAAGGAAGTCACCTACCACCTGCGCCGCTCCGGCGAATGGATCGAGCGCATGGGTGACGGCACCGAGGAAAGCCACCAGCGCATGCTCGCGGCCATCCCCGAAGTCTGGCGCTTCACCGTGGAACTGATCGCTGCCGATGACAGCGAACAACGCCTGTGCGAAGCCGGCATCACCCCGGGCATCGCCAGCGTCGCCGCGCAGTGGCAGGCCAAGGTCAACCAGATCTTCACCAGCGCCACCCTGCCCGTGCCGTCCGCGCCGAGCTATTTCTACCTGAATGCGCGCAAGGGCCTGCACAGCGAACACCTGGGCATCCTGCTGGCCGAAATGCAGTTCCTGCCCCGAGCGTACCCCGATGCAACCTGGTGAGCTGATCGCCAGCGACCTCGGCGCCCGGCCGGCTCAACCGTCCGACCTGGCCGCCGCGTGGGCGATCCTGTCCGAAGTCATGGACCCGGAAGTGCCGGTGGTCAGCGTGGTCGACCTCGGCATCGTCCGCGACCTGGACTGGCAGGCGGGTCACTTGCACGTGGTGGTCACGCCGACCTACTCCGGCTGCCCGGCCACCGAAGTGATCGAGGGCGATATCCGCCAGGCCCTGGAACTCGGCGGATTCAAGGCGCCGCAACTGGAGCGCAAATTGACCCCGGCCTGGACCACCGACTGGATCAGCGCCAGCGGCCGCGAACGCCTGCGCGCCTACGGCATCGCACCGCCCGAAGGCAGTACCAGCAAACGCAGCCTGCTCGGTGAGAGCCCGCGGGTCGTCTGCCCGCAATGCGGCAGCGCCCACACCGAGGTGCTCAGCGAATTCGGTTCAACCGCGTGCAAGGCGCTGTATCGCTGCGTCGATTGCCGAGAACCGTTCGACTATTTCAAGTGCATCTGAGCGGCGAATCGGCCGACCCAGCTGGAGAACAATAATGACCAAGTTTCATAGCCTGACCATCAAGGACGTGCGCACCGAGACCCGTGACGCGGTGTCCATCGCCTTCGAGATTCCGCAGCACCTGCAAGACAGCTTTCATTACACCCAGGGCCAACACCTGGTGATGCGCACCCAACTGGACGGCGAAGAAGTGCGCCGCTCCTATTCGATCTGCACCGGGGTCAACGACGGTGAACTGCGGGTCGCCATCAAGCGTGTGGCCGGCGGGCGTTTTTCCGCCTTTGCCAACGAACAGCTCAAGGCCGGACACAGCCTGGAGGTGATGCCGCCCGCCGGGCATTTCAGCGTGGAACTCGACCCCGCTCGCCACGGTAATTACCTGGCCGTCGCGGCCGGCAGCGGCATCACGCCGATCCTGTCGATCATCAAGACCACCCTGCAAACCGAGCCCCATAGCCGCGTCACCCTGCTGTACGGCAACCGCTCCAGCTCCGGCGCACTGTTCCGCGAACAGCTTGAAGACCTGAAAAACCGCTACCTGCAGCGCTTGAACCTGATCTTCGTGTTCAGCCGCGAGCAGCAGGACGTCGACCTGTACAACGGCCGGATCAACGCCGAGAAATGCGAGCAGCTTTTCAGCCGCTGGCTCGACGTCAAGGCCCTCGACGCCGCCTTCATCTGCGGCCCCCAGGAAATGACCGAGACCGTGCGCGACAGCCTCAAGGCCAAGGGCATGCAACCTGAGCGCATCCATTTCGAACTGTTCGCCGCCGCCGGCAGCCAGCAGAAACGTGAAGCCCGCGAGGCGGCGCGCCAGGTGGATGCGGCGGTCAGCCAGATCACCGTAATCAGCGACGGCCGTGCCTTGGCCTTCGACCTGCCGCGCAACAGCCAGAGCATCCTCGACGCCGGCAACGCCCAGGGCGCCGAACTGCCCTACTCGTGCAAGGCCGGCGTGTGCTCGACCTGCAAGTGCAAGGTCATCGAAGGCGAAGTGGAAATGGACAGCAACCACGCCCTGGAAGACTACGAGGTGGCCGCGGGCTATGTGCTGTCGTGCCAGGCCTTCCCGATCAGCGACAAGGTCGTTCTGGATTTCGACCAGCTCTAAAGAGCAACACCCCCCCTGTAGGAGCTGGCTTGCCAGCGAAGAGGCCCTTGAGATCACTGTATGTTTTCAGGCCGCCTTCGCTGGCAAGCCAGCTCCTACAGGGGTCAGCAATCGACTCGAAACCCCGTTTCACTCAAAACAAAAACAACAAAGGAGCGCGCGTCATGACACCCCAGGAAATAGAACTCATCCGCCAGCACCCGGATTTCATCCAGCTGGTTCGCCGCAAGCAGAAGCTGTACTGGTCACTGAGCCTGGCCATGCTGGTGATCTATTACGGCTTCGTGCTGCTGGTGGCTTTCTCCCCTTCTACCCTCGGCCAGTCCCTGAGCGGCGGCGTGACCACCGTTGGCATGCTGGTGGGTGTGGTGATCGTGGTACTGGCCTTTGCGCTGACCGGTTTCTATGTCTATCGCGCCAACAACGTGATCGACCCGCTGAATGAAAAACTCAAGCAGGAGTGCGCCCGATGAGCCGCCTTCTCGCGCTGTTCCTGCTGCCGTTGGCGGTGGTCACCGATTTTGCGGTGGCCGCCGACGGCGCTTCGCGACCACTGAACTGGAACGCCATCGGCATGTTCCTGGTGTTCGTGCTGTTCACCCTCGGCGTGACACGCTGGGCTGCCTTGCGCACCCGCTCTGCCAGCGACTTCTACACCGCCGGTGGTGGCATGACCGGCTTCCAGAATGGTCTGGCGATCGCCGGCGACATGATCTCGGCAGCCTCGTTCCTCGGCATTTCCGCGATGATGTTCCTCAATGGCTACGACGGTCTGCTCTACGCACTGGGCGTATTGGCCGGCTGGCCGATCATCCTGTTCCTGATTGCCGAACGCCTGCGCAACCTCGGCAAATACACCTTTGCCGACGTGGTCTCTTACCGCCTGGAGCAAACCCCGGTGCGCCTGACCTCGGCCTTCGGCACCTTGACCGTGGCGCTGATGTACCTGGTGGCGCAGATGGTCGGCGCCGGCAAGCTGATCGAATTGCTGTTCGGCATCGACTACCTCTACGCCGTCATGCTGGTCGGTGTATTGATGGTGTTCTACGTGACCTTCGGCGGCATGCTTGCCACCACCTGGGTGCAGATCATCAAGGCAGTGATGCTGTTGTTCGGCACCAGTTTCATGGCGTTCATGGTGCTCAAGCATTTCGGCTTCAGCACTGAGGCGATGTTTGCCGGCGCCACCGCCGTGCATGCCAAGGGCGACGCGATCATGGCGCCCGGCGGCTTGCTGTCCAATCCGGTCGACGCAATTTCCCTGGGGCTGGGCATGATGTTCGGCACCGCCGGCCTGCCGCACATCCTGATGCGTTTCTTCACCGTCAGCGATGCCAAGGAAGCGCGTAAAAGCGTGTTCTACGCCACCGGTTTCATCGGCTACTTCTACCTGCTGCTGATCATTGTCGGCTTCGGCGCCATCGTCATGGTCGGCACCGATCCTGCGTTCCGTGACGCCAGCGGCGCAATCATCGGCGGCGGCAACATGGTCGCCGTGCACCTGGCCCACGCGGTAGGCGGCAACCTGTTCCTGGGTTTCATCTCGGCGGTCGCCTTCGCCACGATTCTGGCGGTAGTCGCCGGGCTCGCGTTGTCCGGCGCCTCGGCGGTGTCCCATGACCTGTATGCCTGCGTGATGCGCAAGGGGCAGGCCAGCGAGGCGCAGGAAATGCGCGTGTCGCGAATCGCCACCCTGTGCATCGGTGTGCTGGCGATCATCCTCGGCCTGTTGTTCGAATCGCAAAACATCGCCTTCCTGTCCGGTCTGGTACTGGCCATCGCCGCGTCGGTGAATTTCCCGGTGCTGTTCCTTTCGATGTACTGGAAAGGCCTGACCACCCGCGGCGCCGTCATCGGCAGCCTGTCCGGGCTTGTCTCAGCGATTGTCCTGCTGGTGCTCAGCCCGGCGGTGTGGGTCAACGTGATGCATCACGACAAGGCATTGTTCCCCTACTCCAACCCGGCGCTGTTCTCCATGAGCCTGGCGTTCTTCAGTGCATGGCTGTTTTCCGTCACCGACACCTCGCCCCGCGCAGCCCTTGAACGCGGCCGTTATCTGGCGCAGTTCATCCGCTCGATGACCGGTATCGGTGCCTCCGGCGCCAGCAATCACTGACTATTGGCAGGGAATAAAAATAATGAAGCCCGCACGTAACGCATCTTGTGAATCACTGTTTTCGCTCGCCGCCGCATTGAGTCTGCCCCTGTTCGCGCCCAGCGCCATGGCCGACTTCATCGGCGACAGCAAGGCCCGTATTGAAATGCGCAACCTCTACCTCAATCGCGATTTCCGTCAGGACAACGCGCCGCAATCCAAGGCCGAAGAATGGGCCCAGGGGTTCACTGCGCGTGTCGAATCCGGATTCACAAATGGCACCTTCGGTTTTGGCCTCGACGCACTGGGGGAACTGGGGATCAAGCTCGACTCCAGCCCGGATCGCCGTGGCACCGGGCTGCTGCCCTTTGGCCCGCAGAGCCATGAACCCGATGACAACTACAGTGAGCTAGGCCTGACCGGCAAGATGCGGGTGTCCAAAAGCCTTCTGAAACTCGGCACCCTGCAACCCTTGCTGCCGGTGGTGAGCTACAACGACACCCGCCTGCTCAGTTCGACCTTTGAAGGCGGCTTGCTGACCAGCCAGGAAATCGACGGCCTGACGCTCAATGCCGGACGCCTGACCAAGGCCAACCTGCGCGACTCGTCGAGCAACGACGACATCGGCTACGCCGCCGCCAGCAGCGATCACTTCGACTTCGGCGGCGGCAGCTACGCGTTCAGTCCGCAACTGAACCTGAGCTATTACTACGGCAAGCTCGAGCAGATTTACCGCCAGCAATTCGTCGGGCTGGTGCATACCCAGCCCCTGGGCAACGGTTTCAACCTGCGCAGCGACCTGCGTTATTTCGACAGCCGCGGCGACGGCGCGGAAAAGGCCGGACGCATCGACAACCGCAACTTCAACAGCATGTTCACCCTGTCCCAGGGCGCCCACAAGGTCAGTGCCGCCTACCAGCAGTTGTCCGGCGACAGCGCCTTTCCGTTCCTCAACGGCGGCGATCCCTACGTGGTCAACCTGGTGACCTTCAACACCTTTACCCGCGCCGAAGAAGATTCCTGGCAGTTGCGCTACGACTATGACTTCGCCGCCCAAGGCATTCCCGGCCTGACCTTCATGACCCGCTACACCGATGGTCGCCACGTCAAGGCAGGCACCGTCGACAACGGGCGCGAATGGGAGCGCGACAGCGATATCAGCTACGTCATCCAGAGCGGTGTGTTGAAGAACGTCAGCCTGCGCTGGCGCAACGTGACCTTCCGCTCCGGCAATGGCTTGACGACCGCCCTCGATGAGAACCGATTGATCGTCGGTTACACCCTGGCGCTTTGGTAATTCCGCAAGGGGGCGGTTGTGGCCGCGCCCAGACTTTTCACACTCAGGAGCAATCGTGATGTCCTCCTCACCTACACTGCATGCCCCTACCCTGCAGAGTTTCATCGCCGGTCGCTGGATCGGCCAACAAGGCGCACAAGTCCTGCGCAGCGCCCTCGATGGCCATGAAATCTTCCGTACCCACGAAGAGCGCCCGGACTTTGCCGAAGCCATCGAGCACGGTCGTCGCCAAGGCGTCAGCGGCCTGATGGCGCTGGACTTCCAGCAACGCGCCCAGCGCCTCAAGGCCCTGGCCTTGTACCTGAGCGAACGCAAGGAACAGCTCTACGCGATTTCCCACCACAGCGGCGCGACCCGTGCCGACAGCTGGATCGACATCGAGGGCGGCAACAGCACCCTGTTCACCTACGCCAGCCTCGGCGCCCGTGAATTGCCGTCGGGTAACGTCGTCCACGAAGGCCCGGCGCTGCAACTGAGCAAAATGGGCACCTTCGCCGGCACCCACATCCTGGTGCCGCGCGGCGGCGTGGCGGTGCACATCAATGCCTTCAACTTCCCGATCTGGGGCATGCTGGAAAAATTCGCCCCGAGCTTCCTCGCCGGCATGCCATGCATCGTCAAACCGGCCAGCGCCACCAGCTACCTGACCGAAGCCGTGGTGCGCCTGATGGACGAATCCGGCCTGCTCCCGGCGGGCAGCCTGCAACTGATCATCGGCGGCACCGGCGACCTGCTCGACCGCCTGCAAGGCCAGGACGTGGTGACCTTCACCGGTTCCGCCGACACCGCGGCCAAGCTGCGGGTCAACCCGAACCTGATCCGCAATTCAGTGCCGTTCACCGCCGAAGCCGACTCGCTGAACTGTGCGATCCTCGCCCCGGACGTCACCCCGGACGATGAAGAATTCGAGTTGTTCATCAAGGAAGTCGCCCGGGAAATGACCACCAAGGCCGGGCAGAAATGCACCGCCATCCGGCGCGCCATCGTCCCGGCCAAGCACATCGACGCCGTGGCTACCCGCTTGCGTGATCGCCTGGCCAAAGTGGTTGTTGGCGATCCTTCCGTGGAAGGCGTGCGCATGGGTGCACTGGCTTCCCACGACCAGCAGAAAGACGTGGCCGAACGCCTGGAAGCCCTGTTGCAGAGCAGCGACATGCTGTTCGGCGCCCGCGACGGCTTCGAACCCCGTGGTGAAAATGTCGACAAGGGCGCGTTCTTCGCCCCGACCCTGTTGCAAGCCCGCGATCCGCACGCCGAGGGCGGTGCCCATGACATCGAGGCGTTCGGCCCGGTCAGCACCCTGATGGCCTACGACGATCTGGATGAAGCCCTGGCCTTGGCCGCGCGCGGCAAAGGCAGCCTGGTGGCCAGCCTGGTGACCAAGGACCCGCAAATCGCCGCCAAAGCCATTCCGGTCGCGGCCGCCTTGCACGGGCGTTTGCTGGTACTGGATCGCCACTGCGCCGGTGAATCCACCGGCCACGGCTCGCCGCTGCCACAACTCAAGCACGGTGGCCCGGGTCGTGCCGGCGGCGGTGAAGAACTCGGCGGCCTGCGTGCGGTGAAACACTACCTGCAGCGCGCAGCGGTGCAGGGTTCGCCGACCATGCTGGCAGCGGTCACCGGCGAATACGTGCGCGGGGCCAAGGTCATCGAAACCGAGGTGCACCCGTTCCGTCGCCACTTCCAGGACCTGCAGATCGGCGAATCGCTGCTGACCCACCGTCGCACCGTCACCGAGGCGGACCTGGTGAACTTCGGCTGCCTGTCGGGCGACCACTTCTACATGCACTTCGATGACATCGCGGCCAAGGAATCGCAGTTCGGCAAACGCATCGCCCACGGTTACTTCGTGCTGTCGGCGGCGGCCGGGCTGTTCGTATCCCCTGGCGTCGGCCCGGTCCTGGCCAACTACGGCCTGGACACCCTGCGCTTCATCAACCCGGTGGGCATCGGCGACACCATCCAGGCGCGCCTGACCTGCAAACGCAAGATCGACCAGGGCAAGAAGAGCCCGCAGGGCATCCCGCAAGGGGTGGTGGCGTGGGATGTGGAAGTCACCAACCAGCTGGGTGAGCTGGTGGCCAGCTATGACATTCTGACGCTGGTGGTAAAGCGCGAGGATTGATCAACGATCAAGGTTGACCACAGATTTTGTGGTCAACCAAAAACAAATGTGGGAGCGGGCTTGCTCGCGAAAGCGGTGTGCCAGTTAACGATATTGTCGACTGACACACCGCTTCGCGAGCAAGCCCGCTCCCACAGTTGGTTTTGTGTTTGACCGCCATTCTCAGTGCCCGCGCAACCACTCGATAAACAACGCAAACAACTCAGACTGCGACCCCACCTCCAGCTTCAAATACAGATTCTTGCGATGCATGCGCACGGTTTCCGGAGAGATGTTCATCTGGCTGGCCGTGGATTTCACCGAATGCCCCCTGAGCACCATGTGCGCCACCTCCCGCTCGCGTTCGGTGAGCAGGCCACTACCGAAATGCTCGAACGCCGATTGCACCCGATGCTTGAGATCGTCGCGCAGGCCTTGATCGTCATTGCCCTGGATCTCGCTACTGCGCTGCAGGCCACGCCGGCTGAATTCGCTGATGAATTCGCGCACCAGCGGCTCGACGGCGCGCAGCAGGTTCAACTGTTCGACGCCCAGGCAATCGCCGCCGAAACCCTGGAAGAGGCTCACGGAAATTTTCGTGTCATTGCCCGTATCGACAATGTAGTAGCTGTCTTCCGAACAGTTGGCCTTCAGGTAATAGGTCTTGTAATAGTCACTGTCGAAGAAGTTGTCCGGCGCAATGTCTTCCAAGTGATAGAAGCCCTGCGCCAGGCCCTGCTCCACCGCCAGGCAGAACGGATCAAGCAGATAGCCACCGGCGAAATAGCGCTCGAGAATCGACACCTGGTACTCCTGGGCAATGCCGCGCTGATGCAGCAACTGCGGCGCGCGGTCCTTGCGCTCCAGGCTGATCATCACCGATTCGATGGACACCAGTTGCCCCAACGCCGAGACCAGGTATTGCAGTGCGTCAGGCTCATCGACATGGGCGAATGCCTCGCGCATGCCCCCATGCCATCTATGCAATGCCCCGAAAGGCACCGCGATCAGCGTATCGTCGTTTGGTCTGCTCATGCCCCGCAGTCTAGCGGCTGAACAACCCCTTGGTAACAGCCTGGCAGACGAAATCATTGGCCGGTGTACTGTCCGCTCGCCTCAAGCTCGGCTGCCACTTCGAGAATGCACAGGCGCAGGATCTCGACAATCTCATCGACCTGGGCATAGGTCAGGATCAGCGGCGGCGACATCACGTTCAGGTGCATGATCGGCCGCACCAACAGGCCCCGGGCCTGGGCGCGCACATGGATTTTCTCGCCGATGTTGATCTCCTCGGCGAACAGCGCCTTGGTGCGTTTGTCGGCGACGAACTCCACGCACGCCATCAGTTTCAGGCAGCGCACATCACCCACCAGGGGCAGATCGCGCAAGGTGGCCAGGCGCTGCTCCAGGTAGCCGCCGACATCGTCGACGTGGGCCAGCAGGTTTTCCCGTTCGATGATCTCGATGTTCTTCAGCGCCGCCGTGCAGCACACCGGATGGCCGCTGTAGGTGAAACCGTGGGTGAAGCAACGGCCCTTGCCCGGCTCGGCGATGACCTTCCAGATGCGGTCGGAAAAGATGCATGCCCCCAGCGGCAGGTACGCCGAGGTCAAGCCCTTGGCGGTGGTGATGATGTCGGGTTGCACGTCGAACACATCGAGGGAGGCGAAAAACTTGCCCAGGCGCCCGAACGACGTCACCACCTCGTCGGCGACAAAGAGAATGTCGTAGCGCTGGCAGACTTCCCACATGCGCTTGAGGTAACCCTTCGGCGGAATAATCACCCCGCCCGAGCCCATCACCGGCTCGGCGAAGAAGCCTGCGACCTTGTCTGCGCCGATCGAGTGGATCTTGTCTTCGAACTCCTTGACCAGGAATTCGAGGAACTGCGCCTCGTCCATGCCCTCCGGCGCGCGGTAAGGGTTGGGGTTGGACACGTGGTGGATCAGCGGGTTGGCGTAATCGAACTCGGGCACCCGGTCGGCGGCCTTGTTGCCGATCGACATGGTCAGGGTGGTGGAGCCGTGGTACGCGTTGAAACGGGCGATGACGTGCTTCTTTTCAGGCAGGCCGCGGCAGTTCTGGTAGTACTGGATCAGTCGATACGCGGTGTCCACGGCGGTGGAGCCACCGGTGGTCAGGAACACGTGGTCGAGGTCACCGGGGGCCAGGCTGGCGAGTTTTTCGCACAGCTCGATGGCGACGTTATTGGACATGTCGGAAAACGGGTTGGAATAGGCCAGTTGGCGCACCTGATCGGCGATGGCCTCGGCCATTTCCTCGCGACCCAGGCCGATGTTGGTGCACCACATGCCGCCCACGGCGTCGAGAAAGCGGTTGCCCTGGGTGTCGTAGATATAGGCGCCGTCTCCGGCGACGATGTTCAGGGAACCTTGTTCGGCGTGTTCGTCGAACACGTGATAGCCGTGCATATGATGGGCCTTGTCGGCCTTGACCAGCCGGGACTCGTCCGCTGGGGAGAAAACGCTGCGTGTTGGCGTCGCCATGAATAAAAACCTCTAACCGGTTTGACTAACGATCGAATGAATCAGATGCCGCTTTTCACCGTGCTCCAGACCCGGGTCATGGCCCGCATGTCCTTGGCGTCCTGGGTCTTCTGCGGGAACAGGCGCTCGCGGGTGGCTTCATCGGGGTAGATCGCCGGGTTGTTGCGCACATCGGCGTTCAACAACGGCGTGGCCGCCGCGTTGCTGTTGGCGTAATGGATGTAGTCAGTGACGTCCGCCATCACCTGCGGCTGCATCAGGTATTCAAGGAACTTGTGCGCATTGGCGACATGGGGCGCATCGGCCGGGATGTACATGTTGTCGAACCAGATCAACGAGCCTTCCTTGGGAATGAAATAGGACAGGTTGATGTTCAACTTGGCTTCTTCGGCGCGGGCCATGGCCGTCGCGTAGTCGCCCGACCAGGTCATGGCCATGCACACGTCGCCGTTGGGCAGGCTGGTCAGGTAATTGACCGAGTCGAATTTGCGGATGTACGGGCGCACCGACAGCAGCAGCTCCTGCGCTGCCTTCAAATCTTCAGGCTTGGCGCTGCGTGGATCGCGGCCCAGGTATTTGAGGGCCAGGGGGATGACTTCGGTGGGCGCATCGACCAGGGTCACGCCACAGTCGGCGAAGCGCGAGACAATCTTCGGATCGAAAATCATCGCCAGCGAGCCGATTGGCGCATCCGGCATGCGCTCCTTGATCTTGTCGACGTTGTAGGTGATGCCGTTGCTGCCCCAGGTATAGGGCGCCGAGTAAGTCGGGCCCGGGTCGAATCCTTGCAGGTCGTGCAAGACTTTGGGGTCCAGGTTGCTCCAGCCCGGCAGCAGTTTCTTGTCCAGTGGCTGGAACACCTTGGCCTGGATCAGCGGCGGCGCGAGGGACGCATTGAGCACGATCAGGTCGTAGCCGGAGTGGCCGGTGAGCAACTTGGCCTGCACCGTTTCATAGGCGTCGAAGGTGTCGTAGATAACCTTGATGCCGGTGGCCTTTTCGAAATCGGCCAGGGTCTTCTCACCGATGTAGTCCGCCCAGTTATAGAGCCGCAGCGTATTGCTGTCGTTCACCTCGCCGGCGTGGGCACTCAGGGTCAGGGGTATAACAAACAGACTGGAAATCACCTTAAGCAGGGTCTTGCCCATAGCAAATGCACCTTATCAAGCGAGTTCGGCTCTGGATGAGCGGATGAACCTACTATTGGTGGATTCGCCGGACGGCACCATACCCCGAATGGGTGTGTAGCCGTTTCGACGGTGCGATATGGCAAAAAGCATCAGGTCGGTTGACCCGTTTTGTCATAGCTGTTGGGCTAACCTGACGCTTAAAGTGGCCGTCGAACCGACTCTGCAAGAGCCAGCAATGACCGACCTGATCAAACAAGAGCATCGCGATGGCGTGCTGACGCTGACCATCGATCGCCCCGACAAGCTCAACGCACTGACCAACGGCATGTACACGCGCTTGGCCGACCTGCTGTTTGCGGCTGAGGAGAATGACGAAATCCGCGTGGTCATCGTGACCGGTGGCCCTAACTGCTTTACCAGTGGCAACGACCTGGTGGACTTCCTGCAAGAGCCGCCGACGCATTTGGACAGCCCGGCTTTCCGCCTGATGCGCGCCGTAACTCACCTGCAGAAGCCGTTGATTGCGGCGGTGTGCGGGGCGGCCATCGGCATCGGCACCACCCTGCTGCTGCATTGCGACCAGGTGCTGGTGACGCGCAACGCCAAGCTACGCACGCCGTTCGTCAACCTGGGCCTGTGCCCCGAGTTCGGCGCCAGCCTGCTGTTGCCACGCCGGCTGGGCCATGCCCGCGCCGCGAGTTTGCTACTGCTGGGCGACAGCCTTGATGGCAGCGAGGCTGTCGCCTGGGGCCTGGCCAACGCCGCCTTCGATGACGGCGAGCAATGCCTGGCCGCGGCGGCGAAGATCGCCCAGCGCTTTCTGGCGATGCCCGCGCAAGCTCTGCGCCAGTCCCGCCAATTGATGACGCAGGCCGGCATGGCCGAACTGCAAGCCACCCTGCGCGAAGAAAACCTGCTGTTCATCCAGCGCCTCAACAGCATCGAGGCGAAAACGGCCTTGAACGCCCTGCTCAATCGCAGTACAGATAAGAATCCACCGAAAGGAACACAGCCATGAACACCCCGGAAATCTACGTCGTCAGCGCCGCCCGTACCGCCATTGGCACCTTCGGCGGATCCCTCAAGGACGTGCCACCGGCCGAGCTCGCGGCCACCGCGGTGAAAGCCGCCCTGGAACGGGCCGCTGTAGACCCGGCGCTCGTCGGTCACCTGGTGATGGGCCACGTGATCCCGACCGAAACCCGCGACGCCTACATCTCCCGGGTTGCCGCGATGAACGCCGGCATTCCGAAAGAAACCCCGGCCTACAACGTCAACCGCCTCTGCGGCTCAGGCCTGCAAGCGATCGTCAGCGCAGCGCAGACCCTGATGCTGGGCGATGCCGACATCGCCATCGGCGCCGGTGCCGAGTCCATGAGCCGCGGGCCGTACCTGCTGCCATCCGCCCGTTGGGGCGCGCGCATGGGCAACGTCCAGGCCGTCGACTACATGCTGGGTATCCTGCATGACCCGTTCCACAACATTCACATGGGTATCACCGCCGAGAACGTCGCCGAGCGTAACGGCATCACCCGTGAAATGCAGGATGCCCTGGCGCTGGAAGACCAGAAGCGCGCAGCCCATGCGATTGCCAATGGCTACTTCACCGAGCAGATCGCGACCGTAGAGATTGCGGATCGCAAGGGCACTAAACTGTTCAGCGTCGACGAGCACCCACGCGCCACCTCCCTGGAACAGCTGGCGGCGATGAAGCCGGCGTTCAAGAAGGACGGCTCGGTCACCGCCGGCAACGCCTCCGGCCTGAACGACGGTGCGGCCGCCCTGGTCATGGCCACCGGCGCTGCCGTACAGGTCAACAACCTGCGCCCACTCGCCCGCCTGGTCAGCTACGCCCATGCCGGCGTCGAACCAACACTGATGGGCCTGGGCCCAATCCCGGCCACCCGCCTGGCACTCAAGCGTGCCGGCCTGACCGTCGCTGACATGGACGTGATCGAAGCCAACATCGCTTTCGCGGCGCAAGCCTGTGCCGTCAGCCAGGAACTGGATCTGGACCCGGCCAAGGTCAACCCGAACGGCTCGGGCATCGCCCTGGGTCACCCGGTCGGCGCGACCGGCGCCATTATCGCCACCAAGGCCATCCACGAACTGCACCGCACCGGCGGCCGTTACGCGCTGGTGACCATGTGCATCGGCGGCGGCCAGGGCATCGCGGCGATCTTCGAACGCGCCTGATCCCGCTACACCTGTAGGAGTTGCCGAAGGCTGCGATCTCTTGATCTTAGATCGCAGCCTTCAGCAGTTCCTACCGTGCACCCGTCAACGTTGCGGTTGATGCTTGTCAACAAATGACACATTCGGAAAACGGCGACAATCATCTCGGAAACTTCCCACAGCCAGAATCTGATCTTCCCGGTAGGGTCAATACCCGAATACACATTGATCCCCTACAAGGAAGAAAAGAGCATGACTAAAAAGGCAGTTATCGTTTTCAGTGGCGGGCAAGACTCAACAACCTGCTTGATCCATGCGCTACCGCTCTACGATGAAATCCACTGTATTACCTTCGATTATGGTCAGCGCCATCTCGCGGAAATTGAAGTCGCGCAAAAACTTGCCAAACAGCTTGGTGTGAAAGTGCACAAGGTGTTAGACGTTTCATTGCTTAATCAGCTCGCTATCAGCAGCCTGACGCGCGACAACATCCCGCTACCAAGCACAAGTAACGCAGGAGACAATCTGCCGAGCACCTTCGTACCCGGTAGAAATATTCTGTTCTTAACCTTGGCGGCTATTTACGCCTATCAAGTGCAAGCCCGTACCGTGATCACCGGCGTTTGTGAAACAGACTACTCCGGCTACCCTGACTGCCGGCATGAGTTCGTCAAGGCACTGAACAACGCCATTGCGCTGGGAATGGAATACAAACTACAGTTTGAAACCCCGTTGATGTGGTTAACCAAGGCGGAAACCTGGGCGCTGGCCGACCACCATAACAAACTGGACGTTGTCCGAGACCACACGCTGACTTGTTATAACGGAATCAAAGGCTTCGGCTGCAGCAACTGCGCTGCTTGCACGCTTCGTGCTACAGGGTTACACAATTTTTTGGAAAACAAGCTGGAAACCATGAAAACCCTTAAGAGCAAAATCAATTTGAAATATTGATTTTGTGGGAAGGGTATAAACTCCAGACAATCAGCTTATACCCCATTACTCATGCCACCTGAGCTCCAGCCACATACTTCCTGAATAACGATCTCGCACCATAAGCAGGCAACACATTAAATACAGCAAAGCACAGCTTGATGGCTATCTGAACATAAACTATATTCAAAATATCACTATTATCCATGGCACCGTAGAATGCAATAAAGCAAAAAATAAAACTGTCAATTATCACCGCAAAAAAGGTACTGAAGAACACCCGCAAAAATAGAAACCTTGAGCTAGTAAGCTTTTTTATTTTACAGAGCAAATATGAGTTCACATACTCAGAAAAGAGAAAAGACACAGACGACGCTAACAACGCAGATGAGACATGACTGATAACCTCGCTGTATGACTCATCAAGCTTCCAGGTAGGCAAACCAGGAAGGTGCCCCGTGACAGTTAGTAGCACCAGAATAAAAGCATTGCTCGCAAAGGCGAAGAGTATTGCCCTCCTTGCGAGCCTAAGCCCATATGACTCATTCAAAAGATCAACTATTAAAAACGTCAACGGATACAGAAAAACCCCCGGCGTAACGACAACCTCGAAGTACTCCAGATAAACAAGCTTAGCCGCAGAAACATTGGTAAAAATATAAATAGCAAATAACGCAAGATTGAGAGCAACATAGGTCATCCAAGACCTTTCATGCCGATCGCTTATTTCATATGCAGTCAACGCCTGTCCGCCCGAGTAAAACTTCCTGTAAACATCCTTCACTTCAATTTTATTAAAATCATCCATTACCTCGCTTTTGATCAGGTCTCCGAGTTTTATTTTAACAACCTTCCCTGTTGAAACGACCATGACAACAGCAAGGTTATTACTTTTTTCAAACCCAAGCAGCCTATACCTGCTATTCGCCATGTCTTCAACCATTAAACCTTTCCTCTATTATTTCCCCTATAACACCAATCGCATCAGAGTCTAAAAGTGGCGCACTGGTGACAAACAGCTTTTTTGTTGACTTGTCATAGACGAGCTTTTCCTTATCACCACAAGACAATCCTTTTTTTACTATTAGAAGATCTCCGGATTCGTTCACACCGTGAATCTCCTTCTCCAAGAGCACAGCAATCAGATTGCAAGCCGTGCCAAAATAATAAGTGAGAGGATGAGTCGCAGCCAGCTCGCCGACTCGCTTGTCGAGGCTTTTAAACAGCAGGCTTTCCTTAATGATTGGGACTGCAGCTGGATTCATGTTTCCCTGCAGAGAGATACTGCTTTCTATCGTTTCTTTCTCTTCAAAATCAACAGTTTCTATTTCCTTGTAAGACACACCGAAAAAATCAGAAATCTTACGAATCGTGGACTGTTGAACATTGACAACTTTTCCTTCCAGAATGTTGTAAATCGTCGTTCTGGTCAAACCACTTGAATTGCACAACGACAACCGTGTCTCTCCGCGACTCTTGATCAGATACTTAATATTCCTCTTCAATTTTTCTGTTTTTTCTTTCTTGTACATTTAATAGCTACCACCTCAATGAACTATAAAAATAACCACACAGATGTCTTTGTATGAAACCGGATTACTGCACCTACCCTTTGGGCAAAAAAGCAATACTGCAACCACGACTTTCATCCGTCAAACTATGTTTCATATCATCTTGTTCAGCGTCGTTTCCTACATATCTACCCCACATGCATCGAGGACATTTCTTACAGAGACCAGAATGACTCTAGCGAACAAACCTACAGAAACAAGAAAGCAACAATAAACACAACCAAACATGAATCATTTAATTACATAGATGTTCATTTTTTTGATTAATTAGTTTGAATTTTCTGGTAATAAATCTAGCGGCCCGCCAACTAAAGCATTGCCGCTAATCAATTTTGACTGGCGGAATGGGACTGGCTCTTCAACCTTGCATGGAGCTCCAATATGAAAAAGAACGCCCCCAACTCCCCGGCCCCATCAACCTCCGAGGCTGTCGATATATCCAGGCTCAGCGAAGTCACCGAACCTCTTGTCAGCGCGCGCCTGCGTAATCCGAATCGCCCCGACCCTGTCAGCCATGTGTTCACCATCATTCCGAACGTCGACACCGAGTCCTTGCTCTGTCACGCCTGCGAAACCCTCGCGTCCCTGAATGTCATGGCCACCGACCTTGCGTGTGAAGTGGAAGGTTCGCGCCGCAATGTCATGTTGGCGATTCAACAGCTGGCCGTGCTGGGTGAGCTGTTGGTCAATCGAGCGCTGGACAACCTCGACCCGCCGGGCGGTTTTCCCGAGGCCGCGCCAAACAAATAGCTTCGCGGCCACGATGTCGCTGACCAATGATCGCAGGTACAGCTTGCGGCGCAGGACAACAGAGACAAAGAGGGGCGCCTGTTGGCGCCCATTCACAATCAGCTCAGCGGCCAGACAACAGCTGCCGTTTCCCGATTCAATCAGGCACCTGACAGCCGGCAGCAAAAATCATTTGCGAGCAAATATTACATGCGTCATATTACGCACGTAATTAAATGGCTTTCCCCACAGGTATTCTTCCATGACCAGCATGCCCACCGTAGAGCCCGACCTTGCCGTCCCGGCGAACACTCGCAAGCCGCTGCTCAAACGCCTGCTCCTGCCGACCCTGGGCATCGCCGCGCTGGTACTGGCCGGTGTGTATG
>Ga0247818_10001050_pt1 | contig 17356 bp, 17 predicted proteins | sample 13C_Glucose_Day1_FD_192424 | JGI IMG/M metagenome (GOLD analysis project Ga0247818, IMG submission 192424) | Soil microbial communities from agricultural site in Penn Yan, New York, United States - 13C_Glucose_Day1 | ecosystem: Environmental > Terrestrial > Soil > Agricultural land | place... | reverse complement strand
TCGCGCAGGTGCTCACGGAGGGCGGGGCCCCCGGGACCCTGGCGGCCCCGGCCGCCGCGACGCTGGGCGAGCAGGCCGCGGACATCCTCCGGCAGGACCCCTGGCAGCTGTTGTCCGTGCCCGGCGTGCGGCCGGAGCAGGCGGACGGCTTCGCCCGCGCGCTGCTCGGCCCGGAGTGCGGCCCGGACGACGGCATGCGTACGGCGGCGCTCGTGGCCTGGCTGCTGGAGCGGGCCGCGCTGCGTGGTCACACCGCTCTGGAAGCGGACGAGGTCCGCGCGGGGCTGGCGGGCTTCGCCGTGGCCGATCCGGAGGCGGCTGTGCAGAACGCCGTCGCCGAGGGTGTCGTGCTGGTCTTCCAGGAAGGCGTCGACGCCGCAGGCACGGGAGCACCGGACGGCACGGCGGAGTCCCACGAGGACGCCGAGGTTGCCGAGGACGGTGCGGCGGACGAGGAGGAGCCGGTCCAGGTCCTGCTGGGCCTCGATCGATACGCGCTGGCCGAGGAGAGCCTCGCCGACGGCCTGGGCCGGCTGGTGAACTCCTGCGAGAAGGGCGCCGACTGGACGGAGCCGGCGGCCGCCGCTCCTTCCCCCTCCGCGGGTGAGCTGATCCGGACGGCCGCCACGACGGGCCTCGTCGTGCACAGCGGCGGTGAGAGCGCCCGTGCCGAGCCCGCCGCGCTGATCGCCGCGGCGCACGCTCTCGGTCTGCGGGCCCTCGGCACCACGCACAGCGCGGACGGGCAGCGCCGGCTGGCCGCTGCCGTCGGTGACCCGCGGTCCGCCGTCACCCTGTCCGCACTGCTCTCCGGAGAGAGCGGGCCGGGCCGGGACGCGGACGGCGCGTTCGCGCTGGACCTGCTGGTCGTCCTGGACGCCCCACAGCTCGACGTGGAGACGGCCGCGATGCTGGTGGAGTCCCTCGCCGACGGGACGCGTCTGGTGCTGAGCGGTGACCCGGGGGTGCTGGGGTCCGCCGGCGCGGGCCGGGTGTTCGCGGACGTGATCGCCGCGCGCGCCTGCCCTCACGTGGTCTCGCGTACGCCCGATCCCGGGCCGATCGGCGAGCTGGTGTCCGGCATCGGCATCGGAGAGCTCGCCCAGGTCGAGGCGCCGGGCAAGGAGGTCGTGATCGTGCCCGTCCGTGACGCGGGCGAGGCCGTCCACCGCACCGTGCAGCTGGTGGCCGACTCGGTCCCCCGCGCCATCGGCGTGCCCTCGGACGACACGCAGGTCATCACCGTCGGGCACGGCGGATCCGCGGGCACCAAGGCGCTGAACACGGCACTGAAGCAGCGGCTCAACCCGGGACCCGGGCGGTTCGGCGGCTTCGACCCGGGCGACCGCGTGGTGCACGTCCCGGCCCCCGGCAGGGTGGTGCCCGGTTCGGTGGTCTCGGCCGACGCGGAGGGCCTGCACCTGGACTGTGCGGGCACCCCCGTCGTCGTACCGGCGGACCGTGTGGATACCTCCGTGCGCCACAGCTGGGCGCTCAGCGCGCACCAGGCGGCCGGGATGAGGTGGCCCGCCGCCGTCGTCGTCCTGCCGGGCGACGCCGCGCAGGGACTCAGCCGGCCGTGGGTGTACACCGCGTTCAGCCGCGGGGAGCGGCATCTGTCCGTGGTGCACGGGGTCGACCAGGCCCTGCCCCGGGCGGTGGCCGAGGTCCCCGCCCAGGAACGTACGACCCGGCTGCGCCCCCTCCTGGAGGCGCTGCCGACGCCGGACGCCTCGTAACCCCCGACGGGCCCCGCCGGACGCGTCGTACCCCCCGACGGGCCTCGCCGGCCGCGTCGTAACCCCCGAGGGGCCTCGCCGGACGCCTCGTACCCCCCCGACGGGCCTCGCAGCCCGCCGGGCGCCTCGTAAACCGCCGGAGGGCGTCGTAGCCCCGCCCGACGCCTCGTAACGGCCGGAGGGCCGCGCAGCCGTCAAAGGGCCGCGCGGCCCGCCGGACGACTCGTGGCCGTCAGGACCGGTCTCCCCGGTCCGGGTCCGGCTCGTCCTCCTCGTCGAAGACCGCGCTGACGTCGAAGCGGCAGACCACCAGCGCGGGGTCGGCCTCGTCGAAAGGCGCCCCGAGCCACTCCCCCGGCTCGGGGAGCTCGTCGGCGGCGGAGACCCACAGCGTGGAGTCGCCTTCCTCCAGGCCGAACTCCTTGTGCCGGGAGGCGATCTCGTCGGCCTCGTACTCCCCGAACAGCACGCCCAGCGCGGCATGCACCCCGGCACCGGCGACCGCCACCGACGCGCTGTCCTGCGCGTCAGGGTCGAGATCGGCGAGCCGCTGGGCCTGGGCGATCAGCCGTGCGGGCTCCGCCACCGCGTAGTCGCGTCGGATCAGCACGCTCAGCGCGTGCGGCTCCTCGGGACCCTCGTAGGGCGGGAGGGAGTCCTCCGCGCCGGGGATCTCGAAGGGGGTGACCTCGTCGTAGCGGTCGTAGAGCAGTTCGTCGTAGACCTCGGCAGCGGCGGCCAGTGCGTTGAACGCGTCGTAGACGGCGGGGTCGTCGTCCCCGGTACGGCGTTCGACGGCCTCGAGGTGGCGGTCGAGCGCGGTTTTGACTGCATCGGCGGCGGCGCGTACCTCGGCAGCGGTGGGCTGCGCAGCATCAGACATGGGACAGACGCTATCCGTACCGGGGGTCTGCCCGCACAATAGATGCGATGCCGGAATACGAATTCATCGACGTGTACGTGCCGCGCGGGGTCTCCCGCCAGGAGGCGGCCCGACTGCTGACCGACCATGCCGAGTACGGGCACTGGGAGTTGGACCGGCTGACGCTGCGCCTGGACGGCAGCCGCCGGGTCCGGCTGCGCCGCCGGATCATCCGCCAGCTCCGGGCCACCTGGTAGCACCGAGCGGGTCCCGCGTGTGCGGAACCCGCTCGTCGCCCGGAGTAGGGCTGCCGTTACGCGGCGCTGCGCGAGCGCCGGTACAGGACCGTGCCCGCACCGGCGAGCAGCATGCCCGCGCTCGCCGGGATCAGCAGGTCGAGCCCGCCTCCACCGGTGTGCGCGAGCTGCTCGCCCGTCACGAGCTGGGGCTCGGGAGCATGGGGGGTGGCCGGCGTCTGCGGGGTGTGCGGCGTCTGCGGTACGACCGGAGGCGGGGCCGTCTCACTGTCGTTCTCGCAGTCGTTCCCGAAGACTGGGTTCAGCAGTCCGCCGACGGTGACGCTGTTGCCGCAGACGTTCACGGGGATCTCGACCGGCACCTGCACCTGGTTGCCGGAGAGGATGCCGGGCGAACCGGTCGTCTCCGCCTGCGCGGAGGTGCTGGAGGCCCGGTGCCTGCCGGTCCCCTCACCGCCTTCGCGTCCGTCCTGGTGTCCGGACGCGTGGCTGCCGGAGCCATGGCCGGACGCGGAGTCGCCGCCGTGGCCGGAGGTGTGCGCGGAGTCCGAGGAGCCGTTTCCGCACTCGTTGCCGCTCGTGGGATTGAGCAGTCCGCCGACGTTCACGGAGTTTCCGCACACGTTCACGGGGACGTCGACCGGGACCTGGATCGAGTTCCCCGAGAGCACTCCCGGTGAATTCGACGCACCGCCGGACGCTCCCGCGTCGGCGTGTGCGTAGCCACCACCGAGCGCGAGCACGCCGCCCGCCGCTGCCATGGTGATCAGGCCTTTGCGTGTGACCTGTCGCATAGGTTGCTTTCCTGCCTTCTGCCTACCGAAATGCCCCCGGCACAGCCGCGCGGGGGCCGAATGCCCAGCGGCCCCGGAGTGCATGGCGCGCACTCCGGGGCCGACCGGGCTCAAACCCTCACGGGTTGACGCGCATCGTCACGCGTTGACGCAGGTGTTGCCGAAGGCGGGGTTCAGCAGACCGATCACGGAGATGGTGTTACCGCACACGTTCACCGGAACGTGGACCGGCACCTGGACGACGTTGCCCGAGAGCACGCCGGGGCTGCCGATGGCGGCACCCTGGGCGCCGGCGTCGGCGGAAGCCATACCCGCACCCGCGAGCACGAGACCGCCGGTAGCAGCCGCGATTGCGACGACCTTCTTGATCATTATTCCTCCTGGTTGACAAGTGCGGTCCCAGCCGCGGACCGCATCACGTGTAACGAGGAGGGGGTGAGGGGGCTACGAGCGAGCGGCCCCTTTCACCCTTTCCGGTGAGGTGCGCACAGGCGGGCGAATGTGATCACCCGGCAGGGTCAGGAGTGATCGATGAACCGGTCGAGCACCCGGGCGCCGAAGGTCAGGCCTTCGACGGGAACCCGCTCGTCCACGCCGTGGAACATGCCGGCGAAGTCGAGTTCCGGCGGCAGCTTCAGCGGGGCGAAGCCGAAGCAGCGGATGCCGAGGTCGTCGAAGGACTTCGCGTCGGTGCCGCCGGAGAGCATGTAGGGCACCGCGCGGGCGATCGGGTCCTCCGCCTTCAGCGCGAGCTGCATCGCGTCGACCAGGGAGCCGTCGAAACTGGTCTCCAGGGCCTTGTCGCCGTGCACGTCCTCGCGCTTCACCTTCGGGCCGAGGATCCGGTCGAGGTCCGCGAGGAACTCGTCCTCGAAACCGGGCAGGAACCGGCCGTCGACGTGTGCCGTGGCCTGCCCCGGGATCACGTTGACCTTGTAACCGGCGCCGAGCATGGTGGGGGCCGCCGAGTTGCGCAGGGTCGCGCCGATCATCTTGGCGATCCCGCCGAGCTTGGCGAGCGTCGCCTCCATGTCCTCCGGGTCCAGCGGGGTGCCGAGCGCGTCGGACAGCTCGTCGAGGAAGGACCGCACGGTCTTGGTCACCCTGACCGGCCACTTGTGGCGGCCGAGGCGGCCGACGGCCTCGCACAGCTCGGTGATCGCGTTGTCGGTGTTGGTCATCGACCCGTGCCCCGCGGTGCCGTCCACGGTGAGCCGCATCCAGTGCATGCCCTTCTCCGCGGTCTCCACGAGGTAGAGGCGGAGGTTCTCGTTGACGGTGAAGGAGAAGCCGCCGACCTCGCCGATCGCCTCGGTGACGCCGTCGAAGAGGTCGCGGTGGTTGTCCACGAGGTGGCGCGCCCCGTACGTGCCGCCCGCCTCCTCGTCCGCGAGGAAGGCCAGCACGATGTCACGCGGGGGCTTGCGGCCGGTCCGCATCCGGTCGCGTACGACCGCGAGCGTCATCGCGTCCATGTCCTTCATGTCGACCGCGCCGCGGCCCCACACGCAGCCGTCCGCGATCTCCCCGGAGAAGGGGTCGTGCGTCCAGTCCGCCGCGTTGGCGGGGACGACGTCGGTGTGCCCGTGGATGAGCAGTGCGGGCTTGGAGGGGTCCTCGCCCTCGATCCGGGCCACGGTGGAGGCGCGGCCCTTGTGGGACTCGATGATCTGCGGTTCCAGCCCGACCTCGGCCAGCTTCTCCGCGATGTACTCGGCGGCGGCCCTCTCCCCCGGCCCCGAGTGGTCGCCGTAGTTGCTGGTGTCGATACGGATCAGGTCACGACAGAGGTCCACGACCTCGTTCTCGGCGGTTGTGCCGATGCCGGCCGGAGCCGGGTTGGTCTCGCTCACGCTGCTTCCTTCCACTGTCGCGGTCGTACTCCCCCTCATCCTCCCGCGCCCGGCCCGCGCACCCAAGGCCGCCCGGCTCCCGTCATACGCCTTTCACGTGACCGGGGGCGTGATCGAGCACCCTCGAATGTTTGCTATGGTTTTCCACGTCGGAACGGGCAAGGCCCGGGAGACACACCCGGTCCGGGTGGCGGAATGGCAGACGCGCTAGCTTGAGGTGCTAGTGCCCTTTATCGGGCGTGGGGGTTCAAGTCCCCCCTCGGACACCAGAGAAAAACCCCAGTGCATCTGGGGTTTTTTCTGTTTCTCGGCCTGGAGCGTGGTCGGCCGGGCCCTCCGCGAGGCGGGCTCCGCCTCGAGGCCGGTGCGGGGCCTGACATCCGCCGTCCAGGGCGTTTCGCGTCGTCCCGGGTGACCACATCCCGGGTGCCCGTCCGGCGAGGTCGTCGACTCCTCCGCCGGAACCTACGGGGGCTTCTCCGGCTCCGGAAATGACGGGGCCTCTCCGGCTCCGGAACCGACGGGAAGAGACCCGCCGGTTCCCGCCCGAGGAGCCTCGCCGCTTCCGCACGGCAGACCCGCCGTTCCGTACGCGGGGACCCGCCGGTTCCGGCCGGAAGGCGGGCCCCGCAGGAGCCGTGTGGAAACCCGCTCAGGAGCGCCCGGGAGCCCCGAAGTCCGGGGTGCCGTCAGCGTGCCAGCCGAACGCCTGTATACGGGTGTGGCGGTTGGGGTCGCGCAACGGGTCGCCGTCGATCCGCTCGTACGGCCGCGCGTGGTAGACCAGCACGTCCGTGCGGCCGTCCTCGGTGACGGTGAAGGAGTTGTGGCCCGGGCCGTACTGACCGGTCTCGGCGCAGCCGGCGAAGACGGGGCGCGGGGACTTGGCCCAGGACGCGGGGTCCATCAGGTCGCTCGCGTCGTCGGCGGTGAGCAGGCCCATGCAGTAGTTCGCGTCGGTGGCGCTCGCGGAGTACGTCATGAAGACCCGGCCGTTGCGCCGGATGACCGCGGGCCCCTCGTTGACCGCGAAGCCGACGCGCTCCCAGGCGTACTCGGGCGTGCTGAGGCGGACCTGGGGTCCCGTCAGCGTCCAGGGGTCCGCCATGCGCGAGAGGAAGATCCCGGTGTTGGAGTCCAGGCCCGGCTCGTGCTGGGCCCAGGCGAGGTAGCGCTCCCCTCGGTGGGTGAAGGTGTGGGCGTCGAGCGAGAACGTGTCCCAGGCCGTGACGATCCGGCCCTTCTCGGTCCAGGTGCCCCGGTGGGGGTCGGGGTGGGTGTTCTCCAGCACCCACATCCGTATCCTCCACACGTCGTCGGCGGGTGCCGCCGCGAAGTGGACGTACCAGGCACCGTCGGCACGGTGGAGTTCCGGCGCCCAGATGTGCGCCCCCATGTCGCCGGACGCGTGCCGGGTCCAGATGACGGTTTCCTCCGCCGTGGCCAGTCCGGCCAGGGTGCGGGAGGATCGCAGGACGATCCGGTCGTAGGTGGGGACGCTCGCGGTGAAGTGGTAACGGCCGTCCGTGTGCCGGGTGATGTGCGGGTCGGCGCGCTGTTCGGCCAGCGGATCCGGGAAGGAGGGCGGCGCGGGCAGCGGGCTCACCGGACCGCGCGGGGCGCGAGGAGCCCCAGGCCGCGGAGTTCGGCGAGGACGAGGGCGGCGTACTCCGTGGCCCCGCGCACCGACGTGTGGGTGTTGTCGCGCTTCTCGTCGTAGAGGTACAGGGCCTTGGAGCCCTCGGGTCCGAGCTCCTCGACGCGGGCCTTGGTCAGGGCCGTGAGGTCGACGAGCGGGGTGTCGTGCTCGGCGGCGAGGGCACGCATCTCGGCGGGCAGGTCCACGCCCAGGCCGTTGACGAGCAGCGCGGTGCCGTTGTCGAGCGTGCCGTCGGTGTTGAACCAGCGGCGGACGATCGGGGTGACGAGTACGGGCCGGCCTCCTTCGGCGCGCACCTCCTCGATCATCGCGGTGAGGTTGGCCCGGTAGGTCTCACGCTCGGTCTGCTTGTCGTTGTGGGCGAGCTGGACGAGGACGAGGTCGCCGTGGCGGATACGGGAGCGCAGCGCGGGGAAGAGCGCGGGATTGTCCCGGAAGGACTGTGAGCCTTCGCCGGAGTCGGCGTAGTTGGCGACCGACACGCGGTCGGTGAGGTACTGCGGGAGCCGCTGTCCCCAGCCCGTGTACGGTTCGGCCGCCTGGTCGCAGACGGTGGAGTCGCCCGCGAGCAGGATCTGCGGCGTACGGACGCGTTCGACGTGCACCGAGGTGAGCTGAGGGGCGGCCCCGCCGAAGGTGAGGTCGAGTCCGGGGGTGCCGGTGGCCCCGGTGGGCTCACCCTCCGGGTCACGGACGTCCACGGTGAAGCTGCGGCGGACCGTCTCCCCCGCCGCGTTGGGTGTCTCGGCGAGCATGGCCCGGCGGCTCTCGGCCGTGACGGATGTGGAGCCGGGCACGGAGCCGCCGCCGAGCAGGACCCGGACCCGGTAGGTGCCGGGGGTGACGTCGAAGTGGCAGACGACGGGCGCGGTGCCGGTGCAGTGGCCGAGGCCGTCCCCCTCACCGGATCTTCCGTCGTGCGCCCGGGCGGGCGGGGCGGCGAGGGTGGTCAGGGCGGCAAGTGCGGCAACGGCGGCACAGGTGGCCAGCAGTGCGGTACCGGCTCGGCGCATGGGGGCTCCTCATCGGGGAACGAACACGGCGAGTGATGCGTGACGCGTTGAATGGATTCAACGAGCAGGAACCCTAGCGCTCGGGACAAGCGCTTTCTACGGTGCGGACAGTTTCGCTCGACCCCCTTGACGCCCCGGGCCGCCACCCTTAGCGTCAGTCCGATTTCACGGACGCCGTCCGGTATGCCGAACGAAGATCTGCGGCGGCGGTGTCCGCACCCATGTCCCACGTGCGTTCCCGGCACCCGTCGCGAACCCGCGCCGCCCACGCCGACCGCTGGGAGCCCGATGCCTCCGCCCCCCGCCGATGACGCCCGGGCCACGGCCCTGGCCGCCGCCGAGCTCACCCCGCACGGGCTCGACGACGTGCGCGGACATCTGACGCTGCCCAGCGCCGGAGCGTTCGGCACGACGGTGGCGTGGGCGTCCTCCGCTCCCGGCGTCGTCGGTCCGGACGGCATCGTGCACCGCCCCGCGCACGGGAAGGGCGCCGCGCGCGTGCGGCTCACCGCGACCGTCACCCGGGGCGGCGCCGACGCGACGCGCGTCTTCACCGCCTCCGTGCGGGAGCTGCCGGAGCGACACCCGTACGCCGCGTACCTCATGACCTACTTCACCGGCGAGGACACGGTGGACGGTGAGCGGATCCGGATGGCGCTGAGCCGGGGGAACGACGCGCTGCACTGGCAGGAACTGAACGGCGGCGACCCGGTGCTCACTTCCGGGCTGGGCACCGGCGGGCTGCGCGATCCGTTCGTCGTCCGCTCCCCCGAGGGCGACACGTTCCACCTGATCGCCACCGACCTGCGGATGTACGGGAACCACGGCGGCTGGGACGAGGCCCAGCGCACCGGCAGCAGGTCGGTCATGGTGTGGGAGTCGGACGATCTGGTGCACTGGGGCGATCAGCGCATGGCCGAGGTGGCACCCCCTGCCGCGGGCAACGCCTGGGCTCCCGAGGCCTGCTACGACGAAGGGCTCGGCGCGTACGTCGTCTTCTGGGCCTCGAAGGTCTATCCGGACCACGACCCGGAGCACGCCGGAAGCACCCACAACAGGATGATGTACGCGACCACCAGGGACTTCCGGACCTTCGGGGAGCCCGCCGTGTGGCACGACCCCGGCTATTCGGTGATCGACTCGACGGTCATCCGGCACGACGGCAGGTTCTACCGGTTCACCAAGGACGAGCGGAACCCCGCGTCGGACACCCCCGGGTCGAAGTTCATCACCGCCGAGACGTCACCCGAGCTGACCTCGGCGTCGTACACGTTCCTCGCCGACGGCATCGGCAGGGGCGCGATCGCGCGCGGTGAGGGCCCCGCGGTCTTCGCGTCCGGCACCGAGCCGAAGTGGTACCTGTTCATCGACGAGTTCGGCGGCCGGGGTTACGTCCCCTTCGAGAGCACCGATCTCGATTCGGGGCGGTGGACCATGTGCACCGGCCACGCCCTCCCGGCGGGCGCCCGGCACGGGTCGGTGCTGCCGGTCACGCGGCAGGAGTACGAGCGGCTGCTGACGGCGTACGCGCCGGTGGGATGATGGAGGACCGGCGCCCGCCCGCGCCGGGCTCGGGGCTGTCCGGGTGCCGGCGCCTCCGGCCCTTCACGCGCCGGGCTCCTGCTGCGACAAGGACCGATGGCCATGCGAGGACGGGTGAGGCCCCCCGCCGCCCCGCTCCCCCAGCGCTCGGGCGTGGACCCGGTGCGGGTGCGGCTCCCGGCGGATCCGGCGGGAGCCTGGCCCACGGTCCGGGACCATCTGCTGGACCGGTTCGCCGGTGCGATCGGTGCCGGGCGGGTGGACGCCATGCTCGCCGAGGGCAGGTTCGTCGGAGCGGACGGCGGAGCGGTGCGGGCGGACGAGCCGTACACCGCCGGGCGTCATCTCTGGTTCCACCGTGACTTCGCGCCCGAGGAGCCGGTGCCCTTCCCCGTCGGCGTCGTCCACCGCGACGACCGCCTGGTGATCGCCGACAAGCCGCACTTCCTGGCCACCACCCCGCGCGGACGGCATGTGACCGAGACCCTCGTCGCCCGGCTGCGTGACGGACTGGGGCTGCCGGAGCTGCAGCCCGCACACCGGCTGGACCGGCTGACGGCGGGACTCGTGCTCTGCGTCGTACGGGCACAGGACCGCGGGGCGTACCAGACGCTGTTCCGGGACCGGCTGGTGCACAAGGAGTACGAGGCGGTGGCTCCCTACGATGCGGGGGTGGCGCTCCCCCGCACCGTACGGAGCCGGATCGTCAAGGAGCGCGGGGTCATCGCCGCGCGCGAGGAGCCGGGTGCCGCCAACAGCGAGAGCCGGATCGAACTGCTGGAGCACCGGGACGCCTTCGGACGCTACCGGCTGCTGCCCGCGACCGGCCGCACCCATCAGCTGCGGGTCCACATGAACGCGCTGGGTCTGCCGTTGGTGAACGATCCGGTCTATCCGGTGGTGGAACCCGAGCCGGAGCACGAGGACTACGGGCGTCCGCTGCAACTGCTCGCCAAGGTCCTGGAGTTCACCGATCCGGTCACGGGCGAGCCGCAGCGCTTCGAGAGCGGGCTGCGGCTCTCCTCGTGGGCGGACCGGTGAACCCCGCCGCGGTCAGTGACCGCGGTTGATCCAGTCGTCCAGCTGCGGGGCCTCGGCGCCGATCGTCGTGGAGTCCCCGTGCCCGGTGCGGACCGTGGTCTCCGGCGGGAGGGCGAGCAGCCGGTCCCTGATCGAGTCGATGATCGTCGGGAAGTGCGAGAAGGACCGTCCCGTCGCGCCCGGACCGCCCTGGAAGAGGGTGTCCCCGGAGAAGACGGTGTCCAGCTCGGGCGCGTGCAGGCAGACGGCGCCGGGAGCGTGCCCCGGGGTGTGCAGAACGGTCAGCCGGATGCCGGCGACCTCCAGTTCCTGACCGTCGGCGAGTTCGCCGTCGGGGGCACGGTGCGGGTGGGTCTGCTCCCAGAGCGGCAGGTCGTCGGGGTGCAGCAGGATCGGCGCGCCGGTCGCGTCCGCGAGGGCGGGCGCCGCGTCGATGTGGTCGTTGTGCGCGTGGGTGCAGACGATCGCGCGCAGCCGGCGCCCGCCGAGTGCGGCCTCGATCGCGGCGGCGTCGTGGGCGGCGTCGATGACGACGGCCTCGGTGTCGTCGCCGACGATCCAGACGTTGTTGTCGACGTCCCACTCCCCGCCGTCGAGGGCGAAGGTGCCGGACGTGACCAGGTGTTCGATGCGCGCGCCCATCAGAGGACCACCACCGAGCGCAGGACGTCTCCGTCGTGCATCCGGGCGAACGCCTGCTCGATCTCGCCGAGCTGGATGGTCTCGGTGACGAAGGCGCCGAGGTCGAGGCGGCCCTGCTGGTGCAGGTCGATCAGCATCGGGAAGTCGCGCGAGGGCAGGCAGTCGCCGTACCAGGAGGACTTGAGCGAGCCGCCTCGGCCGAACACGTCGAGCAGCGGGAGTTCGAGCTGCATCTCGGGGGTGGGCACCCCGACGAGGACGACGGTGCCGGCGAGGTCGCGGGCGTAGAAGGCCTGCTTGTACGTCTCCGGGCGGCCGACGGCCTCGATGACGACGTCGGCGCCGTGGCCGCCGGTCAGCGCGCGGATCGCCTCGACGGCGTCCTCCGAGCGGGAGTTGACGGTGTGGGTGGCGCCCATCTTCTTCGCCGTCTCCAGCTTGCGGTCGTCGATGTCGACCGCGATGATCTTCGCCGCGCCCGCGAGACGGGCACCGGCGATCGCCGCGTCGCCGTCATCGGCTGCGGTGGAGTCGCCGCGGCCGACCTGGCCGGTGTTGATGGCGGCGCCGATGCCGGCCATGACACCGCAGCCGAGCAGTCCGGCGACGGCCGGGGAGACCTCGGGGTCGACCTTGGTGCACTGGCCGGCGGCGACCAGGGTCTTCTCGGCGAACGCGCCGATGCCGAGCGCCGGGGAGAGTTCCGTGCCGTCCAGCAGGGTCATCTTCTGCTTGGCGTTGTGGGTGTCGAAGCAGTACCACGGGCGGCCCCGCAGACAGGCACGGCACTGACCGCACACCGCACGCCAGTTGAGGACCACGAAGTCGCCGGGGGCGACGTCGGTGACACCCTCGCCGACGGACTCCACGACACCCGCGGCCTCGTGGCCGAGCAGGAAGGGGAACTCGTCGTTGATGCCGCCCTGCTTGTAGTGCAGGTCGGTGTGGCAGACGCCGCACGCCTGGATCTTGACCACGGCCTCACCCGGGCCGGGGTCGGGCACGATGATCGTCTCCACACGGACGGGCTCGTTCTTCCCTGGTGCGATGACCCCTTGTACCTGCTGCGCCATGCCGTGGTCTCCCGTCCCGAATGCCCCGTTGTGCCAAAGATCGAACCCGCCCACCGTACCCGGGCGGGCGCGCGCTCACGGGGCCAGTACGTCCAGTTCGTGCAGGGCGCCGACCGCGATCTCCTTGGTCAGCCGTTCCGCCCCCTCGGCGTCCCCCTCGCGCACCGCTTCGGCGAGCCGGACGTGGAGGGTGACGGCGGCGGGGTCGGGATCCTCGAACATCACCTGGTGGTGGGTCCGCCCTGCGAGGACTTCGGCGACGACGTCACCCAGTCGCGCGAACATCTCGTTGCCGGAGGCGTTGAGCACGATGCGGTGGAAGGCGATGTCGTGGCGGAGGTAACCCTCCAGCTGCTGGCCGCGCGAGGTGGCGACCATGCCCAGCGCGCATTCCGTGAGCGCGGCGCACTGCTCGGCGCTGGCGTTACGGGCGGCGAGGCCCGCGGCGACGGGCTCGACGGCGGACCGCAGCACGGTGAGCGAGCGCAGCTGCCGGGGCCGGTCGGCTCCGGCGAGGCGCCAGCGGATGACCTGGGGGTCGTAGACGTTCCACTCCTCGGTGGGCCGCACGGTCACCCCGACCCGCCGCCGGGACTCGACCAGGTGCATCGACTCCAGGACGCGGATGACCTCGCGCACGACGGTGCGGGACACGTCGAATCGCTGCGCGAGCTCGTCGGTGCGCAGAACCCGGCCGGGCGGGCAGTCACCCGCGGCGATCTCCAGACCCAGGGCGTCCAGCACATGCGTATGGAGCCCCTGGGCAGGTGTGGTCATGGCCACAAGCCTACGGGGAGGGGTGCGGCAACAAAAAGTACGACGTTTATGTCACAGCCTCTTGAATAAGTCGTATGTAATGGGTTTCAGTAGCGCGACGGACCGATGTCGCGGACCGATGTCGATGAAGACAGCGAGGCACCAATGAGCACCCCCCACGTCGTCGTGGTGATGGGCGTAGCAGGGACCGGCAAGACCACGATCGGCCCCCTGCTCGCCGACGCACTCGGCGTCCCCTATGCCGAGGGCGACGACTTCCACCCGCCGGCCAACATCGCCAAGATGACCGCGGGCACGCCGCTCGACGACGACGACCGCTGGCCGTGGCTGGACTCGATCGGCCGGTGGGCACACGGCCGGGCGGGACTGGGCGGCGTCGTCAGCAGCTCCGCGCTCAAGCGTGCCTACCGCGACCGGCTGCGGGCCGAGGCCCCTGGTGCCGTCTTCCTGCATCTGACCGGCGACCGGTCACTCATCGAACGCCGCATGGCGGACCGTAAGGGCCACTTCATGCCGACCGCGCTGCTGGACTCGCAGTTCGCCACCCTGCAGCCCCTGCAGGAGGACGAGGCGGGCGTCGCTGTCGACGTGTCCGGCACCCCCGAGGAAATCACCGAACGGGCCGTCGCCGCGCTGCGCCGGCTCGCGAACTAAGGATCACCACCGTGACCAGTCTCAGCGTCGAGATGCTGGCAGCGGATGCCGTCGAGCCCATCACTTCGGCCGGCAACGCACAGCTGGGCATCGCCGTCCTGGCGGGCATCGCAGTCATCGTCCTGCTCATCACCAAGCTCAAGATGCACGCGTTCCTCGCGTTGACCATCGGCTCGCTCGCACTCGGATCCTTCGCCGGGGCCAACCCTGCGAAGACGATCACCAGCTTCACCACGGGCCTCGGCTCGACCGTCGCGAGTGTCGGTGTCCTCATCGCCCTCGGTGCCATCCTGGGCAAGCTGCTCGCCGACTCCGGCGGCGCGGACCAGATCGTCGACACGATCCTCGCGAAGGCGAGTGGCCGTGCGATGCCGTGGGCGATGGTCCTGATCGCCTCGATCATCGGGCTGCCGCTCTTCTTCGAGGTCGGAATCGTGCTGATGATTCCGGTGGTGCTGCTGGTCGCCAAGCGGGGCAACTACTCGCTGATGCGCATCGGTATCCCCGCGCTGGCCGGTCTCTCCGTGATGCACGGGCTGATCCCGCCGCACCCCGGCCCGCTGGTCGCGATCGACGCCCTCGGCGCCAACCTGGGTGTCACGCTGGCCCTCGGTGTGCTGGTCGCCATCCCGACCGTGATCATCGCCGGTCCGGTCTTCTCGCGCTACGCCGCCCGCTGGGTGGACATCGAGGCGCCGGAGAAGATGATCCCGCAGCGCCCGTCGGAGGATCTGGACCGCCGCCCGAACTTCGGGGCGACCCTGGCGACGATCCTGCTGCCCGTCGTCCTCATGCTGGTCAAGGCCCTGGTCGACATCGTGGTGGACGACCCGGAGAACCACGTCCAGCGCGTCACCGACGTCATCGGTTCGCCGCTGATCGCGCTGCTCGCCGCCGTGCTCGTGGGCATGTTCACCCTCGGCCGCGCCGCCGGATTCACCAAGGGCCGCATCACCAGCACCGTCGAGAAGTCGCTGGCTCCGATCGCGGGCATCCTCCTGATCGTGGGCGCGGGCGGCGGATTCAAGCAGACCCTCATCGACGCCGGCGTGGGCCAGATGATCCTGGAGTTCTCCGAGAACTGGTCGATCCCCGCCCTCCTGCTCGGCTGGCTGATCGCCGTGGCGATACGCCTGGCGACGGGCTCGGCGACGGTGGCCACCATCTCGGCGGCCGGCCTGGTCGCCCCGCTGGCGGCCGACATGTCGACGTCGCACGCGGCACTGCTCGTCCTCGCGGTCGGAGCGGGTTCGCTCTTCTTCAGCCACGTCAACGACGCTGGGTTCTGGCTGGTGAAGGAGTACTTCGGCATGGACGTCCCGCAGACGATCAAGACCTGGTCGGTGATGGAGACGATCATCTCCGTCGTCTCGCTGGCCTTCATCCTGCTGCTGTCGCTGGTGCTGTAGCCGGCGTCACTCCTCGGGCACCCGCCACAACGGGTGCTCGGAACGGGCCCATGGGCGCTCGACCGATCCGGTGCGCATGCCACGGCGTGCCTCCGGGTCGGCGAGCGCCTTCGCCATGTGGCCGGCGAGGACGATGCCGATCGCGAGGGCCAGCCAGTCGTGGACGAAGGTCGCCCCCGTGCGCCACACCAGTGGGGTGAGCCCGGTGAACCACATCAGCAGCCCGGTGCCCAGCATCACGAGGACGGCCCCGGCGATCCACGCGGCGTAGATCTTCTGGCCGGCGTTGAACTTCCCGGCCGGGCGGGAACCGGGCGTACGGTCGCGGCGCAGGGCGGACACCAGCCACCGGCGGTCGTGCGGTCCGAACCTGTTGAGGCGGGAGAGGTCCGCCCGCAGCGCCCTGGAGACCAGACCCGCGAGCAGCGGTACGGGGATCAGCAGCCCGGACCATTCGTGCACGGTCACCACGAGGTGGCGGCGCCCGACGAGTTCGGCGAGCTGAGGGACGTACAGGCAGGCGGCCGTGGCCACGCAGAGCAGCACGAGCCAGGCCGTGGTGCGGTGCACCCAGCGCTCGGCGGTGGTGAATCGGCTGATCCTCGGGGCGGGTTCAGACGGTGGGGGCGTCGTCCCGGCCGTTGGACCGGCCCACCCAGGCGTCGACGTCATAGCCGAGTTCCTCCCAGTAGCCGGGGCGCACGGAGTCGGTGACGGTGATCCCGGAAAGCCATTTGGCGGACTTGTAGAAGTACATGGGGGCCACGTACAGGCGGACCGGGCCGCCGTGGGCGTGCGCCAGCGGTTCGTCGCGCATGCGCAGGGCCACCAGGACGTCGTCGCGGCGCGCCTGTTCGAGGGTGAGGCTCTCGCTGTAGGCCCCGTCGAAACAGGTGAAGCGGATCGCCTTCGCCCCGGGCCCCACCCCTGCCGCGTCGAGCAGCGCGGAGAGCCGGACCCCCTCGAACGGCGTCTCGGGCACCCTCCAGCCCGTCACGCACTGGACGTCGCGCACGATGCGGGTCTGCGGGAGAGCCTTCAGCGCGTCCAGGGTGTACGTCGCCGGGCGCTCCACCAGGCCGTCCACGGTCAGGCCGTAGTCGGCCGCACTCTTCCTCGGCACCGAGGAGACGACCGAGTAGTAGCGGAAACCGCCTCCGTTGGGGAGGAGTCCGGTCAGGCCGGTCGGGTCCTTGTCGGCGACCGCGCCGAGTCCTTTCTCCAGGCCCTTCTGGAGAACGGGAGCGGCAGCGACGCCCACGGCCCCGAGACCGAGCATGCCCAGGACGAGCCGACGGCCCACCGGGGCGCCGGGCTCGGACGCGGTGGTCCCGGGCTCGGACGCGGTGGTCCCGGGCTCGGACGGTCCTGGCTCGGGCGGTCCTGGCTCGGGCGGTCCTTGCTCGGGCGGTCCTTGCTCGGGCGGTCCTTGCTCGGACGCGGAGGAAGAGGGACGACGGTTCACTCGCCCATTCGAACACCTGCGGCCTCCCATCACCAGGGCTTCGGGGGTGCGTCAAGCCTGCGACCGCGACGGATGCGGGCCCCGTGACGCGTGCCACACTGCCGCCATGGAGAACCGTGAACCGCTCAAGCCCTACCTCCTCGCCTTCCCCGGACCGCTGCGTGACCGGCTGGTGGCGGCGGTGCTCTCGGGGGAGAAGGTCTCCACGACCGGGCTGCTCGCGGAGTACGAGGCGGAGCGCGAGGAGCTCCCGCCGGTGGGCGAGCGGTCGGCGCTCATCGACTCCGACGGGCGGGAGGTCGCCGTGGTGGAGCTGACGGAGGTGCGGGTGCTGCCCCTGGGGTCGGTGGGACTGCAGCACGTGCTCGACGAGGGCGAGGGGCACACCTCCGTCGCCGAATGGCGGGCGGGGCACGAGGCCTTCTGGCACAGCGAGGAGATGCGGGAGGCGCTGGACGACCCGGAGTTCACGGTGGACGACGACACGATGGTGGTGGCGGAGCGCTTCCGGGTGGTGGAGCGCCTCGTCTGACGCCGGCCGGGGCGCTGGACACGGTCACCGGCGAGATCCTGGA
>Ga0247818_10001044_pt1 | contig 17395 bp, 18 predicted proteins | sample 13C_Glucose_Day1_FD_192424 | JGI IMG/M metagenome (GOLD analysis project Ga0247818, IMG submission 192424) | Soil microbial communities from agricultural site in Penn Yan, New York, United States - 13C_Glucose_Day1 | ecosystem: Environmental > Terrestrial > Soil > Agricultural land | place... | reverse complement strand
GAGGTGAACCGTCCATGTCTGTGTCACTCGTTGTCGCCCTGTCGGCGGACGGCCCCGCCCGCGAGGTGGGCGTGAGGGGGAAGGGCCCGGAAGAGGCCCCGGAAACACCCGCGGGCCGCGGCGCCGGGACGGGACCCTCAGCCCGTCCGGCACCGCAGCCCGGAGCTACCTGGCCGGCGGTGTGCGGTGCCTCCGGCCACTTGAGGCACCGGCGCAGTCAGGGCAGAGAGCGCCGGGTGCCTCGGTCCGCCCTCCTGTGCGGGGAGAGCGGAGGTCTGTCGCGCAGGGGGCGCGTCCTGGGCATGTCCTGGGCGTCGTACCCCTACGTGGTGCATTGTGGACTAGACCATTAGGCCGTGTCCATCCGTCGTGGCGGACATTCTCGCGACCGCGTCCGCCTTCCACCAGTGTCACGCATCCGGCGCCGGATCGGTTCGGAACCTCCTCGATTCCACGGGTACGCTCGCACGTGTGCCCTCCATGAACGACCTCGTCCGCCAGCACACCGCCCTGAGTGACACCGACCTCGAGTGGCTCCACCTGCTGGTCTCGGAGTGGCAGCTGCTCTCCGACCTGTCCTTCGCCGACCTCGTCCTGTGGGTGCCCACCCGCGACGGGACCCGCTATGTGTCCGTGGCGCAGATGCGGCCGAACACCGGCCCCACCTCCTACCAGGACGACATGGTCGGCCACCTCGTGCCGCGCGGCCGCCGGCCGCTGCTCGACGCGGCCCTGGACGAGGGGCGCATCGTGCGCGAGGGGGACCCGGAGTGGCGGGAGGAGGTGCCCGTCCGGGTCGAGTCGATCCCGGTGCGCAGGGAGGGCCGGATCCTGGGCGTCATCGCCCGCAACACCAACCTGCTCACCGTCCGCACCCCGTCGAGGCTGGAGCTGACCTATCTCCAGTCCGCGTCCGACCTGGCCCAGATGATCGCCGCGGGCACCTTCCCGTTCCCCGGCCAGCAGGTCGACATGGACGCCTCGCCGCGCGTCGGGGACGGACTGATCAGGCTCGACGCCGACGGAGTCGTCCAGTACGCCAGCCCCAACGGCCTCTCCGCCTACCACCGGCTCGGCCTGGCCTCGGACCTCGTCGGGCACCACCTCGGCGCGACCACCGCCGAACTGGCCCCGTCGCGCGGCCCGGTGGACGAGGCCCTGGTCAAGGTGGCGAGCGGCTACGCGCCGCGGGAGTTCGAGGTCGAGGGCGCGGGCGGGGTCATCCAGCTGCGCGCGATCCCGCTCAAGCCCAAGGGGGTGCGCATCGGTTCGCTGGTGCTGCTCCGCGACGTCACGGAACTGCGGCGCCGTGAGCGGGAATTGATCACGAAGGACGCCACCATCCGGGAGATCCACCACCGGGTGAAGAACAACCTCCAGACCGTGGCGGCCCTGTTGCGGCTCCAGGCGCGCCGGATGGAATCGGAGCGGGGCCGTGAGGCGCTCAACGAGGCCGTGCGGCGCGTCGGTTCGATCGCCATCGTCCATGAGACGCTGTCCCAGAATCTGGACGAGCGGGTCGAGTTCGACGAGATCGCCGACCGGGTGATCGCGATGGTCGCCGAGATCTCGCCCGGGAAGGTCACCTGTCGCCGGACGGGACGCTTCGGGGTCCTCGACGCGGAAGTCGCCACTCCGCTCTCGATGGTGCTCACCGAGGTGCTGCAGAACGCGCTGGAGCACGCCTTCACCGTGGCCGAGCAGGGCTCGGTGGAAGTGTCCGCGGTGCGCGGCGGTTCCTCTGCCGGGAGCCGGCTGCTGATCACGGTGACGGACGACGGACGCGGGCTGCCCGAGGGGTTCGATCCCCAGAAGGCCGGGAACCTCGGCCTGCAGATCGTGCGGACCCTGGTCGAGGGTGAGCTGGGCGGCACGTTCGGTATGGTCCCCGCCCCGGTGCGCGGTACCCAGGTGGTGCTGGACATCCCCGTGCAGAACGACAAGTAGCGGGGGAGCCGGCGACGACGCTCGCCGGATCCCCGGCACACAGCAGTGGGCCCGGACCGTGGTGACGGTCCGGGCCCACTGCGTGGTGCTCACGGTGCGATGCGCTTCGGGGGTACTGCGCGCTGCGACTCGAAGGCGGGGCTGTGCGTACGCTCTGTACGCGCCGCCGGGCTGAGGCTCGTGAGGGGGGCGTCGGTCAGGCGCTGGCGTTACGCGCCCGGTTGCGAGCGGCGCGGCGCTTCATTGCGCGGCGCTCGTCCTCGCTGAGGCCACCCCAGACGCCGGAGTCCTGGCCGGACTCGAGCGCCCACTGCAGGCACTGCTCCATGACGGGGCAGCGACGGCAGACGGCCTTGGCTTCCTCGATCTGCAGCAGCGCAGGACCGGTGTTGCCGATGGGGAAGAACAGCTCGGGGTCTTCCTCACGACAAACGGCGTTGTGACGCCAGTCCATGGCTGCTACCTCTCCTTGGTATTACATGCTGGTGCTTGTGAATGTGAACGCTTTCACGAATCCCCCCGCAGACGAAGGTCCGACGCCCAGATGAGCTGGATGTGGTCCTGTTGTGGTGAGGAGGGGTTCTGGCTCTCAGTGGAGGCCGATGTTGCGGGCCGTCCCGATCGCCAAGTAGAGATTCGCAAACCTCGGCTGCGGATACAACCCCTTCTGGAAAGTTTTTTTTGATTCCTCGGTGTCGACTAGGTCACAGCCGTACTTCTAAGGGGTGGGGGCCAGCCCAAACGTTCGAGTTAAAGGACTTTGGCCCCTTCGACTCACACAATCACACGCAGTGCACGGCGTACGCCTGTGAACGTCACGCTGGTACGCAGTCCTAGGTGGTCACCGTCCATCTGGAAGGGCAGTGGCGCCTTTGAATGCAAGGTGAAGTCCGTGAGGTCGTGAAGCGACACGGCGTGCTTGCCGTGCGGCCCCTTCTCGGGGCTCGAAGTGAGCAGCTGGGTGGCGTACCGGGTCACGGCGGGGGTGGAGAGACGCTTGAGGCCGAGGACGTCCAGGGCGGTGTCGAAGGAGGCCTTCGGGGAGGCGTATATCGGGCGGTTCCCCAGGTAGGTCCAGGGTGCGGTGTTGCAGATTATCGACAGCGCGAGGTCGGTGACCGGGTCCCGGCCGGGGACGTCGAGGGTGATCATCCCGTTGCGCCGGTGCGGGTCGTCCATGAACTGCCGGAGCACCTGGCGCACGTACAGGGCGTGGGTCGACCGCTTGCCCCGCTCGCGTTTCTGTTCGACCCGGCCGATGACCCCGGCATCGAACCCGAGCCCCGCGCAGAAGGTGAACCACCGGCCGGGCACCGCTTCGTCCGCCGTGCCCGGGGTGCCGGCCGCGAGGCCCAGGCCCACCGTGCGCTCGCTGCGGTCGGCGAGGGCGTCCAGGATGGCGCCCGTCGCCTCGACCGCGTCGTTGGGGATGCCCAGGGCCCGCGCGAAGACGTTCGTGGAGCCGCCGGGGACGACGGCCAGGCTGGGCAGGCCCTCGGGGTCCGGGCCCTTGTGCAGCAGGCCGTTGACCACCTCGTTCACCGTGCCGTCGCCCCCGAGGGCGACCACCAGGTCGATGTCGTCGGAGTCGGCGGCCCGGCGTCCCAGGTCCCGGGCGTGCCCCCGGTACTCCGTGGTCACGGCCTCGATCTTCATCTCGCTCGCGAGGGCGTGGATCAGTACGTCGCGGGTCCGCGCACTGGTAGTGGTGGCAGCTGGGTTGACCACGAGGAGTGCGCGCATGCACGCCAGGGTACCTACCGCGCGGTACCTCCCCGAAGTCCCGATCCGCCGGGTCCACGGGTGGTCACGGAGAGTGACCGGCAGTCCTGCCGTGCGGCCCCGGCTTCGCTTCCGGCGGGCCGGGGTGCGAATCTGAGAAGCGTGAGCACTCAGCAGAACACGCCCGCCCCGTCGCCCTCGGCCGGGCCGGAGAAGCCGGGCCGGATCGCCGCCCTGGCCGCACTCAACGCGCTCGAGGGGGCGGCGCTCGTCGTCGGCGGGATCTACATGCTGGCCGTGGGGCTCTTCGGGCGGCCCGACAGCATGCAGCAGGCCGAGATGGGCGGACTGACGCTGGTGGCGCTCGGCCTGATCCCGCTCCTCGCGGCCCGTGGGCTGCTGCGGCGGCGCAGCTGGAGCCGCGGTCCCGCGCTCATCACCCAGCTCATGGCGCTGCCGGTGGCCTGGACGCTGCTGCGGGCCCAGGGCGCGCTGATCCCCCTGGGCATCGTCCTCGCGGCGGTCGCCGTGACGGGCCTCGTGCTGGTGCTCGACCCGGCGACCACGAGGGCGCTGGGCATCCGGGGGCCGCGGACGACCCCCGAAGCCTGACCGCGTCCGGCTACTCCTCGACGAGCAGCCGCTCGCGCAGCTGTGCGAGCGTGCGGGCCAGCAGGCGCGAGACGTGCATCTGCGAGATGCCGACCTCCTGCGCGATCTGCGACTGGGTCATGTTGCCGAAGAAGCGCAGCAGCAGGATCCGCTTCTCGCGCGGCGGGAGGTCCTCCAGCAGCGGCTTGAGCGACTCGCGGTACTCGACGCCCTCCAGCGCCTCGTCCTCGGAGCCGAGGGTGTCCGCGACCGCCGGCGACTCGTCGTCCGTGTCCGGGACGTCGAGCGAGAGCGTGCTGTAGGCATTGGCCGATTCCAGCCCCTCCAGCACCTCCTCCTCGGAGATGCCCAGCCGCTCCGCCAGCTCGTGCACGGTGGGCGAGCGGCCGTGCTGCTGGGAGAGCTCCGCGGTGGCCGTGGTCAACGACAGCCGCAGCTCCTGGAGGCGCCGCGGGACCCGCACCGCCCAGCCCTTGTCCCGGAAGTGCCGCTTGATCTCGCCGACGACCGTAGGGGTCGCGTACGTCGAGAACTCGACGCCGCGGTCCGGGTCGAACCGGTCCACCGACTTGATCAGACCGATCGTGGCGACCTGGGTCAGGTCGTCGAGCGGCTCGCCGCGGTTGCGGAACCTGCGGGCCAGGTGCTCCACGAGCGGCAGGTGCATCCGCACCAGCCGGTTGCGGAGCTCGGCCTTCTCCGCCGAGCCCTCGGGCAGCGCACGGAGCTCGATGAAGAGCGCCCGCGCCCCGCTGCGGTCGTGCGGATCGTGGTGCCCGTGCTCGCTCATCCGGCCCGCCCGCTCCGCCTGTGGCTGCTCGGGCGCGGCCGGACGGCCCTGCGCCTCGTCCGCACCGTCCGCCCCGCCCTCCGGATGCGGCCGGGCCTGCTGCTCCGGGAGGGCCGCCGGGCGCACCGCCCCCGACCGGATCGTCTCGTCACGCACAGGACCGTCCCCGTTCCCGTCGCTCACGCCGGCCCGGGTCCCGCGCCGCGCTGTTTGTAGAGGCTGATGCTGACCGTACGGTCGTCGGCGACCGTGGAGTCGACCTTGCCGGCCAGCGCGGAGAGCACCGTCCAGGCGAAGGTGTCGCGCTCGGGGGCCCGGCCGTCCGTCGTGGGGGCCGAGACGGTCACCTCGAGGGAATCCCCGACGAGTCGGAACACACAGCTGAGGACGGAGCCGGGCACGGCCTGCTGGAGCAGGATCGCGCAGGCCTCGTCGACCGCGATGCGAAGATCCTCGATCTCGTCGAGAGTGAAGTCCAAGCGTGCTGCGAGACCGGCCGTGGCCGTGCGCAGCACCGACAGGTAGGCACCCGCAGCGGGCAGCCGGACCTCTACGAAGTCCTGGTTCCCGGGCTCGCCTGCGATCTGGGACACCCTCACCTCCAAGGTGGCACAAACTCGTTCGAGGCTCCGGGACGGGTGCCCGGGGCCGTGCGGTCCGTCGTCGGTCCTAGGGGTCGGCGACGCTGTCGCGACCCATGATGCCGTGTCGCCGAGACCGTAACCTCATGATTACTCATGGTAGGCATATGAGTACACACAGTGGCTAGAGGTCTGCGGCGGTCAATTGCGAAGAACCGGCGCCGGTTTGACGTACCCAGGCCTCAGACGATCGAACCGTCCACGAAGCACCAGCGCCAGCTCTCGGCGCATTCGAAGCTGCGCATCACGGGATGGCCGGTCGCCTCGAAGTGCGCCGTGGCGTGCTTCAGGGGTGACGAATCGCAGCACCCGACGTGCCCGCAGACCAGGCAGAGCCGCAGTTGCACGGGATGGGTGCCGGCCGCCACGCACTCCGGGCAGGTGTCGTCGAGCGCGACGGGCTCGGGGCGCGGCAGTTCGGATACATGCAGGCACTCGCTCATGATGGCCACGTTACGTCGGATGTGAGGACTGTGAGATGGACGCATTGCCGCTGGTGGCGCTCGTCGCGGCAAGCGCGGCGGTCGCCGGGGCCGCCCGCCGGACGCCGGTGCCCGCCCCGCTGCTGCTGGTCGCCGCCGGGCTGCTGGCCTCGTACCTGCCGGGGGTGCCGGCCTACACGCTGGACGCGCACGTCGTGCTGCCCCTGCTGCTGCCGCCGCTGCTGTACACGGCGGCGGTCGACAGCTCGTACCTGGACCTGCGGGCCAATCTGCGTCCCGTCGCCCTGCTGTCCGTGGGATACGTGCTCTTCGCGACGTTCGCGGTGGGGTGGCTGGCCTATCTCCTCGTGCCGGACCTGCCGCTCACCGCGGCGCTGGTGCTCGGCGCCGTGATCGCCCCGCCGGACGCCGTCACCGCCGCCGCGATCGCCCGGAGGGTGGGCCTGCCCACCCGGGTCACCACCATCCTGCAGGGCGAGTCCCTGGTGAACGACGCCACCGCGATCACCGCCTTCAAGGTGGTCCTCGCCGCGGCGGTCGGCGAGGGCATGAGCTGGGGCGAGGGGATCGGGGAGTTCCTGCTGGCCTCCGTCGGGGGTGTCGGCGTCGGCCTGCTGCTGATGGTGCCGCTGCACTGGCTGCGCACCCACCTCACGGAGGCGCTGCTCCAGAACACCCTGTCGCTGCTGATCCCGTTCGTCGCGTACGCGGCCGCGGAGCGGGTGCACGCCTCCGGTGTGCTGGCCGTGGTCGTCGTCGCGCTCTACCTGGGGCACCGCTCCTGGCAGGTCGACTTCGCGACCCGGCTCCAGGAGGCGGCGGTGTGGAAGATGGTCGCGTTCGTCCTGGAGTCCGCGGTCTTCGCGCTGATCGGGCTGCAGTTGCCCTTCGTGCTGAAGGAGCTGGGCGCCTACAGCGTGCTGGACGCCTTCCGGTACGCGGTGCTCGTGTTCGTCGCCGTGGTGGTGGTGCGCTTCGTCTGGGTGTACCCCGCGAGCTACCTGCCGCAGTGGTTCTCCGCGCGCATCAGGGAGCGGGAGGGGCCGATGCCGTGGACGTCCCCCCTGATCGTCGGCTGGGCCGGGATGCGGGGGGTCGTCTCGCTCGCGATCGCCTTCTCCATCCCCGCGCTCACGCACGACGGGGAGGACTTCCCCGCGCGCAGCCTGGTGCTCTTCCTGACCTTCACCACCGTCATCGGCACCCTGGTCGTCCAGGGGCTGAGCCTGCCGCTGCTGGTGCGGGTGCTGAAACTGCCGGGTCGCGACGTGCGGGCCGAGACGCTGGCCGAGGCGCAGGCGCAGGCCGACGCGTCCACGGCCGCGGACGAGCGGCTGGACGCGCTGCTGGCCGACCCGCGCAACGCCCTGCCCGATCCGCTCACCCAGCGTCTGCGCACCGTCATGGAGCGCCGCCGCAACGCCGTGTGGGAGAGGCTCGGCCGGTCCAACCCGGTCACCGGGGAGTCCGCGGACGACACCTACCGCCGGCTCGCGCGGGAGATGATCGCCGCCGAGCGCGAGGTGTTCGTACGCCTCAGGGACGAGCGGCGGATCGACGACGAGATGCTGCGCGCCCTGCTGCGCCGGCTGGACCTGGAGGAGGCCGCCGCCTACCGGGAGTCGGACGGCGACCGGTCGTGACCCGGGGTCTCAGGGCCGTCCGGTCACGACCGCGGTGACCGTGGATCCCGGGGCGAAGGCGCCCTCCCCGGCCAGCACGGTCAGCCCGTACAGCAGTTTGGCCACGTAGAGCCGCTCGACGGGCAGTCCGTGCCGGTCCTCGAAGTCCTCGGCGAACGCGTGCAGCTCCGGTGTCGTACGGGCGTACCCGCCGAAATGGAAGCGTTCGTCCAGCGACCACCGCCCGGCCGGGCCGCCGAACGCCTCCCGTTGCAGGTCGCGTACCGCGGCTCCCAGGAATCCGCCCCGCAGGACGGGGATCCCCAGGGCGCGCTGGTCGTCGCCGAGGCCCGCGGCCAGTCCGGCGAGGGTGCCGCCGGTGCCGCAGGCCACCGCGACCGTGCCGGTCCGGCCGCGCAGTTCGCGGCCGAGCTCTGTGCAGCCCTGTGCGGCCGGTGCGTTGCTGCCGCCCTCCGGGACGACCGCACAGTCCCCGAAGAGGCTCAGCAGGCCCTCCAGGACCTCGGGGGCGGTCTTCGCGCGGTAGGTGGCCCGGTCCACGAAGTGCAGACGCATGCCGTCGGCCGCGCACTGCGCGAGGGAGGGGTTCAGCGGCCGGTGGGCCAGCTCGTCCCCCCGGACGACGCCGACGGTGGGGAAGCCCAGCAGGCGCCCGGCGGCGGCCGTGGCGCGGAGGTGGTTCGACCACGCGCCGCCGAAGGTCAGTACGGTGCGGCCGGCGGCGGCCCTGAGGTTGGGGGCGAGCTTGCGCCACTTGTTGCCCGGCAGGTCGGGGTGGATCAGGTCGTCGCGCTTGAGCAGCAGGGTCACGCCGTGACGTGCGAAGCGCTCGTCCCCGGCCGGCTGCAGGGGTGAGGGAAGCACCGGCTGCAGCCGGGAGAGGTCGAGCGCTCCTTGGTCCATGCCTCCATTGTGTGCCGCCCCGCGAGGCGCTACTTCAGGCGGTCGTGGATCCGGTTGCGCATGCCGGTCAGGGAGAAGCCGCGCGGATCGACCTTGCCTGGCTGCCACTCCCGGTGCCCGATGACCGAGGGGGCGTCCCAGCCGTGGTAGCGGCAGACCGCGGCGGCGGCCTTCTCGATCGCCTCGAGCTGGACGGCCGGCCAGGGGTCCTCCCCGTCGCCGAGGTTCTCGCACTCGAAGCCGTAGAAGTGGCGGTTGCCGTCGGTGTTGGACTCGTTGTCCGTCGGCAGGCGCTTCTCGGCGATGACGGCGCGCAGGACGTCGTCGTCCCCCAGGCCGGCGTGGTTGGCGCGGCCGTAGCCCACCAGGTGGACCCGTCCGTCCTTGGCGATGACACCGTGGCAGAGCGGGCCCGGCAGACCCGCGTAGCCGTCACGGCAGATCTCGACGGTGCGGGCCGTGCCCTTCGTGACGGTGTGGTGCAGCATCACACCGTGGACCGGCCCCCAGGGGCCCTTGTGGTTGCGGTTGTGCGTACGCCAGTCGCCGACCTGGACGACGGTGAGTCCCTCGGCCTTCAGCGCCTTGAGGAAGTTGCTCGCGGACATGGGTGAGGACATGGCCGACTCCTTACGTTCGCGGGGGAGTGTGTCCCGTACAGCGCTTGTACCGGAACAAGAGGCTCCGGCAAACCTGTTCGGGCGCTGTCCGAGCCGTGTGCGATTCGATCCGGACAGTCCGCGAACGCCCCGGGTGGCCGGGCTCAGTCCTGGGCGAGCCACAGATCGGGGCCGAACACCTCGTAGTGGATGTCGGCCGGGGCCACGCCCTTGCCGAGGAGCTGCGAGCGGACGGCGCGCATGAAGGGGAGCGGGCCGCAGAGGTAGGCGCGGGTCCCGGGGGCGACGGCCACGTCGCTCAGGTCGACCCTGCCGGTGCGGTCCGTGCTCCCGCCGGACGGGGCGGGCTCCGGGTTCTCGTACCAGAAGTGGGAGACGGCGCCGGGGAGCCTGCCGGTGAGCGCCTCGTGGTCCGCGCGCAGCGCGTGGTCGGCGGGCGAGCGGTCACCGTGCACCACGGTGACCGGGGAACCGTGCCCCTGCTCCGCCAGGTGCTCCAGCATCGACAGGATCGGGGTGCAGCCGATGCCGGCCGAGGCGAGGAGCAGCGGGGCGTCGGACCCGTCGAGCACCAGGTCGCCGTACGGCGCCGAGACGCGCAGCCGGTCCCCGGGGCGCAGCCGCTCGTGCAGGTGCGCGGAGACCTCGCCCTCCGGTCCGGCCTCGCCCCGCACCCGCTTGACCGAGAAGGAGCGCGTCGTGGAGCGGGTGGAACCGGTGAGGCTGTACTGGCGTATCTGGTGGGCGCCGTCGGGCAGTTCCACCTGGACGGAGACGTACTGGCCCGGCCGGAAGGCCGGTGCGGGGGTGCCGTCGGCCGGTGTGATGCGGAAGGTCGCCACGTCCTCGGTGTCCTCGACGCGGGACGTCACCGTCCACTCGCGCCACACGTCGCCGGCCGTCACGTCCTGCTGCGCGTAGAGCCGCTCCTCGAGGGCGATGAGCGCGTTGGCCATCAGCCAGTAGACCTCGTCCCAGGCCGCGGCGACCTCGGGGGTGACGGCGTCGCCGAGCACCTCGGCGACGGCCGCGAGGAGATGGGTGTGGACGACGGCGTACTGCGGGGCGGTGATGCCGAGCGAGGCGTGCTTGTGGGCGATGCGGTTCAGCATCACGTCGGGCCGGGTCCCCGGGTTCTCCACGAGCCGGGTGGCGAAGGCGGCGATGGATCCGGCGAGTGCCCGGCGCTGTGTGCCGGAGGCCTGGTTGCCCCGGTTGAACAGGTCCCTGAGGAGTTCCGGGTGGGCCTCGAACAGCTTCCGGTAGAAGAGGTCCGCGATGTCCCCGATGGCCGCTCCCACGGCGGGGAGGGTGGCTCGGACGGTGGCGGTCGACGTCTCGGAGAGCATCGGTTGACTCCTCTGGTGCGAAGGCGGGCCTCATGCGGACCCGTTTAATTGGCATGTGACATGCATATTTTTGGGCAGCGCGATCCTGTCGCCGTGTGCCGTGGGGTGCGGTCGGCGGGGGTGGTGGATCAGCCGGGCGCCGGGCGGCCGCGGCTGATGCCCAGCAGGAGCGGGCCGGTGGGGGAGGCGGCGAGATCGCTGACCGTGAGCGGGTCGAGCGAGGCGTAGAAGGCCTCTTCGGCCCGTCGCAGTGCCGAGCGGAGCCGGCAGGCGGACCGCAGGGGGCACGGGGTGTCCCCCTCGCATTCGACGACTTCGCCCGGCCCCTCCAGCTCTCTCACCAGGGTGCCGATCGAGGCGGAGCGCCCCGCGGTGGTGAGCGTGAGGCCCCCGCCGCGGCCCCGGCGCGCGTCGACGAGCCCGAGGTGCTGGAGGCGGGCCACGACCTTGGCCGCGTGGGTGTAGGGCACCTCCATGGTGGCCGCCACCTCGCGGGTGGTCGGCGGGTCCTCGCCGTCCGTCGTGACGGTCAGGCGCATGAGCACCCGCAGCGCCACATCGGTGAATCGCGTCAGCCGCATGGCGGCAGCGTAGATAAGTTGCATTGTGGATGCAAGTTAGGGTGCCCGGTTCCGGCCGGAGGGGGCGCGTCATGATGGAGGGGTGCGGCCCCGTGACGGATGCGGGGCGCGCGTGGGCGAGAGAGGTGGTCAGCGGCCGTGCAGAAGCCGAACGCAGCCGACGGGATCCCGGCGGGCAAGGTCATCACCGACCCGGACAGCCTGGGCCGTTACGCGCACGACGAGGCGGAGTGGGCCCCGGCGGGGCTGCCCCTCGCCGTCGTACGCCCGCAGGACACCGAAGAGGTCCGGGCCGTCGTCGCGTACTGCGCCCGGCACCGCATCCCGGTGGTCCCGCGCGGCGCCGGTACGGGCCTGTCGGGCGGGGCGAACGCGGTGGACGGGGCCGTCGTCCTCTCCTTCGAGGACATGAACCGGATCCTGCGCGTCGACCCCGTGGAGCGCCTCGCCGTCGTCCAGCCGGGCGTCGTCAACGACGACCTGCGCGCGGCCTGCGCCGAGCAGGGCCTCTGGTACCCGCCGGACCCGGCGAGCTCGCCCTGGTCCACCATCGGCGGCAACGCGGCCACCAACGCCGGGGGCATGTGCTGCGTCAAGTACGGCGTGACCCGCGACTACGTGCTCGGGCTGGAGGCCGTCAACGGCCTCGGCGAGATCGTCCGGATGGGCCGGCAAACCGCGAAGGGGGTCGCCGGGTACGACCTGTGCGGTCTGTTCGTCGGCTCCGAGGGCACTCTCGGGGTGATCACCGAGATCACCGTGAAGCTGCGGGGCGCGCGCCCGCCGGAGCGCACGGTGGCGGGCTTCTTCGACTCGGTCGTCGCGGCCGGTGACGCGGTGAGCCGGGTGACGGCGGCGGGAGTCGTTCCCTCGGCGCTCGAACTCCTCGACCGGCACTGCCTGAAGGCCGTCGACGCGTGGAAGAACATGGGCCTCTCGGCGGACGCGGACGCGATCCTGCTCGGCCGCGTGGACACCCCCGGAGCCGCCGGCGACGCCGAGGCCGAGACCATCCGGGCCGCTTTCGCCGAGGCCGGCGCCGCCTGGGCCGAGGTCTCCACCGACCAGGCGGAGGCGGACGCCCTGTTCCAGGCCAGGCGGCTCGCCTATCCCGCGCTGGAGCGGCTGGGGCCGGTGCTCACCGAGGACGTGGTCGTGCCGCGCTCCCGGGTGCCGCAGATGCTGGCCCGCATCGAGGAGATCGCCGGTGAGCACGAGGTGCTCATCGCCAACATCGCCCACGCCGGGGACGGCAACCTGCACCCGCTGATCATCACCGAACCCGGCGACGACGCGGCCAGGGCGCGCGCCCAGCTCGCCTTCGAGGAGATCCTCGACGCGGCCATCGCCTTCGGCGGCACGGTCACCGGCGAACACGGCGTGGGGCTGCTGAAGATGGGCGGCATGGACCGCGAGGTCGGCCCCGTCAACCTCGCCATGCAGCGGGCGGTCAAGGCGGCCCTGGACCCGTACGGCATCCTCAACCCGGGCAAGGTCGTCGTGTCGGGAGCGCCGCTCGCGCACTGAACCGCCCTACCGCAGCGGTTCGCCGAGCTCCACGGCACGCAGGGCCGCCGCGAACGCCCGCTCGTCGCCGACGTCGAGCGCCGTGTCGGCCAGCTTGACGACGTGTTCGTCGCCGTGCGCCAGGGCACGCTCGAAGACCTCTTCGGGGGTGACGGCGCCCGGCGGGACACAGGGCTCCGGGGTGTCCGGCGCGTACATGGCGGTCACCGCCGCGGAGGCCGTCCAGGCCGCCCGGAGACTGGGGACCCACAGGGCCCGGGGAAGGGCGGGCAGCGTGCGCAGGACGGCGTTGGGAGCCGTGGCCGCGTGCACCAGCATCGTCGCGTCGCCGTGGCCGTGGGTGGCGTACCGGTGCGTGGCCGCCCGGACGAGTTCGGTGAGCCGGCGGTGCGCCTCGGCAGGGTCCGTGACGGCCGCCGCCCACACCGGCAGACTCCTGACCCGGCCGAGCCGGGCCGGGAAGCCGCCCTCCCGCACGTCGAGCGGCACCACCGCGTCGAGGGCCGCCGCGGCGTCGGCGGCGCCGGACACGGGGACCAGGTCCGCGACGGGGTGGTGGCGGGCCGCCCAGTACCCGAGGGCGTGGGCGAGCTCGGTCAGACGCGGCTCGGTGATCCCGCCCCCGCTCCGGTCCGCCAGGAGCGTGCGCACGGCATGGCCCACGCGGATCACCGGATGCGTCGATCCTCCGTACATGCCGGGCAGGAGACGCGGCCACCACAGGGCGAGCACGTCGCGCCAGGGCCGTTCGCCGAGTTCGCGGCCGAACCGGGCTATCCAGTCGGCGGCGCGGCGCGGGTCGCCCAGAGCGGAACGCCAGTCGGCGTCCGTGATCGGCTCGACGGCGTCCGGGAACTCCTCCAGCCGGGACGCGTACAGGTCGAGCCAGCGGTGCACGGCCGCCTCCTGACCGCGGGCGGCGAGGGCCTCGACGGCCATCGGCGCGTGGTTGGTCAGCCGTCCCAGCCGCTCGGGGCCGGAGGCGTGAAGCCGTTGGAGCGCCTCGTCGAGGGTGCCTGTCGTATCCATGGCGAGCACGCTAGGCGGGCTTCCACGGCCGCGTAACGGGCGCGGGTCGCAGCCGGGGACGTCGAGGTCGCATCCTCCGTACCGACCGAAGTCCTAGGTCACCCGGTCCCGTTCGACCGGGTGTCCGAATGCGGTGCCCCGGGGCCCCGCCCGGGCACCGAGTGCGGGTGAGGTGCCCCTCCTCGGGACCGACTAGTCACACTCTTTTGTGTGATAGCGCGCTTCGTCCTCCGGCTGCAAGTCTTCTTCACGCAGGTCAGATCATGATCGAGAGGATGTCGGATGTCCGTTGGTGAAGAGGTTCGCGACACGCAGCCGCCGCAGCAGAGTCTCGGCACGGCGGCCGCGCGGAACCTCGCGACGACGACCAAGTCCGCCCCGCAGATGCAGGAGATCTCCTCGCGGTGGCTGCTGCGCATGCTCCCGTGGGTGCAGGTGCAGGGCGGCACGTACCGGGTGAACCGCCGGCTGAGCCATTCGGTCGGGGACGGCAGGGTGACATTCGTCCAGACCGGCGACCGGGTCGCGGTCATCCCCGCCGAGCTCGGGGAGCTTCCCGCCCTGCGCGACTTCGCCGACGAGGACGTGCTGGGTGAGCTGGCGCGCAGGTGCGAGCAGCGCGACGTCGCGGCCGGAGAGGTCCTCGCCGCGGCCGGCGACGCGGCGGACCGCGTCCACCTGCTGGCCCACGGCAAGGTCGAGAAGATCGGGACCGGGCCGTACGGCGACGAGACGGTGCTCGGAGTCCTCGCCGACGGCGCCTACTTCGGCGACCACGTCCTGGTCGACGGCGACGCGACCTGGCAGTACACGGCCCGTGCGGTCACCGCCTGCACCCTGCTCACCCTGCGCCGGTCGGACGTGCTCAACCTCGCGGCCCGGGCCGACTCGCTCCGCGACCACCTCGCCGGACTGCTCGCGATCCCGCACCAGCGGACCAACCCGTACGGCGAGGCGGAGATCGACCTCTCGGCGGGGCACGTGGGCGAGAGCGTCGTCCCGCACACCTTCGTCGACTACGAGTCGTCGCCCCGCGAGTACGAACTGAGCGTCGCCCAGACCGTGCTGAAGGTCCACACCCGGGTGGCCGACCTCTACAACCAGCCGATGAACCAGACCGAGCAGCAGTTGCGCCTCACCGTCGAGGCGCTGCGCGAGCGCCAGGAGCACGAGCTCGTCAACAACCGGGAGTTCGGCCTGCTCCACAACTGCGACTACGGACAGCGGATCCAGCCCCACGCCGGGGCGCCCGGTCCCGACGACATGGACGAACTCCTGTCGCGGCGACGCGGATCGAACCTCTTCCTCGCGCATCCCCGGGCCATCGCGGCCTTCGGCCGTGAGTGCAACAAGCGCGGCCTGGTACCGCAGAGCGTCGAGGTCGGCGGGCACCACGTACCCGCCTGGCGAGGGGTGCCGATCTTCCCCTGCAACAAGATCCCGGTCACCGACGCCCGCACCACGTCGATCATCTGCATGCGGACCGGCGAGGCGGACCAGGGTGTCGTCGGACTCCAGCAGAGCGGGATCCCGGACGAGATCGAGCCGAGCCTCTCGGTGCGCTTCATGGGCATCGACGAGCAGGCGATCATCTCGTACCTCGTGACGGCGTACTACTCCGCCGCCGTCCTCGTGCCCGACGCCCTCGGGGTCCTGGAGAACGTGGAGGTCAGCCGCTGGCGGTGACGCTCCCCGGGGGGCCCGGGCGTACGGCGCCCGGGCCCCGGCAGGCCCAGGCCGCGACACCGGTGCCCCGTGGCACCCGGAAGGAGTGACCGTGACCATGACCAGTACGGATGCCGCGATGGAGGAGGACAAGGCCGTCGCGCTCCTGGAGCGCACCCGTGACGCCGTCGATCCGCAGCTGCGGGCAGCCGTCGAGACGCTGCCCGGGGCGATCCGGCGGGTCGCCATGTACCACTTCGGCTGGCTGGACGCCGACGGGACGCCCGCGGCGGGCCGGGCCGGCAAGGCCATCCGCCCTGCCCTCGTCCTGGCCGCCGCCCGCGCGGTGGGAGGCGATCCGGACGCCGCCATGCGTGCCGCGGTCGCCGTGGAACTCGCGCACAACTTCACCCTGCTCCACGACGACGTCATCGACGAGGACACCACGCGCCGGCACCGGCCCACGGCCTGGGCGGTGTTCGGTGTGCCCGACGCCGTGATCACGGGTGACGCGATGTTCTCGCTCGCCCTCCGCCTCCTGACGGACGATCCGCACCCGGCGTCCCCGCACGCGGCGGGACGGCTCTCCACCTGCGTCATCGAGCTCTGCGCGGGACAGCAGGCCGACTGCGGCCTGGAGGACCGCGGCCCGGACGACGTCACCCTGGACGAGTGCCTGGCCATGGCCATGGCCAAGACCGGCGCCCTGCTCGGCTGTGCCTGCGCCCTGGGCGCGCTCTACGGCGGGGCGGACGGGAGGGCGGTGCGCGCGATGGACGGCTTCGGAAGGGAGGCGGGCCTCGCCTTCCAGCTCATCGACGACCTGATCGGCATCTGGGGCGACACGGCCCGCACGGGCAAACCGGTCGGCGCGGACCTGACCGCCCACAAGAAGTCCCTGCCGGTGGTCGCCGCGCTCACCTCGGGCACCCCGGCGGCCGCCGAGCTCGCCGCGCTCTACCGGGGCGCCATGAACACGCCGGGGGAGGTGAGGAGCGCCGCGGACGCGGTCGAACGGGCGGGGGGCCGTGACTGGGCCCAGGCGGCGGCCGCGGACCGGATGGCCCGGGCCGTGCACCATCTGTCCCGCGCGGTCCCCGACCCGGCCGCTGCCGGAGACCTGCTGGCCCTGGCCGAGTTCGTCACCCGCAGAACGTACTGAACCGGACCGCCCAGGACCGGCCGGTCGGCCAACTCTATGATTCCGTCGGTCGGTTGCGACGATCCACCACGGGACGAAGGGGCGGGGCCGGTCATGGGCGTACGCGTACGGCAGGCGGAGCGGCGGGACAGGGACCAGGTCGTACGGATCCTGGCGGAGGCCTTCCACCACGACCCGGTGAGCTGCTGGGTCTTCCCGGACGAGGATCACCGGCACGCGGTGCACGGGAGGTTCCTGGGGGTCTTCGCGGACGTCGCGCTGGAGGAGGGACGTGTCGACCTGCTGGAGGACGGCACGGCGACGGCCCTCTGGCTCGATGTGCCCGCGGGCGCGCCGGAGGAGGAGGACGACACCCCCGCCCTCATGAGGGAGACCGCGGATCCCGACAACGAGCGGGCCGAGCTGGTGGGGCGGCTGACCGGAGCGGTCCATCCCCACGACCGCGCGCACGCCTACCTGTTGATGATCGGTGTCGCCCCCGGGCACCAGGGGGAGGGCATCGGTGAAGCGCTGATGAGGGAGGTCCTGGAGCGCTGCGACCGGGAGGGGACCCCCGCCTACCTGGAGGCGAGCAGCGCGCGCAGCCGCGGTCTCTACGAACGGCTCGGCTTCACCTTCACGGGACGGACCGTCGAGCTTCCCGAGGGCCCGCCGATGTGGCCCATGTGGCGTGAGCCGCAGGCCCGATGAGCGGTCCGGCCACCCGGCCCACGGAAGGGGAGGGTGCCGCAGGGCGGGCCCTGGGGCACCCTCCCCTTCCG
>Ga0247818_10001041_pt1 | contig 17412 bp, 12 predicted proteins | sample 13C_Glucose_Day1_FD_192424 | JGI IMG/M metagenome (GOLD analysis project Ga0247818, IMG submission 192424) | Soil microbial communities from agricultural site in Penn Yan, New York, United States - 13C_Glucose_Day1 | ecosystem: Environmental > Terrestrial > Soil > Agricultural land | place... | reverse complement strand
ACGCGGTGCACGCCAGCGAGCCGGTGCCCGAGGGCTGGGAACCGGAGGAGGCCGCCCGCGTGCTGGGCACACAGGCGCAGTTGTGGACCGAGTACGTGACGACGCCGGACCGCATCGAATACCTCACCTACCCCCGGCTCTGCGCCCTGGCGGACCGTGCCTGGTCCGGCGGGCGCGCCGACTGGGCCGGTTTCGTCGGGCGTCTGCGCCGTCACACCACCCGGCTGGACGCCCTCGGCGTCCCCTACCGGCCCCTGACCCCGCGGTCCTTGGCGACCGCGTCCGCAGGTACAGCGCACCCCCCTCGGTAGCTCATCCCCCACCGTTCCGGAGAGGAACATCGTCATGAGGACATTCCGCAGGAGCCGTGTCCGCGCGGCGTCGGCCGCCGCCGTCACCCTGGCCCTGGGCTGCACGGCCCTGGCCGCCCTGCCCGCGACGGCCGGTGCCGCCGCGGCCGGCGGGCTCGCCGTCCAGTACCGCACGAGCGCGTCCGGGGCCTCGGCCGACCAGGTCGAGCCGTGGCTGAAGGTACGCAACACGGGCAGCACGAGCGTGCCGCTCCAGGACCTCAAGGTGCGCTACTACTTCAAGGCCGACTCGCCGTCGGCGGCCTACCGTTTCGCCTGCTCCTGGGCGGTGAAGGGCTGCTCGAACATCACCGGGACGTTCAGGAACCTGACGAACCCGACCGCCACCGCCGACCGTTACCTGGAGATCGCCTTCACGCCGGGCGCGGGATCCCTCGCCCCGGGCGCCGACACCGGGGACATGCAGCTGCGCTTCCACCGCGCCGACTGGCAGCCGCTGGGACAGTCCGACGACTACTCCTTCGGCGCCGAACGCACCACCTACGCCGACTGGTCGCGCATCACCGCGCAGGTGGGCGGCGTCGCGGCCTGGGGCGAGGCACCCGGCGGCGAGGGCCCGACCGATCCGACCGATCCCCCCACCGACCCGCCGGCCGACGGGCCCACCCTGTTCGACGACTTCGACTACTCCGGTCACGCCGACCCGAAGATCGCGGCGAACGGCTGGAGCGTCCGTTCGAACTCCGGCGGCCCCGGTGTGCCGGGAGCCGTCTGGGCCCCTCAGAACGTCACCTTCGGCAGCCAGAACGGCAACTCGGTGATGAACCTGGAGACGTCGACCGCCGGCACGGGGGCCTCCACCGTGCAGACGGAGATCCTCACGAAGTCCACGAAGTTCCGCAACGGCACCTACGCGGCCCGGGTGAAGTTCAGCGACGCCCCGCGGTCGGGTCCGGACGGCGACCACCTCGTCCAGACCTTCTTCACGATCAACGACCTGAAGGCGCCGATGGCGGACGACTACGCGGAGTACGACTTCGAGTACCTGCCCAACGGCGGCTGGGGTGAGCCGGCCAACATCCTGTACACGACGTCCTGGGAGACCTACCGGCCCGACCCGTGGGAGGCCGTCAACCAGCACAGCGAGACACGGCAGAGCTATGCCGGCTGGCACGACCTGGTGGTGACGATCGACGGCAGCGCCATCACGTACTACGTGGACGGGCAGCTCTTCGGCACGCACGGGTCGGCGTACCTCCCCGAGCGGCCGATGTCGATCAACTTCAACCAGTGGCTGATCGATCTGGCCGGCCAGAGCAGCACCACGCCACGCTCGTACGACCAGCAGGTGGACTACGTCCTGCACGTGAAGGACCAGGTCCTCTCCCCCGCCCAGGTGTCGGCCCTGGTGCAGGGCTACCGGGCCGCCGGGACCACGTTCGAGGACACGGTGCCGGCCGTCTGACCAGGCAGGTGTGAGCGGGAGCGGGGTGGAGGGCGAGACGGCCTCCACCCCGCTTCCGCGTGCCCGGAATTCGGGCTGCCTCTTGACAGCCGCACCACCCGCCATGCAATCTTCCGTTAAGCAGAAACTAACTTCCGCAATACGGAAGGAGCGCATGATGGCTTACTCGGACCAGCGCTTCGATGTGAACCTCTCGATCCTCTTCACCGAACTCCCGCTCCTGGAGCGCCCCGCGGCCGCCGCCGCCGCGGGCTTCACCGCGGTCGAGCTCTGGTGGCCCTGGACCGGGACCCCCACCCCCGCGCAGGCCGAGCTCGACGCCCTGAAGAAGGCGCTCGACGACGCGGGCACCCGGCTGGTGGGGCTGAACTTCTACGCCGGCGAGCTCCCCGGCCCCGACCGGGGGGCACTCTCGCTCCCCGGCGAGGAGTCGGACCGCTTCCGCGCCAACATCGACGTGGCGGCCGGCTTCGCGGCCTCGGTCGGCTGCACGGCGCTCAACGCGCTGTACGGCAACCGCGTCGCAGGCGTGGACCCTGCCGTCCAGGACGAACTCGCCCTGGAGAACCTGGTCCTGGCAGCCCGCGCCGCCGACCGGATCGGGGCGACCCTCCTGATCGAGACGCTCAACGACACGGAGTCGCCGCTCTATCCGCTGGTCAGCGCACCGGCGGGCATCGAGGTCGTCGACCGCGTCAACGAGGCGACGGGCCTGGGCAACGCCGCGTTCCTGCTGGACCTCTACCACCTGTCGATGAACGGCGAGGACCTCAGCCAGGTGATCAAGGCGTACGCCGCGAAGACCGGCCACGTCCAGATCGCCGACAACCCGGGGCGCGGCGCACCGGGCACCGGCGGCCTCCCCCTGGAGCGGCTCCTCGACGAGCTGACCGCGGCGGGTTACGACGGCTGGGTCGGCCTGGAGTACAAGCCGGGCGACCGGCCGAGCGCCGAGTCCTTCGGCTGGCTCCCGGCCGAGCACCGGCCGGCCCGCTGAGGGCCCCCGCCCCACGCACACACGCTTACCGGAAGGCACCCTCATGAGCAGCAACCTCCCCAAGGTCGCCTGGATCGGGCTCGGCATCATGGGCTCCCCCATGTCCGAGAACCTCGTCAAGGCCGGCTACCAGGTGACCGGTTACACCCTGGAACAGGACAAGATCGACCGGCTCGTCGCGGCGGGCGGCCGGGGCGCGGCCTCGATCGCGGAGGCCGTCGGCGACGCCGACGTCGTGATCACCATGGTCCCGGCCTCCCCGCAGGTCGAAGCCATCGCGTACGGTCCCGACGGGATCCTGGAGAACGCGAGGCAGGGCGCCCTGCTGATCGACATGTCCTCCATCACCCCGCAGACCTCCGTGGACCTGGCCGGGAAGGCGAAGGAGAAGGGCATCCGCGTCCTGGACGCCCCCGTCTCCGGCGGTGAGGCCGGTGCGATCGAGGCCGTCCTGTCCATCATGGTCGGCGGCGAGCAGAGCGACTTCGACGCCGCGCAGCCCCTCCTCCAGGCCCTCGGGAAGACGATCGTGCTGTGCGGCCCCCATGGCTCGGGCCAGACGGTGAAGGCCGCCAACCAGCTGATCGTCGCGGTCAACATCCAGGCCTGCGCGGAAGCCGTCGTCTTCCTCGAGAAGTCCGGGGTCGACCTGAGCGCCGCGCTCGACGTCCTCAACGGCGGGCTCGCCGGCTCGACGGTCCTGACGCGCAAGAAGGACAACTTCCTCAAGCGGGACTTCGCCCCGGGCTTCCGGATCGACCTGCACCACAAGGACATGGGCATCGTCACGGACGCCGCCCGCAACGTCGGCGCCGCCCTGCCCGTCGGCGGGGTCGTGGCCCAGTTGGTCGCCTCGCTGCGCGCCCAGGGCGACGGCGGACTCGACCACTCCGCGCTGCTGCGCTCGGTCGAGCGCCTCTCCGGCTCCCGGGTCTGACGCCCTCGGCCCTTTTCAGGTCTCTCGGACGAGAGGCCCTGCCCCCCTGAACTCCGGGTCGCGGCGGCGCTGACACCTGTCCTGTCGCGCCCAGGCGCTGCCGCGACCCGGAACCTCACACTCCAATTTCAACAAACTGTTGACGTGCCGTTCCCGGCGAATCTACGCTCCTGAGGCCGTCAGCAGCCCCGTACGGAAGGCCTCCATGTCCCAGCGTGTGCTCACGACCGAGTCAGGCGCCCCGGTCGCCGACAACCAGAACTCCGCCACGGCCGGCGCCGGCGGGCCGATCCTCGTCCAGGACCAGCACCTGCTCGAGAAGCTCGCCCGCTTCAACCGTGAGCGCATCCCGGAGCGCGTCGTCCACGCCCGCGGTTCCGGCGCGTACGGGTACTTCGAGGTGACGGACGACGTCACCGGCTTCACCCGCGCCGACTTCCTCTCCGAGGTGGGCCGCCGCACCGAGACGTTCATCCGCTTCTCCACGGTCGCCGACTCACTGGGCGGCGCGGACGCGGTGCGCGACCCCCGCGGGTTCGCCCTCAAGTTCTACACGAACGAGGGCAACTACGATCTCGTCGGGAACAACACGCCGGTGTTCTTCATCAAGGACCCGGTGAAGTTCCCCGACTTCATCCACTCGCAGAAGCGTGACCCGTTCACGGGCCGCCAGGAGCCGGACAACGTCTGGGACTTCTGGGCGAACTCCCCCGAGGCGACGCACCAGATCACCTGGCTGATGGGCGACCGGGGCATCCCCGCCTCCTACCGCCACATGCACGGCTTCGGCTCGCACACCTACCAGTGGACGAACGCGGAGGGCGAGGCCTTCTTCGTGAAGTACCACTTCAAGACGAACCAGGGCGTGCGCTCCCTCTCCGCCGAGCAGGCCGCCGAGCAGGTCGGCAAGGACGCCAACTCGCACCAGACGGACCTGCTCCAGGCCATCGAGCGCGGCGTGAACCCGTCCTGGACGCTGTACGTGCAGATCATGCCGGCGGCGGAGGCGGCGGACTACCGCTTCAACCCGTTCGACGTGACGAAGGTGTGGCCGCACGCCGACCATCCGCTGCACCGCGTGGGCCGTCTGGTGCTGGACCGCAACCCGGACAACGTCTTCGCCGAGGTGGAGCAGGCGGCGTTCTCCCCGAACAACTTCGTGCCCGGCATCGGTCCGTCCCCGGACAAGATGCTCCAGGGCCGGCTGTTCGCCTACGCCGACGCGCAGCGCTACCGCCTGGGCATCAACCACACGCAGCTCCCCGTCAACGCGCCGAAGGCGGCGACCGTCGACAACTACGGGCGCGACGGTCTGCACGCGACGCGGTACGGCTCGCGCCAGGACAAGAACTACGAGCCCAACTCGTACGCCGGCCCGGCCCAGACCGGTCAGGCCCTGGCCGCGCCGCTCCCGGTGCACGGCTGGACGGGCACGCACGAGGCCCCCGCCCACGCGAAGGACGACGACTTCTTCCAGGCGGGCGAGCTCTACCGGCTGATGTCGGCCGAGGAGAAGGACCGGCTGATCGCGAACATCGCCGGCGGCCTCTCCCAGGTCACCCGTGACGACGTGATCGAGAAGAACGTCGCCCACTTCCGCGCCGCCGACGCCGACTACGGCAAGCGCGTGGAGGAGGCGGTCCGCGCCCTGCGCGAGGACTGAGCCTCCGTCCCAGGGCCCTGCCCGTGCCGCACACCCGGATGAGGGGTGCCGTCGCGGCACCGGCAGGACGGGACCGCGACGGCGGACGACGCCAGTGCGGTGGCGAAGGGCGCGGCGGCCGGCTCCAGACCTGAAGGTGCCGTCCACCACGGTCCACAGCCCGCCGTCGCGGTCGCCGTGAACGGATGAGCGGAGTGCGGTGCACGCGTGGGGCGTGCACCGCATTCCTGTGTGACGGCCGCCCTGTGTGACGGCCGCCCTGTATGGCGACCGCACGTCAGGTCGGTGGGGCCTGGCTCCCGGCCTGCCCCCGAGGGGCCCCCGTCAGGCCCCCGTCAGGCCTCCGTCAGGCGCCCGACATCTTCCCGAGGTTCCAGGCGTGCTGGTGGCGTGACTGCAGGGTGTCCGGATGGTCGGCGCCCAGGACCCGGGTCCGGTCCTCGACGATCGCCGCGTGCAGCGCCGCCGCCTCCTGGTACCGGCCGGTGGCGCTGATGTTCCAGGCGTGCTGGTGCCGGGACAGCAGGGTGCGGGAGTCGTCGGGCCCCAGGAGACGGTGGCGGGCAGCGGCGACCGCTCCGTGCAGCTCCGCCGCCTCCTCGTACCGGCCGGTCCTGCCCAGGTTCCAGGCGTGCTGATGCCGGGACAGCAGCGTGTCCGGGTCGTCGGGGCCGAGGACCCGGACACGGTCCTCCACCAGGACCGCGAAGAGCTCGGCCGCTTCCTGGTTCTTTCCCGCGTCACCCACGAACCAGGCGTCGTTGTGACGGGACTGCAAGGTGTCCACGTGGTCTGCGCCCAGGACCCGGACGCGGTCCGCGATGACGCCCTTGAACAGCTCCGCCGCCTCCGCGTGCCGGCCGGCGCTGCCGACGTTCCAGGCGTGCTGGTGCCGGGACAGCAGCGTGTCCGGATGATCGGGTCCCAGAACCCGGGCGCGGTCCTCCATGAGCGCCCCGTGCAACGCCGCCGCCTCCTGCGGCTTGTTGGTGTGCCCGACGTTCCAGGCGTGCTGGTGGCGCGACAGCAGGGTGTCCAGGTGATCAGGACCGAGGACCCGGGCGCGGTCCTCGGCGATCGCCGCGTGCAGTTCCGCCGCCTCCTTGTGCCGGCCGGTCCTGCCGACGTTCCAGGCGTGCTGGTGCCGGGACAGCAGCGTGCGGGAGTCGTCGGGCCCCAGGGCACGCGACCGGTCCTCGGCGATCGCCGCGTGCAGCTTCGCCGCCTCCTCGTTGCGGCCGGTCCTGCCGACGTTCCAGGCGTGCTGGTGCCGGGACAGCAGCGTGTCCGGATGGACGGGGCCCAGAACCCGTACACGGTCCTCCACGAGCGCCCCGAAGAGCGCCACGGCCCGCCGGTTGTGTCCCGCGTCACCCACGAACCAGGCATCGTTGTGACGGGACTGCAAGGTGTCCGCGTGGTCGGCGCCCAGGACCCTGATCCGGTCCGCGATGACGGACTCGAAGAGCCCGGCCGCCTCCTTGTGCCGGCCGGCGCTGCCCACGTTCCAGGCGTGCTGGTGCCGGGACAGCAATGTGTCCGGATGATCAGGCCCCAGGACACGGGCGCGGTCCTCCGCGAGGGCCGCGTGCAGCTCCGCCGCCTCCTCGTTCCGGCCGGCGTTGCCCACGTTCCAGGCGTGCTGGTGCCGGGACAGCAGCGTGTCCGGATGATCGGGTCCCAGAACCCGGGCACGGTCCCTGACGAGGGCCGCGAACAGCGCGATGGCGTCCTGCTTCTTGTCGGCCTCGCTCGCCTTCGGGGCATCCTCCTGCCGGGGCCGCCCGGTGTTCGTCGGCTCCGGTTCGAGGACCCGGGTACCGCCCTCGGACACGGCCCGCTGCTCGTCGCGTGGAACCGCGTCGGCCCGGGGGCCCGCCGGCCAGGACACACCGTCGCGCGGATCGATCGCGGCGCGGAGCCTGTCGCGCACCTCCGCCGCCGTCGCGGGCCGCTGGTCGGGGTCCTTGGCCAGCAGGTCGGTCACCAGCTCGTCCAGGGAGGTCGGGATGCCGCCGCGGCGGCTGCCGGGAGGAATCGGCTCCTGCTGCAGGTGGGCGTACACCAGGGCCCCGGGCTCGGAGGAGTCGAAGGGCGGCCGTCCCGTGAGCAGTTCGTACAGGACGCAGCCGAGGGAGTACAGGTCGCCCCGCCCGTCGCCGGTCTTGCCCTGCAGCCGCTCCGGAGGCATGTACGCCGGGGTGCCGATGACGCGGCTGGCCAGGGTGGCAGTGGACAGGTAGCGGGCGATCCCGAAGTCGAGGACCTTCACCGTGCCGCCCGCGGTGAGCATGACGTTGTCCGGCTTCAGGTCGCGGTGCACCATCTCGACCGCGTGGGCGGCCACCAGCACGTCGGCGATCTGGGCCGTCCAGTCCATGGCCGCGGCCACCGGGGGCCGGCCGTCCTGGCGCAGGACCGCGCGCAGGTCACGCCCCTGGACCAGTTCCATCACCAGGAAGAGCGTGCCGTCCGTGTCCTCTCCCAGGTCGTGGATCCCCACCACCCCCGGGTGGTTCAGCCCTCCCGCGGTCCGTGCCTCACGGAAGAAGAGTTCGGCCGCCCCGGCCTCGTCCGGCATGTGGTGGAGGAGCTTGACCGCGACCCGGCGCATGATCCTGTTGTCCCGGGCCAGCCAGACCTCGCCCATGCCTCCGCGGCCCAGTAGCTTCTCGAGTTCGTACCGGTGCGCCAACACCCTCGCTGCCAACCCTGCCCCCACACTCAGTTCGCCGACAACCGCGGAGCTCCCGTGGACGACCGGAAGACGGCCGTACGCGAACGATCACCACGCATCCCTGCCCCGCCGCGCGGCCCACATCGACGACCTGCCTCGGCTTCGGGGAGGAGGATGTCACGGCCTGCGACGAGGCGCTCCACGAACCGGTTCAGGCTACCGCGCGCCGGAACCGTCTCCACATCCCAGGGGTTGGCGGCGGCCCGGGCCCGCGCCGGTCCGATCGCGTCCCCTCCCGCGCCCGGCACATGACGGCGCCGGCGCCCTCGACCGCTCAGGTCGAGGACGCCGGCGCCGGAAGGGTTCAGGAGACGGTCAGCGCGCGGATCGAGGTCGGGGCGTGGCCCGGCTCGGTCGCCACGTCCTCGAACTCGTTGACCGAGGCGATGTCGGATCCGCTCATCGAGATGTTCGTGACCCGCTCCAGGATCGCCTCGACCACCACCGGCACCCGGAACTCGGCCGCAAGCTTCTTGGCCTCCTCGAAGGCCGGCAGCAGCTGACCGGGCTCGGTGACCCGGATCGCCTTGCAGCCCAGGCCCTCCACGACCTTGACGTGGTCGACGCCGTAGACGCCCACCTCCGGGGAGTTGAGGTTCTCGAACTCCAGGTTGACCTGGAAGTCGATGTCGAAGTTGCGCTGCGCCTGGCGGATGAGCCCCAGATAGGAGTTGTTGACCAGCACGTGGACGTACGGGATGCGGTGCTGCGCGCCGACCGCGAGCTCCTCCAGCATGAACTGGAAGTCGTAGTCCCCCGAGAGGGCGACCACCGAGCCCTCGGGATCGGCCGTCGCCACCCCGAGCGCGGCCGGGATGGTCCAGCCCAGCGGCCCGGCCTGGCCGCAGTTGATCCAGTGGCGCGGACGGTAGACGTGCAGCATCTGCGCTCCCGCGATCTGGGAGAGGCCGATGGTGGAGACGTACCGGGTCTCGGGGCCGAACGCCCGGTTCATCTCCTCGTACACCCGCTGCGGCTTCAGCGGCACGTCGTCGAAGTGCGTACGCCGCTGGAGCGTCGCCCGGCGTTCCTGGGTCGAAGCCGCCCAGACGGAGCGGTCCTTGAGGCCGCCCGCCGCCTTGAGTTCCCGCGCCACCTCGACGAGGAGTTCCAGCGCGGCCGCGGCGTCCGACGCGATGCCGAGGTCCGGGGCGAAGATCTTGCCCAGCTGGGTGGGCTCGATGTCGATGTGGACGAAGGTACGGCCCTGGGTGTAGACGTCCAGCTTGCCGGTGTGACGGTTGGCCCAGCGGTTGCCGATGCCGAGGACGAAGTCCGACTCCAGGAAGTTCGCGTTGCCGTAGCGGTGCGAGGTCTGCAGACCCACCATGCCGGCGTTCAGCTCGTGGTCGTCCGGGAGGATGCCCCAGCCCATCAGGGTGGGGACGACGGGGACGCCGGTCAGTTCGGCGAACTCCACCAGGAGTTCCGAGGCGTCCGCGTTGATGATGCCGCCGCCCGCGACGAGCAGCGGCCGCTCGGAGGCGTTGAGCATCTCGACGGCACGCTCGATCTGCCGGCGGCTCGCGGCCGGCTTGTGGACGGGCAGCGGTTCGTAGAGGTCGGGGTCGAACTCGATCTCGGTGAGCTGCACGTCGATCGGCAGATCGATGAGGACCGGGCCGGGCCGGCCGGTGCGCATCAGGTGGAAGGCCTGCTGGAAGACGCCCGGGACCTGCGCCGCCTCCAGGACGGTGGTCGCGGCCTTGGTCACCGGCGCGGCGATGGAGGCGATGTCGACGGCCTGGAAGTCCTCCTTGTGCAGGACGGCCGTCGGGGCCTGGCCCGTGATGCAGAGGATCGGGACGGAGTCCGCGATGGCCGAGTACAGGCCGGTGATCATGTCGGTCCCGGCCGGCCCCGAGGTGCCGATGCAGACACCGATGTTGCCGGCCGCGGCACGGGTGTAGCCCTCGGCCATGTGGGAGGCGCCCTCGACGTGGCGGGCGAGGGTGTGGTGCACCCCGCCGGAGGCCTTGAGAGCCGCGTAGAACGGGTTGATCGCCGCACCCGGCACACCGAACGCGTTACTGACGCCTTCGCGCTTGAGGATCTCAACTGCCGCTCGGGCAGCGGTCATACGAGGCATTGAGTGCTCCTGCTCGGACCTGGTGGATTCGGGCTCTGTCGCGCCACCTGAGAGCACCAATTCCGAATTACGGAAGTTTTGTTCTGCTATACGGAATCCAATGTAGGACGGCCCCCGGGGGCCGTCAAGAGAACAGGGGGCGCGCGGCCGGGCGCGGGCGAAGATACGACCGCGAAGTACGCCAAGTCCCTCCCGGGAACGTCGCTCCTGGTGGACGATGGAGCACGGAACGCAGTCGCCGCCCGAGCGGCGGAGGGAAGGGGCAGCACGTGGAGTCGTTACCGGTGCGCTGCCCGGCCTGCCGCCGTGAGCACGCGTACATCACCCCGGTCTACCCCTGCCCGTGCGGCTCCCCTACCGCCCCGCCGCTGATGCGCGGCGCACCCGCGGTCCCCATCACCCACCGCACCTGGAACGACGACTGGGTGAGTGTCCGCTGCCATTCCTGCGGGCGCCGCGACCAGTGGCCGCATCCCGAACTCTGCTGCCCCTGCGGGGCGGTGCTGCGGATCGCCGTGCGCCCTGTGGCGACGCGCGGCATCACGCCACCCGCCGCCGGCCCGGCCACCCCGCCCCACATACCGCTGCCCCGCACCGCCGCGCACCCGCGCCCGTCGTTCAGGCCGCTGGTGATACGCACGGCGCGTGACGCGGTGAGCACCGCGGCCCTGTATCTGCGCTGGCTGGGCTACCGGGACGTCGTCCAGCCCGAAGTGCGGCCCAGCTCCCGGATCGACCTCCGGGCCGCCGGCCTCGTCGCACAGGTCGACGCGACCACGCGGCCCACGGCCCTGCGCGACGTCGAGTGCCTCTGGCTGAACGCCCTGAACTCCTCGGTGGCCGGCGTGCTCTTCTCCCTGGCCGGCTACACGGACGAGGCCCGCTCCCGGGCGGACGGCCTCGTCATCCCTCTGTTCGTCCTCGACCTCACCGGAACCCCTCAGCCGGCGAACGGCCCCGCCGAGGAATTGATCAGCGCCGGCCCATGACGCCGCATGATTTCGGTCACCTGTGCCCTGCCAGCCGCATATGTTCGGGGTGTTGTCAGTTTGAGGACGTAGAGTGAAGGCATGGTCTTAACTCCTCGGCATCCCACTCACTCCGCCCCCGTTTTCCTGACCCAGCCCGCCCATCCCTCCGCCGTGGAGGCCAACGAGGCGATCCGTGCGCTCGTCGACGCGCGGGCCGGCCAGGACTGGACCCCGGTGGAGGCCGCGGAGTACGAGGTACTGCTCATCGAGTGGGCGGCGGCCACCCAGGGACTCGGCTCCGGCGTCTCCGAAGCCGCCTGACCCTCCGCCGCCCGACCGCGGCTACGCGCCGTAGGTCTCCCGGAGTTCGACCTTCCGGACCTTGCCGCTGACCGTCATCGGAAAGGCGTCCAGGATCCGCAGACCCCGCGGGATCTTGTAGTGCGCGAGCTGCTCACGGCAGTACGCCGTCACCTCCTCCAGCGTCGGCGGATCGGCCGGGTCGCGGGGGATGACGCAGGCCAGGATCTCCTCTCCGTAGGTCGCGTCCGGCACCCCGACCACCTGGACGTCCGCGATCTTCGGGTGGGTGTACAGGAATTCCTCGATCTCGCGCGGATACACGTTCTCGCCACCGCGGATGATGACGTCCTTGATCCGGCCGACGATCTGGACGTAGCCGTCCTCCCGCATCACGGCGAGGTCGCCGGTGTGCATCCACCGCCCGGCGTCGACGACTTCGGCGGTCCGCTCGGGCTGGTCCCAGTATCCGAGCATCACGCTGTAGCCACGGGTGCACAGTTCACCGGATGCGCCACGCGGCAGTGTCACTCCCGTCACCGGGTCGACCACCTTCACCTCGATGTGGGGCATCACGCGCCCGACCGTGCCCGTGCGGCGCTCCAGGTCGTCGTCCCGGCGGGTCTGCGTGGAGACCGGCGAGGTCTCCGTCATCCCGTAGCAGATGGACACCTCCTCCATGTGCATCTCGGAGACGACCCGCTTCATCACCTCGACCGGGCACGGCGAGCCGGCCATGATCCCGGTGCGCAGCGAGGAGAGGTCGTACGAGGCGAAGCCGGGCAGTCCCAGCTCCGCGATGAACATGGTGGGCACGCCGTAGAGCGAGGTGCAGCGCTCCTGCTCCACGGCGGCCAGCACGGCTGCGGGCTCGAAGGCGGGGGCGGGGATCACGGCGCAGGCACCGTGGGAGGTGATGGCGAGGTTTCCCATGACCATGCCGAAGCAGTGGTAGAACGGCACGGGCAGGCAGACCCGGTCCTGTTCCGTGTAGGCGACCATCTCCCCCACGAAATAGCCGTTGTTGAGGATGTTGTGGTGGGAGAGCACTGCCCCCTTGGGAAAGCCGGTGGTGCCGGACGTGTACTGGATGTTGATGGGGTCGTCGCAGGACAGCTCCGCCTCGCGCTCCGCCAGCTGTTCCTTCGTCACCGAACCCGCGGCGTCGGTGAGCTCGTCCCAGGACGGGTCACCGATGTAGTGGACCGACCGCAGGGCGGGGCACTCGGCGCGCACCTGGTCCACCAGCGCCCGGTAGTCGCTGGTGCGGTGGGCGAGGGAGGCGACCAGGACAGAGATGCCGGCCTGCCCCAGCACGTACGCGAGCTCGTGCGCTCGGTAGGCGGGATTGATCGTGACCATGATGGCCCCGATGCGCGCCGTCGCGTACTGGACGAGGACCCACTCCGGGCAGTTGACCGCCCAGATCCCGACCCGGTCGCCCTTGGCCACCCCGGACGCCATCAGTCCCCGGGCCAGTTCCTCGACATCGGCGCCGAGCCGGTCATAGGTCCAGCGGCGTCCCGAGGCGACGTCGACGAGGGCCTCCCGCTCACCGTGCGCCTCGATCGCCCGGTCCAGGTTGCGGCCGATGGTGTCGCCGAGCAGAGCGGTACCGCTCGTGCCGTGCGCGTAGGAGAGGTCGGTCACCGGAAGTCTCCCTCGTCGAACTCGGTGCCGGCGCCCTGTGCCGTCCGCTCGCGCAGCTCGATCCTGCGGATCTTCCCGGAGACGGTCTTGGGCAGTTCGGCGAACTCCAGCCTGCGGATGCGCTTGTACGGGGCGAGGACCGACCGGGAGTGCTCGAACAGCACCTTGGCGGTGTCGGGGCCGGGCTCCCAGCCCGCCGCGAGCACGACGTACGCCTTCGGGACGGAGAGTCGGACGGGGTCGGGGGCGGGCACGACGGCTGCCTCGGCGACCGCTTCGTGCTCCAGCAGGGCGCTCTCCAGCTCGAACGGCGAGATCTTGTAGTCGGACGCCTTGAAGACGTCGTCCGCCCGGCCCACATAGGTGATGTAGCCGTCCTCGTCGCGCGAGCCGATGTCACCGGTGCGGTAGTAGCCGCCCGCCATCGCCTCGGCGGTGCGCTCCGGGTCGCCGTGGTACCCCGTCATCAGGCCGACGGGCGCGGCGGACAGGTCGAGGGCGATCTCGCCCTCCAGGGCTCCCGGCTCGCCGGAGACCGGGTCCAGCAGCACGACGTCGAAGCCGGGGCTGGGCCGGCCCATGGAGCCGGCCTTGAGGAGCTGTCCCGGGCTGTTGGCCACCTGGACGGAGGTCTCGGTCTGACCGAAGCCGTCCCGGATGGTGACCCCCCAGGCACGCCGGACACTCTCGATGACCTCGGGGTTGAGCGGCTCACCGGCCGCGACGACCTCACGCGGCGGGGTCCGCAGCTGGGTGAGGTCGGCCTGGATGAGCATCCGCCAGACCGTGGGCGGGGCGCAGAAGCTGGTGACGCCCGAGCGGTCCATCTCCGCCATCAGCCGGGGCGCGTCGAAACGGGTGTAGTTGTGGATGAAGACGGTGGCCTCGGCGGTCCACGGTGCGAAGAGGTTCGACCAGGCGTGCTTCGCCCAGCCGGGTGAGGAGATGTTCAGGTGGACGTCCCCCGGCTTGAGACCGATCCAGTACATCGTCGACAAGTGGCCGACCGGGTAGGAGACATGGGTGTGCTCGACCAGCTTCGGGCTCGCCGTGGTACCGGAGGTGAAGTAGAGCATCAGCGGTTCGTCGGCGTCGGTCTCGCCGTCCGGCCTGAACGACTCCGGCGCCCCGTCGGCGTCGCCGTAGGAGAGCCAGCCCTCGACGTCGTCGCCGACCGCGATGCGGGTGTAGTCACCGGGCACCTCGTCGAACTTCCCGGTGTCGGCCGAGCGCACGAGCACATGACGGACCCGGCCGCGTTCGACCCTGTCGCGCAGGTCGACCGGCCCGAGCAGCGGGGTCGCGGGGATGACGACGGCACGCAGCTTCATCGCGGCGAGGGCGGTCTCCCACAGCTCGGTCTGGTTGCCGAGCATCACGAGGACGCGGTCCCCCGCCGCCACGCCCTGGGCCCGGAGCCAGTTCGCGGCGCTGTTGGAGCGCGCCGCCATCCGGGCGAAGGAGATCTCCGTACGCCCGCCGTCCTCCTCCACGATGTGCAGTGCGGTGCGGTCGTTGCCCTCGGCGATGACGTCGAACCAGTCGAGCGCCCAGTTGAACCGGTCGGGCCGGGGCCAGCTGAAGCCCGCGCGGGCCGCGGCGTAGTCCTCCCGGTGCTCGATCAGAAAGTCCCGGGCCGCCCGGAACGTCTCCGTCGCAGTGGTTGCCGGCATGTGCCCTCCTCGTTGCGAACCCGTCCTTTAACATCATGTGAACAGTGACCCAGATCTCACCACCCCCGAACGGGGGTACAGCCGGACAGGGCGGGTGTCATCGGCATGCCGGAAGCGGGCGAGGAGACCGAGCTGCGTGCGGCCCTGCTGCGGCTGCGCCGGGCGAGCGGGCTGCCGGTGGTCTTCGGCGGGCTGCTGTCCGACGCGCGCCACGCCAGGATCGCCGAGCTGAGCGGGGCACAGACCCCCGCGCTGCGCGGTCTCATGATCTCGGCGGGCAGCGGTCTCGGCGGCAAGGCGATCGCCCTGTCACGGCCGTGCGCGGTCACGGACTACCCGTCGGCCCGCCACATCAGCCACGAGTACGACACGGCCGTCGCCGCCGAGGGCCTGCGTTCGGTCGTCGCGGTGCCCGTCGTCGTCGGCCGCACGGTGCGCGGTGTGCTGTACGGGGCGCTGCGCGAGCCTCTCACGCTCGGCGACCGTGCGTTCGACGCGGCTGTCTCGGCGGCCCGGGACGTGGAGCAGGCGCTCGCCGTGCGGGACGAGGTGCAGCAGCTCCTCGTCTCCACCCGTGCGCGGGTCACCGATCCGGGTACGGGCCCCGGCACCTGGGAGGACGTCCGCGAGGCGCATCGCGAGCTGCGGGCCTTGGCCCCGAGGATCGCCGACCCCGCGCTGCGCGAGGAGCTTCTCTCGGCCTGCGGGCGGCTCGCGTCGGCGGCGGGCGCGGACCGGCCGCCGGCGGGCCGGCCCGTCCGGCTGGCGCCGCGCGAGCTGGACGTGATCGCCTGCGTCGCCTCGGGTGCGACGAACGCCGCGACGGCAGGCCGGCTGGGCCTGCGGCCGGAGACCGTGAAGAGCTATCTGCGGTCCGCGATGCGGAAGCTCGGGGCGCGCACGCGGCTGGAGGCCGTGGTGGCGGCACGCCGCGCGGGGCTGCTTCCGTAGGGCTCTCCCGAGCCGCGGAGGGTCGCGAGGTGAAGGCGGCCCGGGCGACTCAGCCGCCGAGGTCGACGAACCGGCCGAACCGGACGTCGTGCACGGGCGCGGAAGACATCACCGTCAGCAGGCCCACGGCCTCCTGGGTGATCTCCTCACGGGCGGCACGGCCGAGCGCGCCCAGGGCCTGCACGGTGACGACCGCGGTGTCCCCCGCCTCGTCGAGACGCCAGAGCGCGGCCAGGAAGCCGTCGGCGAGGACGGTTCCGTAGGCCTGGTTGCCCACGCCGTTGCTCCCCTTGTACGCGGGCGGGATCACCCGGGTCCGGTCGGCGTGGCCGAGCAGCACGTTGTCGAACTCCGGCAGGAAGCGCGGCGGGGCCGGGGTGTCCGGGTCGGGGCGCGGGGCGTCGGGCAGGTCGAAGAGCTCGGTGCCGCTCTCGTCGCGGAAGGTGAGCAGCTGTGGCCGCAGCCTCTCGAAGACCTCGCGCATCCGGGTGAGTCCGGCCCACATCTGCATGTCCTTGACCGAGGCGGGTCCGAAGGCGCCGAGGTAGCGCAGCACCGTCGCGTCCGGTGTGGCGGCGGGGCGTGCCGGGCTGCCCAGCCAGTGCTCGGCCGTCGTCAGGGCGACCTGCCCGCTGCGCCCCCAGAGCCCGCGCGGGGTGACCTGCACCAGCGGCAGCAGGCAGCGCGCCGCGACGGCGAGCGCCCTGGGGTCGGCCTCCGGCCAGTGGCGCAGGAGCTCCTCGCGCAGCTCCTTCATGGTGCGGGGCCGTTCCTCGACGAGCTCCTTGCTCAGCGCGGCGAGCCGGTCGAGGTCCACACCGGTGAGCCCGTGCCGGAAGATGTTCAGCTCGCGCTGCCGGGCCGGCTGGACCAGAGGGCGCAGGGTGAGGGCGTCCTCGGCGGTGTGGGTGTGGATCGTGGAGCGCAGGGTGACGATCCTGACCACCTCGCGGGACTCCATGAGCGCCGAGAGCTCGGCGGGATCGAAGCCTTCCAGACGGGAGTAGAGCTGGAAGTACGGCGGCCTGGTGTTCTGCGCCTGGAGTCCGACCAGGCGGCCTACGGCCTCCTTCGCCGGCACGGGGGTGCGGCGCAGCAGCAACTGCCGCTGCAGAGTCGCCCTGTTGAGCGCGCGGGTGGAGAGCACGGGAGCGTTCTTGGCGGCCATGTCCCGCAGATTACGCGGGCCCGCGGGCGCCGGTCGGCGAAGTGCGGCACTCGCGGTCGGCGGGCCGCGACACTCGCACCGTCCGCGGCACCCCGGCCGGGGCGGTGCGGGCCCTCATGATGGGGCGGGTGATCAGTGTCCTGTTCGCCGTCCTGACCGCGCTCAGCAACGGCTCCGCCTCCGTACTGCAGCGGCGTGCCGCACTCACCGTGCCCGACAGCGAGGCGATGCGCCTGTCGCTGATCGGGCGTCTGGTGCGTCAGAAGGTGTGGCTGGCCGGGATCGGGCTCGTGATCGTCGCCGCCGTCTGCCAGGCGGTGGCGCTGGCCACCGGTCCGATCGCGGTCGTCCAGCCGATCTTCGTCATCGAGCTTCCCGCGACGCTGCTCATCGCGGGGTTCGTCATGCGGGCCCGGGTTCCGCGCCCGGTCTGGTACGGGGTGGCCGCAGTGACGCTGGGGCTGGCCCTCGCCATGGCCGCCGCGGACCCGGTGGGCGGC
>Ga0247818_10001040_pt1 | contig 17422 bp, 18 predicted proteins | sample 13C_Glucose_Day1_FD_192424 | JGI IMG/M metagenome (GOLD analysis project Ga0247818, IMG submission 192424) | Soil microbial communities from agricultural site in Penn Yan, New York, United States - 13C_Glucose_Day1 | ecosystem: Environmental > Terrestrial > Soil > Agricultural land | place... | reverse complement strand
ACCAGCGCTCAGGATCCGCGTGCGGCGTTCCCGTGCGACCCCGGTGAAAAGCTTTTCGTCAACGACGCCAACCCCGGCTTCAAGACTTGCGACCGCGGCACCATCAAGATCCGTGGCGACTGGCGCGAAACCATGAGCACCCACTGGTTCCACGACCACATGCTCGATTTCACCGCGCAGAATGTCTACAAGGGCAATGCCACGATGATGAACTACTACAGCGCCGTGGATCGTGGCAACGAGTCGGTCGACGACGGGGTCAACCTGCGCCTGCCCAGCGGTTCGGGGCTGGGGTGGGGTAACCGCGACTATGACGTCAACCTGACGATCGCCGACAAGGCCTGGGACAAGGCCGGCCAGTTGTGGTTCAACCCCTTCAATACCGACGGTTTTCTCGGTGATCAGGTCCTGACCAACTGGGAGTACAAGCCCTTCCTGGACGTGCGTGCCCGCCGCTACCGTTTGCGCATTCTCAACGGATCGGTTTCTCGCTACTTCAAGCTGGCGTTGGTGCGTCAGGTCAATGGTAATGGTGGCGAGTTTCCTGGCCCGAAAAGCTCCGGGGTTTCATACAACCGGGTGCCGTTCCACATGATTGCCAACGACGGCAATATCATGGAGCACGCGGTGCCGTTCGATGGCAGCCTGGACCTCGATGGCGACGGCGACACACAGGACCACAATGCCATTTTGCCGATACAGGGCATTGCCGAACGCTATGACATCGTCGTCGACTTCGCGAAAAACGGCATCAAGCCAGGCGACAGGATTTTCTTCGTCAACATCGAGGAGCATGAAAACGGCAAGCGTCCCGAACGTGACATTCCATTGGCGGATGTACTCTCCGGGAAGTACCTGCCCGTTGTCAGGCAAACCAGCCACGGGCCACAGTGGGTCAACGGTGACCCGGGCGTGGGCGTGTTCATGCAACTGAACGTCCAGCCTTACACCGGCCAGGATGTCAGCATGAATCCGGTCGACTTCGAGCCCGCCAAGCCTGGCAAGCCCGAGGGCAAGTTCATGATCCCCCTGCCCTTGCACCGTGATGACCCTGCCGATATCGCCCGGCTTGCCCAGGCGCGGCACCGCACCTTTATCTTTGGCCGCTCCAACGGCACGGATTTCAAGCCCTGGACGATCAAGACCGATGGCGGCGAAGGTTTCAACATGGACCCGCGCCGGATTTCAGCCGCGCCACAACTGGCCACTGGCCCGACACCGGCAGGGTTCAAGGGTGAAGGCACGCTGGAAATCTGGAAGATCGAAAACGGCGGCAACGGCTGGAGTCACCCGGTGCATGTGCACTTCGAGGAAGGGATCATTCTCACTCGAGGTGGCAAGACTCCACCCGAATGGGAAAAAGGGGCGCGCAAAGATATCTACAATATAGGTCGTCATCCTGAGAGCCTCGACAATGTCGAAATGGCCATCCGCATCCGTGAGTTTGCCGGTACCTACATGGAGCACTGCCACAACACACAGCATGAGGACACGTCGATGCTGCTGCGCTGGGACTCTGAGCACCCGGGCCAGTTCCAATTGATGCCCACTCCATTGCCAAGCTGGGACGGCGTGAGATTCGTGGCCTCGGTTGCGTTACCGACATTCCGTACGGGAGATGGTGTGGGGCCACAGGTCGAGGTCGACAATAACCAGGAAGATGGCAGCGGTAGCGGTAGCAGCGGCAGCGGTAGTAGCGGCAGCAGTAGCGGTAGCGGTAGTAGCGGCAGCGGTGTTAGCGGAGGCAAAGGCTAGCGTCGTCTCTGCTCAACTACCTGAGCAATGCGGTGAAGTTGACCGAGCGTGGGCACATCCTGGTTAAGGTGTGCCTGCGTCAGGCCCGCTTGAAAGTCGACGGTGTGGACATGGTTGGCAGACTCCGACGGGTACTGGGCCGGCACAGTCTGCATGTTGATTTGCTGCACAGTTACCAGCCCCACAAGAGCCACTTGCTACAACGCGAGTTACTGGATGCAGTAGCTGTCCGTGACGCGATACCTGTTCGACGATGGTAATGACATGTTCATTCTTTGTAGTAAGCGCTAGCGTCGTCGAGTTTCAACTTCGCGGGTACCACTCGCTTCGCCGTATCGGATCCGGTCGACAGGGGTACGCTCTGCGTGACATTGGCCATCCGGGTGATTTCCACCTGCAGCTTATCCTTGCCGAGCAGGTAGTCGGCCAGCTTCTGGGAAAACGGCCAGTAGTTCAGATCGGCTGTCAGGGTCAGCGGTCCGACGGCGTCGGCCGGCACCAGGAAGGAGAACTCCCCGATATTGTAGCCCTTGGGCAGAATGCGATTGTCCGAGAGTATCTGCGTGGCATTCCAGACCTCGACGTCCAATGGATTGCCGTTCTTGTCGCCTATGTGCACTTTGAAATTTCGCGTGTTGACTTCGGTCTTGCCGTCCTTGATCGAACCCAGGCGATAGAGCTCGCGACCACTGGCATCCTGCACCCGAAAATCGATCCACATCTCCCGCCCCTCGGGAAAGCCGGTTGGCAGCTTGTGCCCTGCGCCGACGTTGGTCACTTTGACGGCTACCGAGGCGTATTGTCCGGGAATGATGGCGGCCGGCAGTTGCTGGAACGTTATTTGCGCCGCGCGCGCGAGCATGTCGCGTGCGCGTTGCGCGCCCTCCTCCTGACCAAGGTGCTTGAGCATCGTCGCGTTGGCTCCGCTGAACCAATGCGAGGCGACCTCCTTACGGTCCGGCCCCATGATCGCGGCCTTGCCCGCAAAGCCCGGCATGTGGCAACTCTGGCAGGTCACATTGTTAAGGCTGTAGGTGCTCTCCTGCCATTCGTCATAAGTGCGCTCCACCGCCACGCTGCTGAACGGGTGCGTGACGTTGTGGCAGGTGCCGCAAAAGTCCGAGCGCGTGTGCAGAGCGGAATACACGGTGTCGTGATAAGGCGAAACGGCATCCTTGCGCGGGCCGAACTTGGTCGGTTTGCCGTGCGCTCGCGGGCTCAGAACATAGGCGCCGTTATCGAGGCCCGTGCGGGCACTGATGTTGTGGCAGGTGTCGCAATCGACCCCGGGCATCGGATGATTCTTCGCACTGTCTTCAATCGAGGAGCGGTTGACTTGCGAAGTGATCTGCCCGGTGGTGAGACCGATCGGGGTATGGCAGCCGGTGCAGAAGTTATCGACCTTGCCCTCGGTGGCCGCACTCGCACGCTTGAGCAAGGCCCGATAGATGGGCTCATCCCAGGCCTGGGACATCATCGACGAGCGCCACTGCCTGTAGATCTCCGTATGGCAAGCGCCACAGACCTGGGCATTGTCGAAGTCCTTCACATTCAAGACCAGGTTGCCGGTGGTATTGGCCCGATGCGGAAAGAACGGCATCGCGCCAATCACATGCATGAGCCTGGAGCGTGCCGGCTCCAGCCACTTCTCATTGTTTTGATTGTCATCGCCCTGAAGTTCGTCAGCCGCCACCAGCGTTACCGTCAGCAGGCAGGTTAGAAAGCACAACCGGTGCAGTGCTACCTGCGCACACGTATGTCTGGAGTGGCTCATAAGCATTTCCCCTGGACGGTTGCAGAGGATGACTGCAGTACTTCTATTGAGTAAGCCCGGTATTGAGAAGCCAGGGCTACTTCGTGATGCAAACCGATGGCTACAGGCAATCACTCAATGGAGTACTGACAGCTCCACAGCATCCCGGCCCTGCACCTTGCATGAACGGGACAAGCTCACTCAGCAATTACTCTGCCAGCGTTGTATAAAATAGGCGCGGTGACCTGAAAGATCCGCAAACATTGGCCAGCGATTGAAGTAACCGGTTAATGAACATGCGAATACCGCTGAGCAATAGCCCCCATTAGTGGGGGGCTCACTCCGAATCGGGGGGTGTCAGACGGGAGGGCCAGGGTTTCTCTGCGGGGTGCGCCTCGCAAATCCGGGGCCACTCACTTTACTCGATACGACTTACTCTCTGTCCTTGGTCGATCGAATGAGATTGCCCCGTAACTTCACAATGGCCTTCTGCATCTGCACGAAGTCGTCGGGATCAAGACCGGTTTGCGGGAAGCCGTCTTCGGTGAGACCTTCGCGCAGTTTTCGCCCCTCTTTGGTCAGACTGATCCGCACCTGGCGTTCGTCTTCCGGGTCGCGCTGGCGCATTAAATAACCCATCGCTTCCAACTTCTTCAGGATCGGCGTGAGGGTATTGGATTCGAGAAACAGCTTTTCGCCGAGGCTGCCAACGGTCTGGTTGTCTTCCTCCCACAGCGCAACGAGGGTGATGTATTGCGTATAGGTCAGGCCGAGCCGTTCGAGCATCGGCTTGTAGGCCTTGCCGAAGGCCAGGTTGGTGGAATAGACCGCAAAACACAGGAAGTCGGTGAGTTTGAGATCCAGGGCGGATGTCTTGTCGGTGTTTTTCATGGGCGTTCTCCTGGCTCAATCTTGCGAGACCGAAACTATACGTCGTACGCGATGGTATCGGAAGTGCGTATAAACGCCGACGGCCAGCTCACCGGGGAAATCCCCAGTGAGCTGGCCGTGCAGTGGGTTAAGCCGTCAGGACGTTGATGTCGACATCAATGTTGCCGCGTGTGGCCTTGGAGTAAGGGCAGATCGCATCGGCGTTGTGGGCCAACTCGGTCGCCACCCCCTGGTCCAGCCCCGGCACCCGCAAGGTCAGTCGGGCCTGGAGGAAGTAAGCCGCGCCGGTCTGGCCCAGGTCCACTTCAATGTCGACGGCGGTGTCGGTCGGCAGTGTCACCTTCATCTGTTGGGCGGCCAGCCCCACCGCTGCGATGTAGCAGGCCGACCACGCTCCGGCGAACAGTTGCTCGGCTTTCGGGTGCGGCTGGACGGCGGTGAGCACGTGTGCCGGTGTATCGCTGCCGGGGGACGACAGCACGATATCGAGGTTGCCGTTATGACCGCGCGAGGTGTTGCCCGCGCTGTTATGAGTGGTGTGGGTTTTGCCGCTGGCCAGTACTTTTTCGATCTTGCTCATGATGATTCCCTCAGGATTACAGTGAGTTATGTTCGTGCGCGCTTTTATCGCATGCGATGTTAGTGACGCATCCAGGCATCACGCCGTAATCACGTTCAGGGCAACGTCGATATTGCCGCGTGTGGCTTTGGAGTAAGGGCAGATGGAGTCGGCAATGTGCGCCAGTTCGGTCGCGACATCGTGTGCCAGCCCTGGCACTCGCAGGGTCAGTCGGGCCTGAAGGAAATAGGCCAGACCAGTCTGGCCCAGGTCCACTTCGATGTCGACGGCCATATCCGTCGGCAACACGATATTGCGCTCCTGGGCCACCAGCCCCACTGCCGCGGTGTAGCAGGCAGACCAGGCACCGGCAAACAGTTGCTCGGCTTTCGGGTGCGGCTGTGTAGCGGTAAAGACGTGGGCCGGCTGGGCGGAACCCGGTGACGACAGTTCGATATCGAGGTTGCCGTTGTGACCGCCGACACCGCTGTGGGTGGTGTGGGTTTTGCCGGTTGCCAGTACTTTTTCGATCTTGCTCATGGGGACTTCCTCAGGACTTGATATTTCGTGCGATTATATCGCATGCGATATTAGTGATATTTAAAAAGACAACGTTCATCAATTGGCGTGTGCAATGATCCAGTTGTTGCCGTTTTGGCCATGGGAAGCGTGAGCGGTTGAGATAAACATTGTGCGGCGGCTTCCGGTGTTCATGGCTGAGTCTCCAAACGGCAGGGGGTGTCATTACTTTTAATCGCTACCGATTAGATCGTATGCGATGGATGAATATTCAACCAAAGCCCCAATGATGTCAAAGTTTATTTTGTGCCTTGCCGATGAGCGGTAGACGCGAGATCAACCTCGCTACCCTCTCCCTTGCGGAAAGGATGATGGGCTTCTCACCGTCCGGCCCTCCGGAGCCCCCGGTTACGCACATCGGATCGCTTTCACCCATGACGATCAACGCTTTGGCGCTGAAGTGAAATGGACGTTTTTCACTCGAAAAAAAACCGGCCATTCGAGCCGGTTCTTTGATTTCCTGAGACCCACACACAAAAAACCCCCTCACAAGGAGGGGGTCTGATGTTTGAAAGGTTCAGACAGGTTCACCCGTCTTTTCCTGGAGCCTCGTCAGTTCAGCGCAGCGCAGGAATACCCGCAAACAACCACGAAGTTTCTTGAACCGGAGTTGCTTCGTTGCGCTTACGCGCCCACTGGGTCAGCGCCACCATCATCGCAAAGCCGAGCACGATCAACACCGGATAGGCCATCAGCAACTCGGTGAGCGAATACTTCCAGGCCAGCGGTCGACCGACACCGAGCATGGCGGCATACAACCAGGACACGCCCGACAGTGCGCCAGAGAACAGGGCAAACATTCGCACATTGATCTGTAGATCAAGCAGCGAACCGGCCTTCAGCATTGCCGGCAATACATAGCGGTGCAACAACATGCCGTTGAACGTCAGCAACAATACAATAATAACTTTTGCTTGAAGTTTCGGATTGGCAAAATAGGTCATGCCTTTTTCAAGGTAATCAATACCTATAATCGCAGCTCCGGTGAACCACAAGAAGATCAACGCATTGGAAACAGACTTCTGAAGACTGGCCATATGTTCATTATCGTGCCCCGACGACACGCGACCTTTCAATAAGTCCTTTACCATTGCCGCGTCGCTGGCAAACACCAGGCCAATAGCTACGCAGCAAGCCAACAGGTGAACGTACACAACGCCTAAACGCAAAAACTCCATGGATTCTTTCTGGCCGATCAGGCCGATAATTGTACTAATATCCAAGATTACATCTCCACTTATTGCGGCAGTGCAAATTGACCATGCCCCAGGCATGCGAATTAATTAATTAATTGCGCCTGCACGATCAAGTTCGCATTGATTGAATCAACTAAATAATTTGGTATTACAAGAGAGAGCGACTCGCCCAGCAAGTCAGTGATGACGACATACTATCACTCCAGGTCTCAGGTAAAAAAAATCCCCATGCGCATTCCATTCAATGCAGATGAGGTATACGTCCATTTTATTAGTGAGTGCAGCGCGAACTATCAAAGGATCCGCCTGCCGGTAAATCAGAGCGAAGCATATCAAAATCGTTCACTTTTTGAGCAGTACGCTCGACAAACGGTACTAAATTCAACACCTGGAGGTACCTGTTTTCCTGGCTGAAACCTGCATAGCTACGGTGCTGAATCGATTCTCTTAGCATACCGAAAAAAAACCCGCTATTGCGCTGAACTTTCGTCGCCAGCCCCGACCAATGGCGAAAATTGCCTACTGGTCACCGGCAAATTCGAGTCGCCTGAAGGGGCCGTCGACGCGTCTCGCTCGACTCAGCCACACCCACGCTGAATCGAGGTTCTTTTTGGGCGGTGCCCCAGGCTTGCTCAAGCCAGCAATTGGGTGATCCACCGGGCCTGCCGAGCGATGTCCTGCACCGTCTCCTCGGGCACGGCCTGCTGCGCCAGGGCAAAGTGGCTCAGGGTCTTCTGTTTCTGGCGCAACTTGCGCTGCCACTTGACCAGGAACGCCGGGCTGCGGGTCTGCATCTGCAACGGGCCAAAGTACAGCTCCTGGGCGGTGTAGATCACCGGCCCTGCGCGTTCGGCGACGATGATTTCGTAGTCGAAACGATTTTCCCGCAGCACTTCTTCGCAGAGGATGCGATAGCCATTGTCCATCAGCCATTGGCGCAGTGGCTGCTCGCCGCCATTGGGCTGCAGGATCAGGCGCTCCTGACCGCTCAGGTACGCCTTGCCACTGTCGAGGATGTCACGGATGGTTTCGCCGCCCATGCCGCAGATGCTGACCGCTGTAATTCCGTCTCCCGGCTCGATCGCCGCCAGGCCGTTGGCCAGGCGCACGGTGACTTGCGAGTCCAGGCCGTTCTCGCGCACGGTGCGGTTGGCCGCGTGGAACGGCGTCAAGGCCACCTCGCCGGCCACTGCCGCCGCGATGGCGCCACGGCGCATCAAGGCCACCGGCAGGTAGCCGTGATCCGAGCCGATATCGGCCAGGCGCGCACCGGCTGGCACATAGGCGGCAACGCGCTCCAGGCGCATGGACAATGTCTGTTCGTTCAACTGCGGCCCCTTTTCACCACTAACGTCCGGCGACTTGGGCCGGATCGGGGCGTGATTCTGTCGAGCAATGCCGTGCATTTCAAATTTATGTGACCAGGGTCATGGCCCTTTTCACGCAATCACTTGCGCATACACCGATCTGTCGACGTTGCCACCGGAGAGAATCACCCCCACCCTTCTTCCCGACATGGCTTCACGCTCCGAGATGAGCGCTGCCAACGCCGACGCACCGGCCCCTTCGGCAAGGTTATGGGTATCGGTGTAATACACGCGCATGGCTTCGGCGATCTGGTCATCGCTGACCGATACGATCCGCGCAGCACCTGCCGCGTAGACGGCAAAGGCTTCAGGAATCGGCTTGCGCACGGCAAGGCCGTCGGCAAAGGTGTTGGCCGAGGCGGTTTCGCAGATTGCGCCAGCGTCAAACGATAACTGTGCAGCCGCCGCCTGCGTGGAAACCACGCCAACCACTTCGGTTTCCAGACCCAGCGCATCGCGGGCGGCGATCACCCCGCAAATCCCCGATCCACAGCCAATCGGTACATAAACGGTATCCAGGTCCGGTGCTGCGTTGAACAGCTCCAGCGCATAAGTGGCGACGCCTTTGACCAGCTCGGTGTGAAACGGCGGAACCAGGAACAGGTCATGCGCGTGGGCCAGGCGGGCCGCCTCTTCACGGGCATCATCGAAATCGCGGCCATACTCGACCACTTCAGCGCCAAAGCCGCGCATGGCGTTGTTCTTTTCTACCGAGTTACCTTCCGGCACGACGATCAACGCCTGCAAACCCAGTGTGCGAGCCGCCAGTGCCAAGCTCTGGCCATGGTTGCCGCGGGTAGCGCTGACAATGCCCTTCGCGCCCGGGTGCTCGCGCTTGAGCCAGTGCATGAACGTGATACCGCCGCGCACTTTGAAGGCACCGGTAGGCGTGTGATTTTCGTGCTTGACCCACACCGTGCAACCCAACCGCTGAGCCAGCAAGGGCCAAGGGTACTGGGCTGTGGCGGGCATGACCTGGTAAACGTGGCGAGCGGCCTGTTCGATATCGTCGCGAGTCAGTGTGTGCATGAGAGGTCCCCCTGAGGTTTTGCCCAGTCTGAACAACGGCGCAGTACTCCGGCTTTCAAAAAACTGACCTGACTTTTGTCCCTCCTCTTCACTACTATGGTGTCCATGAGTCATCGAAATCGCCCGCCGCCACCACGCTTGTCCGAACCGGTCCGTCGTATCGAGGCCGGCCCTTGGGCGATCGAATTGCTCCCCGGCTGCGCCTACGCGACCCGCTATGTCGCGACCCAGGCGGGAATCGGCTTCGCCTTCGACAGCCAGCGAGGCCTGCACGCCATCGGCAGCGACCGAATACGCCCCTTCGATGCCGTGCCCAACGGCCTGGCGTTCGTCCCCGCCGGGTGTGACGTGTTGTCCGAATCCCCCCAGGGCGGCGAATACTTGCGGGTGATTCGCACCGATGGCATGGCGTTGATGGGGGATCGTGCCTTCAACAATCGCATCGACCGGCAGGCCACCGCTCTCGCGTGGCGTATGCGCGCCGCGCTGTTGCTGTCCTCTGTGGAGGACGATTGGGAGGCCTGGGCACTGGCATTGTCCGAACGGGCGACCGGTAGCGAAGCGGTGTCGACAACACCCCATGGCTCGATAACCGGCAGCCGGATGCGCTTGCTCGATGAGTTCATCGATGCAGGCCTCGAAGACCCGTTGAGCGTGCCGGCGATGGCGGGCCTGCTTGGATTGTCCGAAGGGTATTTCATGCGGGCCTTCAAAAACGCCACCGGCAAAAGCCCGCACAGCTACCTGATCGACCGACGCCTCGCCAAGGCCCGTGCCCTGATGCGCGATTCGACCGCCACCCTGACGGAAATCGCCTACGCCTGCGGTTTCAATTCCCAGGCGCACATGGCGACCACCTTCAAGCAACGCCTTGGAGTGAGTCCGGCGCAGTTGCGTCAGTCTTTGGGGTTAGAGCAGATTGAAAGCGAATCCCACGCCAAAGCTGACCTGCTCGGCGTGGCCAAAAGAAACTGAGGAACCCAGGGAATCGAACGGTGTCGCAGCGGTCCAACACGCGGCAGCACAATGGGCGCGAGACGCCCAACGTATTGCCTGCCGACCGCCTTTGCCCATGGGAGGACCCATTGCCAGCTATTTTTTTGCGTCAAGTTTTCCGGTTAGCGATCGTGCTCTTTTGCGCTGGCACCTCGTCCTCGGTTTTCGCCTGCCCGGCCGGGCAGTATCAGGTCTGCATGGTCGCTTGTTTTTGTGCTCCAGGTTCCGAAGAGGAAGCTGGAACGATCTTCGACGACATGAACCAGATGGCGGCCTCTGGATTGCAGAACTGGATTGTGCAATCGCGCAACACCGCGGCAACCGGCGATATCCAGCCAATCCCGCTGAATATCCGGGCCCAGCTCGAACCCTACTATGACATTCAAGTGCTCGATTCGGTTCGCTACAAGGTAGGCGATGATGTGGAGCTGAACGCCGCACACACCATGCTGCAGAATCCCGATGTACGTGCGGTCACCCTTATCGACATCATCGTCTTTCGAAATCCCGAAGATGCACTTAACGATGTCGCGCTGTGGGCGCATGAGTTGAAGCACGTGCAGCAGTACCAGCAATGGGGCGATCGCGAGTTCGCCACTCGTTATACCCGTGATTACGAAGCCGTCGAGGCGCCTGCCTACGAGATTCAAGCCCAGGTAGCCAGAGCGCTACGAACCAGCCAGGCTCGGGCAGAATCGCCTCGATATCCTTGAGCAAGGGTCAAGCCTGGTCAGGTAACCATGAAGAGGTGGTACCGCCCCTTCTCATGCGGATTGTCTGCGCCAGGTGCCGGGGGATGTGCCGAATTGGCGTTTGAATGCGCGACTGAACGCGGCTTCGGAGTCGTAGCCAACGGCAAAGCCGATTTGCGCCACATTGCCGCGACCTTCGCGCAACTGTTGAGCCGCCACGTGCATGCGCCACAGCGTCAGGTATTGCATCGGTGGCTGTCCGACCAACGCCGTGAAGCGCTCGGCGAACACCGAGCGCGACATGCCCACCTCAAGCGCCAGGGCTTCTGCCGTCCAGCCTTCGGTTGGACGGGCATGCAATAGCGCCAGTGCGCGCCCGATATGCGGATCCCGCAACCCCGCCAGCCACCCACGCCGCTCAGCGGGAAGGCTGGCGACATACTGGCCGACGGCTTCGACGAATAGCAGCTCCGATAGCTTGGCGATGACCGTTGTCGAGCCGACGCGGCCCGCCGCGATTTCACTGACAGCAAAACGAAAGGAGCTTTCGATCCAGGTGCCCGAAGCCGTCGCGCGCAAATCCAGTTTCAATAAGGAAGGCAACGACGAAAGCAACGGACTGAAGGGTGTTTCTGAACCGAGGAATCCGCACAGCAACTGCGTGGCCTCGCCGCCCCCGCCGTACTTGATCCGTGATATGCCGCCGACTTCTGGCGGCTGGATGACTTCTCTGGCCGGCATGGGCGCAATGCTCAGGTCGCTGCCAAAAGAATGTGCGTCGTTGCGAGGAAGCAAAACGAGTTCGCCTGCCCCTACCTCGATGGCGGCGCCACCGTCGATTTGAATTTGCATGCGCCCCGCGGCGACAAAGTGCGACGCAATGATGTGTCGAGGTGCCACCAGGAACGGCTTGCAATCATCTGCCGAGATTCTGCCGTTGATGCACCAGGGCGCAGTGAGCTCCGCCTCGAGGAAGACCCCTCCAGACAGCCGAATCACACGCAACACATCAGAAAGCGCATCCAACACTTGACCGCCCTCCTTTCCGGAGTCCGGAGCAGGTTTTCAGGCGCACCGGTCATTCACCGCCTGAACTGCGACGCCTAGATTAGCACCAACGCGGAATCAGCGATCGAAACTGCCCCAGAGGCTTCACCCAGGGTCATTGGCTCCGACGTCAACCGAAATTGCCCCATTCCAACGCCACCAGGGCAGCAGGAGATCCATATGAACAGCGTCGTTACCCTACCCGGTTCAGCGTCAGGCAACACCGCCCGTTATGCGCAAATGGTCAGGTCATCGAAAAAGTCCGAATGGCAGATCGATCGCGATCTGCTCCAGGACCGCAGTTTCGACTTCTCGCGCAAATTCCTCCCCGACGGACTGTCGCAGGTCGACCGCCTGACCTTTCTCGATGCGGCCCAGGCGCGCCTGCTCAGTCAGATCCAGGGCCGGACCTATGCGTACATCTTTGGCCTGGTCGAGCGTTTTATCAGTGCCAAGATGCTCGATCAGGGTCGGGCCCATGTATTTGACAATCAACTGGCCCTTGAAGCGCTGGTGCGTTTTTCCAACGACGAGATCAAGCACCAGGAGTTGTTTCGGCGCATGGAGACGATGATGAGTTCGAAATTGCCAGCGGGATATCGTCAGGTTGCCGATCCAAACGAGGTGGCGCGCGCGGTACTGGCGGCCAGTACCTGGTCGGTGCTGGCGCTGACCTGTCACATCGAGCTGTTTGTTCAGGCGCACTACGTGCAAAGCATCGCCCCGCGCGAGGAGCTGTGCCCGTTGTTCAAGGATGTCTTCAAATTCCACTGGAAGGATGAAAGCCGGCACGTCGTACTCGATGAACTGGAATGGCAGGACGAGCACGCGAAACTCTCGTCGACCGAGCACGACCAGGCAGTGAATGACCTGATTGCGCTGGTAGCGGCCGTCGACGCGATCCTGCAGGCACAATCGGCAGCCGATGCAGACTACTTCATCAGTCATGCTTCACGATCGTTCAGTGTCGATGAGACCGCGCAAATCAAGACCTGCGTGCTGAGCGCCTACCGCTGGCAATACATTATCTCGGGCGTACGGCATCCACACTTCGGTCGACTGCTGACGCAGATGACAACGCCGGCACAGATGTCCAGGATTCAGACCGCTCTGGCCCCCGTCATGAGCAATTGACCGACAGCGCGCGACTGACTGCTCGTCGGTCGTGCTGCGGGACGACGTGCTGATAATGAACCATCGAGGATGGCGGCCATGACGATACCGATGTGGATGCTGCTTGGGTTTGCGACCTGGACCTTGCTGCTATTGATGGCAACCGTCGGGGTTTATCGCTGGGTCGCAATCCTGTTCTCGAGTGTTCCGATCGCCTCTTTCCGAAGCGATCGGCTCGAAGGCGAAGATTGGTATCGCCGCGGGACAAGGGCCCACGCCAACTGTGTGGAAAACCTGCCTGTGTTTGGTGTCATCGTGTTCGTGATTACAGCCCTTGATGTCAACGGCGCCGCAGTGAACTACTTGTCCACACTCGTCCTGATCGCTCGCGTGTGCCAGTCATTGGTTCACGTCTCCCATGAGCAAACCAATGCGTTCGTGGCAGTTCGGTTTGCCTTCTTTAGCGTTCAGTTGGTGTGTTTTCTCGCGCTCATTGTCATAGCCGCTTGTTATGGCATATGAATAGGTGCCCGCTAATCCTCAAATCGCCCCGTGCCGTCTCGATCGCGCTCGTAGTGTCGGGTGAGTGCAAACGCCGGCAACCAGGCCTCGCGCCGCACAGTCCAGCTCTCGTAGGTTGGCGTCAACTGGTCAGGGGCATCCAGAGATCCAAGGTTCACCTCGACTTCGTCTGCGCTGCGTGAGAACACCGACGAACCGCACTGCGGACAGAAGTGCCGCCCGGCGTAGTCACGCGTTTCGCCCTCGATTGTCACGGCATCCTGATGAAATATCGCGGACGCGTGGAACAGCGCCCCATGGTGCTTGCGGCAGTCGAGACAGTGACAAACACCAACCCGGAACGGGCGCCCCGACGCGACAAGACGCACTTTGCCGCACAAACAACCGCCGGTGAATCGGTCCATGCGGTGCCTCCTTCAGGCCGTCCGAAACGGCGTATCAGCGTGGGAACAGGAACGTCACGGCGATGCCAAAACCGGCGTTGCAAAGGGTTAGCGTAGGCAACTGTGATCGATGTGCAATTTGTCCTGACCGTGTGTTTAACAGTTTTTGAGAGTTATTGATTCGGATTATCCCGCCGCTACGGGCAGCATTCGGCCCGCATTGACCGGCGTGCAAGCACCTGCTTTGCGTAACCGACTGGCAAATACCAGTGCCTGAAAACAAGGCGCCCGGACCAATGCCCGGGGCCAGGTCGGAACCCGAATGACAACTTTCATCACTTGAGAACCAAACATATGGGCATGTCGAATAAATGGATTGCGGGTATTGCTTTGAGCTGTGTATTTCAGGTCGGCTGTGTCTCGCAAGTCGCGCAGCAAGAGCAATACTCGGGCTTCCTGGGCAATTACCAGGGCCTGGAGGAGCAAACTACGCCAAGTGAGCAGAAAGTATTGCGCTGGGTATCGCCAGGGTTCGATCCACGCGCGTATTCCACAGTGGTGTTCAGGCAGATGGAACTGTATCCATCGCCGCAGCCGACCGCGCGCGTCAGCCTGAAAACCCTGCAAGACCTGCAATTGATGGCCAGCAACAGCGTCAAGACCGCCTTTGCCCGCCGCTATGCGATCGTCCCTTATCCACAGTTGGCGCCAACCAATTCACGGTCGCTGATCCTGCAGGCGGCGATCACTCACGTCAGCGCCAACAACGAAGGTATGCACTGGTATGAAGTCGTACCAATCGGGGCCATTGTCGGGGCGACACAAGCAGCCACCGGGCACCGGGACCAGACCGCCGAGATGTACATCGAAGCCAACCTGATCGACGCCAAAACCGGTTTGCCCGTAGCGAAGATCGTGCGCAAGGTGTTCGGCGAGACCATCAAGAATGCCAAGCAGCCGATTGTTGCCAATGACTTCAAGGTTGCACTCAAAGGCATGTCAGACGATATGCAGGCCCTGCTCCTCAAGCATTGACGTTCAAGCAAACCCCATCGCAAGCGTGAAAGTGCCTGCCGTCCACCGGCATTGGATGGCATCGCGAGCAGACCGGCATGGGGTTTCAACGTGGCGCCACGCCGCGTTTTCCCTCTGACAAACCGTTAGCCGTGCCGACGCCTGACGCGAGACTCGATGATGAAAATTCTGGCCCATACCCTGGCGATCCTGATGCTGTTGATGAGCACCAGCGCCCTGGCGGCAACCGTGATTCCCCTCAAAGGTCAGACCTCCCAGACCATCCAGCAGGACACCAGTGCCTGCCAATCCCAGGCCAACGCGCAGCATCCGGTACAAAGCACCGTGCCCTCCGGTGGTCGGGTCAAGGGCGCCGCAACCGCCGCGGTAGCCGGTGCGACGGCGGCGGAAGTTCGGGGCCGCCAACATGAAAACGTCTATGACCAGATCGACGACGATACCCGCCAAGACTATCGCCAGAACCACGCACGCAGTGCCGCGGCTGCCGGCGTCGTCGTGGGGGGCGCCAGGCAACGTCAGGCGCGCCGGGAGAATCTGAGTGAGAGCGAACAAAGCATCACCGCCAACAACTCCGTCTACAGCAGCTGCCTGCAACAACGTGGCTACGATGTTTTGCCTTGATCGATGACGACAACGGCGTGAAGAACCAAAAAAAGCCCCGGGCCCTTCATGAAAGGACTCGGGGCAAAGTCGTAGAACGAGAGGTGAGGATCGTTGACGCCGCGACAAACAAACCGTGAACACGCAACGTTCCTCGAGATCCATTTAAATCGGTAACGTCCCTGGTTAAAAGCTAATAAGAATCAAAAATAATCTTTCACAAGCCAAGTGCACAAGAACACCATCATTGATTTGTATCCTGATAGTTCAGGCTGATACAGAAACCTGGCGCAACAGCGAGGTTAGTTCATTGAGGTGTGGCCGCGCCCCCCCCCTCCTGCCCGAGCTTGCAGTTTTCGGATAGCGCAGTTAATCCATTCCAAGCATTATTCATGGTGTCCAAATCGAAAACCATGGGTCATCCAGCGATGCTTTTCCTTTGTATGATTGAACGGATACCTCTGACAGACAGGGCTGTTTGCCGAACTGCACGCCTCTGAAACGAGCCAATCCAGCATCGTAAATGCAACACACAGTGCACCTTCCGCTGGGCCCTCATCTTCGTTCACTTCCCAGACCAGAATGTACCGAGCCAAATCCGGCCCCTATACTCAGGCCAGCACCGCCTGAACGGAAGATTTCTATGAGCTACACCTTCAAATTGAAAAATGGCGCCGTCGCGGTATTCGACCCGGACAGCGCCATGCTTTCCATTACAACACCCCATGGAGATGTACAGAATTCCACGCTAGGTAGAGCTGAGTCGCGCCTGTTGGACCTGCTGCTCATGGAGCCAGGTGTCACTAAAAGCCGCGATGAAATCATCGACTACACCTGGAATGACCGCGTGGTTGCCTCCGGCAGTTTGAATCAAACGGTTTTCTCACTACGCAATATTCTCAATGACAGCCGGGATCACGAGATCTTGATGACTGTTCCTCGACGAGGATATTGCTTCAACCGGCAATGTGTCGTCGATGCACAAGCGGATGTACCGGCACCCCGGGAGGAAACAACGCAGCCCCCTGCCCCCGTCGCTGAGCAACTACCGCCGGCTGGTAGTGACGGGCTGCTTGCACCCTCAGGTAAAACCAATGAATCCGCGCGCATTACAAAAGCCCAGCTGATCGCTTATATCGTTACGCTGGCAGTCGTTGCCTTTACTGTTTTTCAATTCGACTTCGACGCGCCAAAAATTGAAATTTCCAGTGCCGACAAGAATGGACTGGTCATACACGCCGTGGGCAGTGATCTTGCCGAGGCGCAAGCGCTGATGGAGTTGTCGGCCAAACAAACCGAACAGCTGCCACCAAACCTGAAGGGCCAGGTCTGGATCAACCTGTATAAAGCCAATTATTCCGTTTCGTGCATCCGCCAGGATCTAAGCACTGCAAATCTACAATTGAACAGCAGCGAAAGGGACCTCGCCTTGATGATTCGTCAATGTCTGGAAGTCACTTTATGAAATTTGAAATTTCGCAAGCGGTTCACTGGCCTCTTATAGGCTTGGTCAATGCACTGTGCATTTTCTCTTTCGTTTACTCACCTTCGCACTACATGGAAAATATCAGTTACCAGACAAAATCCCGACAATGGCTGGAAGATCTCAACCAACTCAACACCGAAGAGTACCTCACTATCGGGCATGGCAGGCTCACGGGGACCACGCTGGAAAGCCTGAATGGGAAAATCCGCAACGCGACCATCTCAGCGAACATAATCGGAGAAACCAATAAACACGTCGAGATTAAAGTCAGCAACATCAAGCTCAGCCAGGACAATGAACTTTTTGCCATTGAAAAGACCCCTGACTTGTTCTTTAGACGTCAATACGTCTTGCAAGAAGGCGCCATTCTAAACTACGAGTTGATCCCGACCCAGGATAAAAACGCGGTGTGTTTTTAC
>Ga0247818_10001039_pt1 | contig 17424 bp, 21 predicted proteins | sample 13C_Glucose_Day1_FD_192424 | JGI IMG/M metagenome (GOLD analysis project Ga0247818, IMG submission 192424) | Soil microbial communities from agricultural site in Penn Yan, New York, United States - 13C_Glucose_Day1 | ecosystem: Environmental > Terrestrial > Soil > Agricultural land | place... | reverse complement strand
GCTTTGCGCTGACGCATTTGCTCGGGTGCCAGCGGCTGGGCGTATAGCGTTTCCAGACGCGTGCGGGTGTTCAGGATCAACTGAGTGAACTGATCCCGCTGTTGTGCCTGCGTACCGTTGTCTGCCGGGAGGCCGCGATAGGCGCGCCACTGGCGAGTGCCTTGCTGTTCGACGAAGGTGGCAAAGGACTCATTGAATTCGGTGTCGTCCTTTACATACACGCGCTGATGCGCCAATTCGTGAAAGATCAGCGTCGCCAGGCGTTCGTCACCCCAACCCATCATCGAACTCATGATCGGGTCGTTGAACCAGCCCAGCGTTGAATACGCCTCGACACCACCAATGGTCACGTCCAGGCCTTGCAGACGTTGCAGCGCCGCTTCACCGCGCGCCGCACTCTGGCTGTAGTAGCCGCGATAGGCCACGCAACCGGCAATGGGGAAGCAGTGATTTTGCGGCTTCAGGGAAAATTCCGGCGTGGCGAATACGTTCCAGACCACATAAGGGCGGCCAATGTCAGCGTATAAGCGGTAACTCTGATTGTCCGGCAGGTGCAGCTGTTGGCTGGCGAATGTCCGGGCCTTTTGCGATTCAGCCAAGTGCGCACGCAGTTTCTGATCGCGCTGGGGATCGGCTATCACACCGGAAACCGGCTCTCGTGCCCGCAGCAGTTGCAGCTGGCCACTGGCCAACTGGCTGTAGTAGCTGACGCTGGAACAACCGTTGAGCAACAAAAGCAACACACCCGGAAACAAAACGCGCAAAACGCGATCAAGTAACCCAAGGCTTGGACGCGGCCTGATCAAAATAAAAAATCTCTGGAGAGTCTGCTCGCAAGACTATCCCGCTTGACTGGAGCTCCGCTATGCGCAAGTTGATGCTGACGGGAGGCCTGCTGATGCTGGCCGGTTGTGCCGGGTTCGGATTACCTCATCATGATCCGACGCAGGCATGGATCGATCTGGATTCGCATCAGGAAGACACGGCTTTGTTGGCGATGGAGGTGGACAATAAAGCAGCCACCGACAAACGATATTTTGAGGTGCAACCGGGCAGCCATGAGCTGACGGTTCGCTATCAGTTCCCGGTGCAGCCCACCAACATCGGTCCGGATGCCGAGCCGCTGTGGCGTGATTGCCAGATGAACGTGAAATTCAGCGGTTTCAACGCCGGTGAGCGTTATCAACTGCAAGCGGGGAACATCGGTTTCCGGCCATGGGCCAAGCTTTACGATCAACAGCGAAAAGTCATTGGCCAAGCCACACCGGCAGGCTGCCAACGCACCTGATCAGCGCTATTCTGAGTATTCAGACTTCGGGATGCTCATCATGCGCAGGTTGATGCTGTTACTGACCGCCACTGCGGTGGCTGGCTGTTCGGCGCCGATGCCGGCAGCCAATCCGCAAATGGCGTGGGTCGACTTCTCAACGCCTTTCCCAAACGATAAGTTGCTGATGGCCGAGCGGTTGGACAATCAGCGGTTGCGCGAAGGGCGTTACTTCCAGGTGACGCCCGGCAGCCACGAGCTGACGGTGCGCTTTGACTTTGAGGTGCCTGGCGGAGGGGCGGACTTGTTCAGCGGTTCCACGGAACGGCTGTGCTACATGATCATCAAGTACGATCACTTCGAAGCCGGGCAGCGTTATGTGCTGCAAGCTCGCTCCATGGCATTCACTCCGGAAGCACGCCTGTATAACGCCAAACGTGAAATTGTCGCCGAAGAGCGCCAGATCAACTGTGTACCGTGAGGCCGGTCAGCGATCATTCTTCTGGTAGATGATTTTTTTGGTACCGCCTTCGCACGAACCCACGACCATATTCTGATCGTGCACTTCGTCATTGGTGACGATTTCCAGGGTGTAGGACGTAACGCCTCTGGCCTGAATCTTGGCTTCGATTTCGGCCTTGAGTTCTTCACAGGGTTTGGGTGCGGCAAGGGCTGACGTGGCCAATGCGCAACAGATAACCGCCAAGGCAAAACGTTTCATGGTTGAAGCTCCTTGAGGCAGCGCGCATGGGGCATGCGTTTTTGCTGCTGTCATTTATTCGACCATAGTTTTGTCAGCCTTGTTTTGTTTCAAGGCAAAAAAGATCGCAGCCTGCGACAGCTCCTGCAGACTCACTCTGCCTTTGTAGGCGCTGCCGAAGGCTGCGATCTTTGACACCGGTTTAGTTCACCAACGTCGCATCCAGGCTGATTTTTGCATTCAGCACTTTGGACACCGGGCAACCTTCCTTGGCTTTTTTACTCAATTCCTCGAACTGCGCCTGGCTCGCGCCCGGAATCTTGGCTTTGAGGATCAGTTTCACGGCGGTGATCGCAAAACCGCCATCCACCTGGTCCAGGGTGACTTCGGCATTGGTATCGATACTGTCAGCCTTGAGGCCCGCGTCGCCGAGGATCATGGAAAACGCCATGGAAAAACACCCCGCATGTGCGGCGCCGATCAGTTCTTCAGGGTTGGTGCCTTTGCCGCCTTCGAAGCGCGCCTTGAAGCCGTAAGGTGCTTCCCGGAGCACGCCGGTTTCCGTGGAAATCGAGCCGATGCCGGTTTTCAGATCACCTTCCCAATGGGCCGATGCTTTTTTGATGATAGCCATGCCTGTCTCCTCCAAGATCCGGCGCGAAGGATCGCGCCTTTGTGGTTTTGGTTCGCTAGGGTTCTGAGGATAGACCGAGACGCAAAGTTCACCTCATCTGATCGGTCCGCTTTTTTGTTAGGAATTTTCCCGGTGCTATTGAAACTCGGGTATATGCCCTCATTGCATGAAACACGCTTTTGGATTCGGCAGGTTTTCGTTCGCGAGCAAAACCTGCGCCCTCAATTGGAGAAGCAGGTTTATGAAACGACTGTCCGATATCAAGTTCTCGACCCTCGATCTGGTACCCGTGCGGGAAAACGGCAGCGCAGCCCAATCGCTGCGTAACTCGCTGGACCTGGCGCAACATGTCGAAAAATTCGGCTACCACCGTTTTTGGGTCGCCGAACACCACAACATGGATGGCATTGCCAGCTCCGCGACCTCGGTGTTGCTGGGGTATCTGGCAGGCGGGACGTCGACCATTCGTGTCGGTTCGGGTGGGGTGATGTTGCCTAACCACGCGCCATTGGTGATTGCTGAACAGTTCGGCACCCTGGAAAGTCTGTATCCAGGGCGGATCGACCTGGGCCTTGGGCGTGCGCCGGGTTCGGACCAGATGACCGCCCGTGCTCTGCGCCGCGAGCGCTCCGGCAGCGCCGACGACTTTCCTGAGGATGTAGCAGAACTGGTGCGTTACCTCGGCCCTCGCACACCGGACCAGCGCGTTATCGCGATGCCGGGCACCGGAACAAATGTTCCGATCTGGCTGCTGGGTTCCAGTTTGTTCAGCGCGCAACTGGCAGGTGAACGGGGTTTGCCTTACGCCTTCGCGTCCCATTTCGCACCGCGCTTCATGCACGAGGCGATTCGCGTCTACCGCAATCACTTCAAGCCTTCTACGGTCCTGGACAAACCCTACGTAATGCTCGGCGTGCCGCTGGTGGCGGCCGACACCGATGAGCAGGCCGATTATCTGGCCACTTCAGTGTTCCAGCGTATTCTGGCCCTGATGCGTGGTCAGAGCCTGGTGCAACGCCCACCGGTAAAAACCATGGATGGCTTGTGGCTGCCTCATGAGAAAGCCGCAGTGCAGGACTTCCTGGGACTGGCCATGATTGGCAGCCCGCAGAAGATCCGGGCGAAACTGGACGTGCTGATCGAGCAGACTCAGCCCGATGAGCTGATTTTTACCTGCGACCTGTACGAACATGCCGATCGCCTGCATTCCTACGAACTGCTGGCGCAAGTCATGAAGGGCTGATTCCAGGAGGACAGCGATCACCTTGGCGCTCATTCCCCCGTAGCAGCTGGCGGAGCCTGCGTTCGGCTGCGCAGCAGTCATAGAACCTGTGCATACGGGTTGCCTGATGTTCCGCGTTGGTGGTTTTTACGACTGCTACGCAGCCGAACGCAGGCTCCGCCAGCTGCTACAGGTCGTGATCTAGCAAGTAAAAAAGCCGACGTCATGGACGTCGGCTTTTTATTGGCTAAAGAAATCAGGTTATCGCTTGTAGACGATGACCTTGGTGCCGCTTTCACAGGTGCCGACGACTTGTCCTCCGGCCGCGGCGCCTTTATCGACGATTTCCAGCGAATACCCGGAAACGCCCTTGGCATCCAGTTTTGCCGCGATTTCAGCTTTGAGCTCTTCGCAAGACTTACCGGCGGCGAACGCGGTGCCTGCAAGGCTCAATAAACCCATCGCTAAAATAAACTTCTTCATCAGTCGCATCCCCGGTCGGATCAAAGGGGCGTCCAGCATTGGCCGGACGCACTTATGTAGCGCTTTGCCATTCCCTATGGCAATCGGCCAGCGCGCAAGTTCAGAAGACAGGCCGAGACTCAGCTGCTGGCAATCCGGAATCCGACTTTGAGTGTCACCTGGAAGTGCGCAGCCTTGCCGTCCTTGATATGCCCACGGGTTTCGGTCACCTCAAACCATTCCAGGTGCTTGATGCTTTTGGCCGCTTCTGCCAGGGCATTGTTGATCGCATCTTCAATGCTGCTGGTGGACGAGCCAACCAGTTCGACTTTCTTGTAGGTGTGATGGTCAGACATGGCGTTCTCCTATGGGTGTGAAATACAGCCTAGCAGTGAATTTCCGTCTTACTTCTGTCGGTCTATCCGACAAGGAAGTTCACATTTACTGCACTTTCTCGAGCCCCTGAAGTCCCAACCAACACACGCCACTCATCAACAATGCAGGAGAGCCACCATGGCCAACAGCTCGTTACGTAAAGCCTCATTGCAAAGCATGGAAGCGGAGATCGAGAGTCTGCTCAAATCCTTGGAAAACCTGAAGGACGACGCCTCGGACGAGTCGCGTAAAACCCTCAAGGTACTCAAAGGCAACGCCGAGAACGCATTGCGGCATTCGCGCCATCTGCTCTCCGATGCCTATGAAGAGGTCAAGGTCAAAACCCGTGAGACTGGCATTGCCACTCGGGACTACGCGCAGGAACACCCTTGGACGACAGCGGGTGTTGCCGTGGGCGCTCTGGGCCTGTTGGCGGCTTACTTGCTGTGTAAACGCGGCGACTGATCCGTCTGGCGCAGCTCATTTTTGAGCCATTGCGCCAGTTGCCGGGCGCGCCCGTCTGCGGCGCGCTTGGGTAGCCACAACGCCAGATGTGCCGGGGTTTCACTGAAGCCCCATGGCGCCACCAAGCGACCTGCCTTCAAGTCTTCGATCACCAGCGGCTCCGGGGCAATCGCCACGCCCAGACCGGCCATGGCCGCTTCCAGTAAATAATACAAATGCTCGAAACCCTGCCCGTACTTCAACGCCTTGGCGTCGAGGCCGCTTTGTTGTGCCCAACTGGGCCAGGCTTGCGGGCGTGAGGTGGTGTGCAGCAACGATTCGTTGAGCAGGGCGGTAGGCGCTGCTGTTTGCAGGCGTTCGTAACCGGCGAACCGCGGGCTCATGACCGGGCCGATCCGTTCGCTGGCCAGCTCGAAAACTTGCATGTCGGCGGGCCAGGGCGGTTCGGCAAACACCAGCAAGGCATCCAGGCCTGGGCGACGTGGATCAAGATCGCCTTCGCCGGCTGACAGGTGCAAACGCAGGTCCGGCAGGTCGGCATTCAGCCGCCCCAGGCGCGGAATGAACCAGCGAGCCAGCAAGCTTCCGGAGCAGCCCAGCACGAATGGCGCATCGGCGGTGCTTTGCGTGAGTTCTGCGCAGACGGTACGCAAGCGTTCGAACGCTTCAGCGCTGGCGTCACGCAACCGCATCCCGGCATCTGTGAGTTTAAGGCCGCGGCCATCCTTGATGAAAAGGCTCACACCGAGATGTTCTTCAAGCACCTTCAACTGACGGCTGACTGCGCCATGGGTGACGTGCAGCTGCTCCGCCGCCTGACTGACACTGTTCAGGCGAGCTGTGGCCTCAAAGGCGCGGAGGGCGTTGAGCGGGGGAAGGTCGTGGCTCATTTTATCTGTGAGTTTTCCTGACAGGTTGCAGCGATCTTATCGGTTTTCAGGTCGGGACGTCAGGGGTAGAGTGGACCCCACTGACTCTTTATGCACCCCTTCACGCATTCAACTGGAGCGCCCAAATGACCCAGACTAATCTGCGCAACGGCCCTGACGCCAACGGCCTGTTTGGCGCGTTCGGCGGCCGTTATGTCGCTGAAACCCTGATGCCGTTGATCCTCGACCTGGCCCGTGAATACGAAGCAGCCAAGGAAGATCCGGCATTCAAAGAAGAATTGGCCTACTTCCAGCGCGACTACGTCGGACGCCCAAGCCCACTGTATTTTGCCGAGCGCCTGACCGAATTCTGCGGTGGTGCGAAGATTTACCTCAAGCGCGAAGAGCTGAACCACACCGGCGCGCACAAGATCAACAACTGCATCGGCCAGATCCTGCTGGCGCGGCGCATGGGCAAAAAACGCATCATCGCCGAGACCGGCGCTGGCATGCACGGCGTGGCAACCGCCACCGTGGCGGCACGTTTTGGCCTGGACTGCGTGATCTACATGGGCACCACTGACATCGAACGTCAGCAGGCCAACGTATTCCGTATGAAGTTGCTGGGCGCCGAAGTGATCCCGGTCGTAGCCGGCACCGGCACCCTGAAGGACGCGATGAACGAAGCCCTGCGTGACTGGGTGACCAACGTCGACAGCACTTTCTACCTGATCGGCACCGTGGCCGGTCCGCACCCGTATCCAGCCATGGTTCGCGATTTCCAGGCCGTCATCGGCAAGGAAACCCGCGACCAGCTGCAAGCTCAGGAAGGCCGCCTGCCGGACAGCCTGGTGGCGTGCATCGGTGGCGGTTCCAACGCCATGGGCCTGTTCCACCCGTTCCTCGACGACAAGAGCGTGGAAATCATCGGTGTGGAAGCCGCGGGTTACGGCATTGAAACCGGTAAACACGCGGCCAGCCTGAACGGCGGCGTACCGGGGGTGTTGCACGGTAACCGTACTTTCCTGCTGCAGGACGACGATGGTCAGATCATCGACGCCCACTCGATCTCCGCTGGCCTGGACTACCCAGGCATCGGCCCGGAACACGCCTGGTTGCATGACATCGGCCGCGTCCAGTACACCTCGGTGACCGACGACGAAGCCCTCGCCGCGTTCCACCAATGCTGCCGCCTGGAAGGGATCATTCCTGCCCTGGAAAGCGCCCACGCCCTGGCTGAAGTGTTCAAGCGCGCACCGAACCTGCCGAAAGATCACCTGATGGTGGTCAACCTGTCCGGCCGTGGCGACAAAGACATGCAGACCGTGATGCACCATATGGAACAATCGCAGCAGGAGAAACACTGATGAGCCGCCTGCAAACACGTTTTGCCGAACTCAAGGAACAGAACCGCGCCGCCCTGGTGACTTTCGTCACCGCTGGCGACCCGAGCTACGACACCTCGTTGGCCATCCTCAAAGGCTTGCCGGGCGCTGGTGCCGATGTGATCGAGTTGGGCATGCCCTTCACCGATCCAATGGCCGACGGCCCGGCGATCCAGCTCGCCAACATCCGTGCATTGGGCGCCAAGCAGAACCTGGCGAAAACCCTGCAAATGGTCCGCGAGTTCCGCAAGGACAACAATCAAACCCCGCTGGTGCTGATGGGTTACTTCAACCCGATCCACATGTACGGCGTGCCACGCTTCATTGCCGATGCGAAAGAGGCCGGTGTCGATGGCTTGATCGTGGTCGACATGCCGCCTGAGCATAACGGCGAACTGTGCGATCCGGCTCAAGCGGCGGGCATCGACTTTATCCGCCTGACCACGCCGACCACCGATGACGTGCGCCTGCCAACGGTGCTCAACGGCAGCTCCGGGTTCGTGTATTACGTGTCAGTGGCCGGTGTGACCGGTGCTGGCGCGGCCACGCTGGAGCACGTCGAAGAAGCGGTCGCTCGTCTGCGCCGCCATACTGATCTGCCGATCAGCATCGGTTTCGGCATTCGCACACCGGAGCAAGCGGCCAACATCGCGCGTCTGGCCGATGGCGTGGTGGTCGGTTCGGCATTGATCGATCACATCGCCAATGCGACGACGCCGGAACAGGCAATCGATGGCGTATTGAGCCTTTGCTCGGCGTTGTCCGAGGGCGTGCGTAAGGCTCGCGTCAGCTGAAGGTAAAGTTCCTGATACAGAGGAATTAGAGCCTTCAGGCACAGACTAATCAGCAAGACCGAGGGCTTCAGGACTACGTTCTGAAGCCCTTTTTGCTGTGTGTGTTGTGAGGAATACCCAATGAAAATGCCGAAACGTCTGATTGCCAGCCTGGGTGTGCTGATGCTCAGTGCGACCCCCTTGCTGCACGTCAGCGCCGATCAACGCGACGATCACGACCACGGCGGGCCGCAACAAAGCCATTACGATAACCACGACAACGATCATCGTGACGGACACGACAATCGTCGCGGTGGGCCGCCGCCACGGGATTTTGGCCCGGTGCGCCAGACGATCCACGACCATCATGACTATTTCGTCCGTGGTGCGCCGCCGCCTCCTGGCATTCATCTGGAGCGTGGTCGGCCACTGCCCCGTGGCTATTACGGCGAACGCCTGGACAACCGCGCGCTGAGTCGGCTGCCGTACTACCCCGGATACGAATGGCGCCGGGCAGGTGGTGATGTTGTGTTGATCGCGGTGGGAAGCGGGATTGTTTATGAGGTATTGCAGGGGGTTCTTTACTGAGACGCGCATAAAAAAGATCGCAGCCTGCGGCAGCTCCTACATGAAAATGCGTCCCCTGTAGGAGCTGCCGCAGGCTGCGATCTTTGCTTTTACAACCTCAAGGCAACTCCAAGCCACCTGATGCTTTGTGCAGCTTGCGCAGATGTTCTCCGATTTGTTTCACGTTGGCTTCGTTGGCAGCCATCTCGGCCGCGCGCGCTGGCTCGAGCAGTGCCCTGACTTCCTTGTCCAGATCCCCGGTCAGCGCCTGAAGCTGCTTCTGTCGCAGGCTGGTTTCCGACTCCAGACGCTGCCACTCATTGGGCTGCGGCAAACCATATCCACCGCTACCGAGCAGTTCTGCCGGACGGCTGAGGAAGCCGCTGTTGTCGAGAATCTGCCTCAGCGTGGCGTTAGCCTTGTCCATTCCGCCGTTCTTCAGTTCTCGAGCGCCGAGATAGCGCTGCTTGACCTCGTCCTGAGCCAGCAACAACTGGCGCCGAAAACTCGCCTGTTCCAGTAGTAGCAAGGCGGCGCTGGTGCGCAAATCAGCCTGTTCGAACCAGGTGCGGCGTTCTTCGGCCTTCAAGTCCAGCCAGTCTTCGACGGTGTCCTGTTTGACCGGCATGTTCTTTTTCAGCACCTCGAACATCGCTTGATAGCGATCGCGGAAGGAGTCGAACCGATAGCCCAGACGCAACGCTTCCCGCGGATCGTCCAGCACACTGGTATCCGCCATTTTCCGGCCCTTCAGCACTTCCAGCAGGCCGTTGGGCATGATGTTGTCCAGAGCGACCAGTTTCGAATTGTTGGTGCCGCTGCGCAGCAGCTTCAGCTCCTCCACGGCGCAGTTGTTGGACAGGAAGAAGTAGTTGCCGTCGTAGCTCCAGTGCATCTCGGCGGCTCGTTCCACTACGCCTTCGATCTCGCTACGCGACAGGTTCAGCGGCACGGACGCCAGGCTGCGCAGTTCGGTCTTGGTGTATTCATCAATGACCTGAGCCAGCGGTAACACAAACAACCTTGATGGATATTTACCGACCAGGCCGTCCCAACTCGATAGCTGCACATCGCCGACAAAGGCTCGGTACGACAGCACCAGATGCTGGTCCAGATCCAACCGACAATCCGGACCTCTTGGCCGGCCCGGGGCGCAGATCACCAGGCGCAACATGCTGTGGCCCCAGCGGCTGACCCAGTTCTGGTTCGCTTCGGCCAGCAGATAGTCGACGGCGTAAACGCGCTCAGGATCGACCTGGCCCAGTGGCGTTTTGGCAAAATCGTTGCCGGCATTGAGAAAGGCAAAGGTTTTGCCGCAGTCGCCTTTAGCGGCTGGCGCCCAACCAAAGTGCTCTTTGTAATAGCGGTAAAGCGCGGGACGACGGCAGGCGTAGCTCGGGTCGAGGAGGAAATACTCCATGTTGACCGCGACGAACTCTTTGGGGCTGCTGGTCTCGTAGATGTCCGGGCTACGGGCGATCTGGCGGTTGTGCTGTTCGCGCTCGCCGCGACGACCGACGTATTGCGGCCAACCGGCGAGATCGAGCAGGCGCGGATCGTCGCTGAGGGTAAAGCGCCGGCCGGACTGGCCTCGGCATTCATCAGGAATTCCGATCAGCCCCGCGCTGCTGTCCAGTCGGGTGCATCGTTGAATCAGCTTGCGCTCCGCCTGCGGCCACAAGCGTGAGCGGTCATAGATGTGGGTCAGTTCATGCAGCACCGTAGCGAGCATTTCCCGGCGCACAGTGCCATGGGGGCGATTGGTCTTTTTGGTCGCCGCGCTGCCGTCAGTCAGGCTGGCCAGCAGGTTGCGGTTCAAATCGAGCTCTGACACCGGTGACGCCTGGCCATAGGCGTTGGCGGGCATGTCATCGGTCCAGCCGACGTCGATTCGCCGGTCGAGCAGCTTGATGAACTGCGGCGGCAACGCCTGCATGGCTTCATCCAGCAATGCCTGGCTGGCCTGCTGTTGTGCGGGGCTCAGGCCTTCGGTCTTCAAGTGGAGTTCAAGGTCGGCGTGGGCCATGTTGCCAAGCAGCAACATGACCCCGGCCAACAGCCAGGCCGCTGGAGACCTCACAGTGCGAGGATGGCTTCAGCGAGATCCTGATCACTGGCGTCTCGGGCTTCCGGAACGCGGGTGCGCAGCAAATTGAGTGCCGACTCCAGGTGTGCACCACGGATGTCTCCGTTGCTGGCGACGAAGCTGGCGGCGTCGTCCTGAGCTTCGCGGACGATTTTCGAGTCGCGAATGGACGTGGTGGTATCGGACGTGAAGTCCAGTGTGCGCTGGGTCGCGCGGATAAGAATGTTACTGGTGGCAACCAGGGTATGGGCCTGGGCCACATCGGCCAACAACAGCAGGCCAAGGGTGGCGGCAATCAGCGGGTTACGCATGGAACAACTCCGGAGAACTGGGGATAACTATTGGACGAGAATTGCCTGTGCCAGTTCAAGGTCGCTGGCATGAAGTTTTGGCTGGGTCCGGCGCAGGTAAGACAGGGCCGATTCCAGTTGTGCGCCTCTCAATTGGCCGTCACTGGCGATGAATGCCGCGGCATCATCCCGGGCGGCAAGCAGCAGTTTATGGTCGAAGGGCGCGGAGGTCACCAGGCTTGTGGCGTAACCGCTGGCCACAGTGCCCTGGGTCGACAGATTGAAAGCGTCAAAAGCATGGGCCGAGCCCGCGCAGGTGGCCGCAAAAAACACAGGCAGGATGAATGTTTTTGAAAGAAAACGCATGAGACTCGACTATTGAAAGTGAGCCCCAAGGCTAGCGTAACCCCCGGTCTAGAGCCAGCCTGGAAACATTGGGACACGCTGGGCGTGCCCCAAATCCGCGCAGACGCTTAGATCGTCAGGATCGCCTGGGCCAATTGTGCATCGGTAGCGTTGAGCTGTGGCGACTGGTGCCGAATGTGGTCCAGCGCGCTTTCCAGTTTTACTCCGCGAATCGCGCCTTCACTGGCGACAAAGCTGGCGGCGTCGTCACGGGCCGCGAGCACGATCTTGTCGTCTTTAAACGAAGACGTGACGTCGGAGGTCGCATCGGATGTGGCTTTGAGTGCACCGACGACTGCATCGGTGGTCACGATGAAGCTGGTGGCGTGGGCATTGGCAGCCACGGCAAGCAGGGCTGCAGCGCTGAGCAGACGAAGGCGTGTCATGGTGTAACTCCTTTGGATAAAACGGATTGAGAGGTGGCGCAGTATCTGATGAATCAGACGCCAGACACTCGGCATTCGCCACGTTCTGATTTGATAGTAGGCCGGAGTAGGGCGGTTCGAACAGTCTTGGAGAAAAAACACTTATCAGCGGCGGGTTAGGAACGTTAAACCCCAGCATCTAAACTGTACCAGTCATGTTTGATTTTAGTAAAACTGTACTGTTGTGTGTTTTCCGAGGGCCTGAAACGACAAAACCCGTCGTGATTTCTCACGACGGGTTCTGCTTATTCAATTCGGGTTGCTGGCGGTGGACCTGCAGGTCAGAGCCAGCGACGCTAACTTAGCGCCAGAACGGCTTGCTCAGCTCTTCGTAGCGTTGTGCTTCGCTAATCCCGGCGTCAGCCAGCAGACGCGAATCCAGACGGGCCAATTGGTGGCGGCTGGAGATGCGGCGCTGCCACAACATCAGGTTGGCGATAACGCGCAGAGGCATGGAAGCCTGGGTTTTTGCAGCAGTGTCTTCGAAGAACAGTTCGGAACTGAGTGTACGTTCCATGGTTGACATCCTTCCGCTTGTGGCGGGATTAGGTAGTGGTTTAACTGGTGCCCATGATCCTCTCGTTTGCCTAGTCTCTGTAGATACAGTTCATCTGTATTGTGAGAGCTCAGTTAACTGTTTATAGGGGGTGTACTGGTCGAAATTGAGGCAACTGTACCTGTCTGCTCCATTAGGGTGCATTTTTGACGTTTTAGTACGGATTTGTAGGATGTTGCGGTAGGAAATGACCGGTACAGCAGTACAGTTTTTTCGAGATTAGGGTTGAACAATCACCTGCTGACGAAACTGTGTTTGCGTCAGCGGCGATCTGTACTAATTACACGGCGATCATTCGCCCGGTTTCTTCCAGGTTCATGTGCCAGCTCAGGGCTTCGCGCAAGATATGCGGGGTGTGCCCGCCCACGGCACAGGCGCTTTCAAAGTAGGTATTCAATGCCTGCCGGTAATCCGGGTGCACACAGTTGTCGATGATGACCCGGGCGCGTTCACGAGGTGCCAAGCCGCGCAGGTCGGCCAGCCCGACTTCGGTGACCAGAATGTCGACGTCGTGTTCGGTGTGATCGACATGGCTGACCATCGGCACCACGCTGGAAATCGCGCCGCCCTTGGCAATCGACTTGGTCACGAAGATCGCCAGATGCGCATTGCGCGCAAAGTCGCCCGAGCCGCCAATGCCGTTCATCATCCGCGTGCCGCAGACATGGGTGGAGTTGACGTTGCCATAGATGTCGAACTCAAGCGCTGTGTTGATCCCGATGATGCCAAGGCGGCGCACCACTTCGGGGTGATTGGAGATCTCCTGCGGGCGCAGCACCAGTTTGTCCTTGTAGCGCTCCAGGTTGCCGAACACGTCGGCATTGCGGCGGCTGGACAGGGTAATCGAACTTCCCGAAGCAAAGCTCAGTTTGCCTGCGTCGATCAGGTCAAACGTCGAGTCTTGCAGCACTTCGGAATACATCGTCAGGTCTTCGAAAGGTGAATCGATCAGGCCGCACATCACCGAGTTGGCGATCGTGCCGATCCCTGCCTGCAGCGGGCCGAGCTTATTGGTCATACGCCCGGCGTCCACTTCCTGTTTGAAGAAGTCGATCAGATGGTCGGCGATAGCTTGGGTATCGACGTCCGGTGGCAACACGGTGGATGGTGAATCCGACTGATTGGTGATCACGATCGCGACGATCTTTTCCGGCGGAATCGGGATTGCCGTGCTGCCAATGCGATCGTCGACCTTGACCAATGGAATCGGTGTGCGAGTCGGACGATAGGTCGGGATATAGATGTCGTGCAGGCCTTCGAGATTCGGGTTGTGCGCCAGGTTGATCTCGACGATCACGTGTTTGGCGAAAATCGCGAAGCTGGCGGAGTTGCCCACCGACGTGGTCGGCACGATATGGCCCTGTTCGGTGATGGCCACGGCTTCGATCACCGCGATGTCCGGCAGCTTGAGCTGTTGGTTACGCAGTTGCTCGACGGTTTCCGACAGGTGCTGGTCGATGAACATCACTTCGCCGGCGTTGATCGCCTTGCGCAAGGTGCTGTCTACCTGGAACGGCATGCGTCGGGACAGCACGCCGGCTTCGGTGAGTTGCTTGTCGAGGTCGTTGCCCAGGCTGGCGCCGGTCATCAGGCTGATCTTCAGCGGCGTGACCTTGGCCCGCTCGGCCAGTGCGTGGGGTACGGCCTTGGCTTCGCCGGCGCGGGTGAAGCCGCTCATGCCAACGGTCATGCCGTCTTGAATCAGAGCGGCGGCGTCGGCAGCGCTCATCACTTTATCCAACAACGAAGGCAGGCGAATACGGTCACGGTACATGGATTGTTATCTCGGGCAACGGGTATCAGGACGCGCAGTCTAGTTAATTTCGCTAGCCCGTGTCCCGCTACCAAGGTCGCAAACGAGGCCTCTATTGCGCGGCTTTCAAGCAAAACACCGTTACGGTATCGGTAACAAATGAGCGGTTTGTCCGACGGTTTTCACAAACAAAAACGCCCCGACGAATCGGGGCGTTTGAGTAATGCGAAGCTGCTTACTCGACGGCTTTAACCATGTCTTCGATGACTTTCTTGGCGTCGCCGAAGACCATCATGGTTTTGTCCAGGTAGAACAGTTCGTTGTCCAGGCCGGCATAGCCGCTGGCCATCGAGCGCTTGTTGACGATGATGGTCTTGGCTTTGAATGCTTCCAGAATCGGCATGCCGGCAATCGGCGATTTCGGATCGTTCTTGGCCGCGGGGTTGACCACGTCGTTGGCGCCCAGTACCAACACCACGTCGGCCTGGCCGAACTCGGAGTTGATGTCCTCCATCTCGAACACTTGGTCGTAAGGCACTTCGGCCTCGGCCAGCAGCACGTTCATGTGGCCCGGCATACGACCGGCAACCGGGTGGATCGCGTATTTCACGGTCACGCCGCGGTGTGTCAGCTTCTCGGTCAGTTCTTTCAGCGCATGCTGAGCTCGCGCAACCGCCAGGCCGTAGCCCGGGACGATGATCACGGTGTCGGCGTTGGTCAGCAGGAAGGTCGCGTCGTCAGCCGAACCGGATTTCACCGGACGAGCTTCTTTCGCGCCTGCGGGACCGGCGTCGGCTGTGTTGCCGAAACCGCCGAGCAGAACATTGAAGAAGGAGCGGTTCATCGCCTTGCACATGATGTACGAGAGGATCGCACCGGACGAACCTACCAGCGAACCGGCGATGATCAGCATCGAGTTGTTCAGCGAGAAGCCGATACCCGCCGCCGCCCAGCCGGAATAGCTGTTGAGCATCGACACGACCACTGGCATGTCGGCGCCACCGATCGGGATGATGATCAACACGCCCATCACGAACGCCAGTGCGAGCATCAGCGCAAACGCGGTGAGGTTGCCGGTGAACATGAAGGTCAGGCCGAGTGCCAGTGTCGCCAGGCCCAGTACCGCGTTTAGCTTATGCTGGCCGGTGAACTGTACGGGTGCGCCTTGGAACAGACGGAACTTGTACTTGCCCGACAGCTTGCCGAACGCGATGACCGAACCGGAAAAGGTGATTGCACCGATGGCTGCGCCGAGGAACAGTTCCAGGCGGTTACCTGCCGGGATCGAGTCGCCCAGTTGCTTGACGATACCCAACGATTGCGGCTCGACCACCGCCGCAATGGCGATGAACACCGCGGCCAGACCGATCATGCTGTGCATGAACGCTACCAGTTCCGGCATCTTGGTCATTTCAACGCGCTTGGCCATGATCGAGCCAGCGGTGCCGCCGATCAGCAGGCCGACAATCACGTAACCGATACCCGCCGTGGCTAGCTCGGCGCCCAGCTTATAGATGAGGCCAACCGTGGTCAGGATCGCCAGCGCCATGCCGAGCATGCCGAACAGGTTGCCGCGACGCGAAGTGGTCGGGTGCGACAGGCCTTTGAGGGCCTGAATGAAGCAGATCGACGCGATCAGGTAGAGCGTCGTTACAAGGTTCATGCTCATTACTTCGGCGCCTCTTCTTTTACGGCTTTCGGGGCTTTTTTCTTGAACATCTCAAGCATGCGGCGGGTGACCAGGAAGCCACCGAATACGTTCACCGCGGCCAGGGCCACCGCCAGGGTGCCCATGGTTTTACCCAGTGGTGTGACGGTCAAGGCGGCAGCGAGCATGGCGCCGACGATCACGATCGCCGAGATGGCGTTGGTCACGGCCATCAGCGGCGTGTGCAGCGCAGGCGTAACGTTCCAGACCACGTGATAACCGACATAAATCGCCAGCACGAAGATGATCAGGTTGTAGATACCGGGGGAGATAAGCTCTTCCATCGTCTGAATCCCTGCTTAGGCGTTTTTGCGGATGACTTGGCCGTCGCGGCACATCAGGCACGCGGCGACGATGTCGTCTTCGAGGTTGATCTCGAACTGGCCTTCCTTGGTGAAGACCAGCTTCAGGAAGTCCAGCAAGTTGCGGGCGTACAACGCCGAAGCGTCAGCTGCCACTGCACCGGCCAGATTAGTCGGGCCGACAATGGTCACGCCGTTCTCAACGACCACTTGATCGGCCACTGTCAGTGGGCAGTTGCCACCTTGGGCGGCGGCGAGGTCGATGACCACCGAGCCTGGTTTCATCTGCGCCACGGTTTCCGCGCTCAACAACGTCGGAGCCTTGCGACCTGGAATCAGAGCGGTAGTGATGACGATGTCAGCCTGTTTGGCGCGTTCGTGTACGGCCACGGCCTGGCGCTGCATCCAGCTGGCCGGCATAGGGCGTGCGTAACCGCCAACACCGACGGCACATTCACGCTCTTCATCGGTCTCGTACGGCACGTCGACGAACTTGGCGCCGAGGGACTCGATCTGTTCCTTCACCGCAGGACGCACATCAGAGGCCTCGATCACCGCACCCAGGCGTTTTGCCGTTGCAATCGCCTGCAACCCGGCAACGCCGGCACCGAGAATCAGCACGCGCGCCGCTTTCACGGTGCCCGCCGCCGTCATCAGCATCGGCATGAAACGCGGATAGTAATGAGCAGCCAGCAACACAGCCTTGTAGCCGGCAATGTTGGCTTGCGACGACAGCACGTCCAGGCTCTGGGCGCGGGAAGTACGTGGTGCCGCTTCCAGCGCGAACGCGGTAATGCCGCACTCGGCCATCTTGGCGATGGTTTCATTACTGAACGGATTGAGCATGCCCACCACAACGGTGCCGCTCTTGATCAGTGCGAGCTCGCTGTCGCTGGGGGCGACTACTTTAAGAATCAGCTCCGCACCAAACGCATCATTGGCGCTGCCAATGCTTGCGCCTGCCGCTTCATAGGCACTGTCGACAACACTGGCATTAATGCCGGCGCCGCTTTGTACAGTGACCTTATGACCCTGGCCGATCAGTTTCTTGATGGTTTCCGGGGTTGCAGCAACCCGTGTTTCACCGGTCTGGGTTTCGAGAGGAACACCAATGTGCACGTCAAATCTCCTGCGTGATCTTATTGAGTAAACCCATGCACTACGGATGGTGCGGCTGGGG
>Ga0247818_10001037_pt1 | contig 17429 bp, 14 predicted proteins | sample 13C_Glucose_Day1_FD_192424 | JGI IMG/M metagenome (GOLD analysis project Ga0247818, IMG submission 192424) | Soil microbial communities from agricultural site in Penn Yan, New York, United States - 13C_Glucose_Day1 | ecosystem: Environmental > Terrestrial > Soil > Agricultural land | place... | reverse complement strand
ATGGTGCCGTCTTCAACGAGGCGCAGCATACGTTGGGCGACGAGCTTGGGATCGTGCAGCACGGCGCCTGGTTCGCGGCGAGAGACGAGGGTGCCCTGGGGCGTATAGGCACGGTCAGCGAACGCTTCGGCGATACACTGCAAACCCTCGTTACGGGCCAGTTCAATCAGGCTTGAGCCGGCCAAGGCGACCAGTATGAGGTTGGCGTCGATCGCGCGGATGGCTTCGATCACGGCCAGCGCCTGACGGCGATCGTGAGCAATGGTGTTGTACAAGGCGCCATGGGGCTTCACATAACGCACGCAGGTGCCGGCGGCCTTGGCCAGGCCCTGCAGCGCGCCGATCTGGTAGATCACGTCGGCCGTCAGCTCATCGCTGGCCAGGTCCATGTTGCGTCGGCCAAAGCCCACTTTGTCCGGGTAAGCGACATGGGCACCAATGGTGACGTTTTTTGCCGCTGCAGCTTTCAGTGTCCGCAGGATGCCGGCCGGGTCGCCGGCGTGAAAACCGCAGGCGACATTGGCGCTGGTCACGACATCGAGCATCGCAGCATCGTCGCCCATGCTCCAGGCACCAAAGCTTTCACCCAGGTCGCTGTTGATATCTATCGTTGGCATTGACGTGACTCCTTGTTCGTTATCGGGCTCAGGCAATGTTGAGGAAGGCAAAGATCGGCCCGACGGAGTTGATGGCCATGTACCAGGTCAGCAGGCAGGTCAGGGCGCCCAGCACCAGCAGCCAGCGCGGGTAATGGTAACCGTCCATGAGGTCGGACCGGCGCCAGCCGACGTAGATGAAGATGCTCAGGCCAATTGGCAGTATCAGGCCGTTGAAACCGCCCGCGAAGAGCAGCAGTGCGGCAGGAGCAGTACCCATCACGACAAAGATCAGCAGCGACAGGGCGATGAACACGGTGGTGGCGCGGTTGCGACCCTGCTCGGTGATGTTCGGCTTGAACACGGTGATAAAGGAAATGGAGGTGTAAGCGGCGCCGATCACGCTGGTGATACTGGCGGCCCAGAGGATGAGACCGAAGACGCGCAGGCCGATCTGCCCCGCCGCTGCCTGGAAGGCTTGTGCGGCCGGATTGGCGCCCTGACCCGAGGTGTCGATGACCACGCCGCTGGCCACAACGCCGAGGATGGCGAGGAACAGGATGTAGCGCATGAGACCGGTGACCATGATGCCGCTCAGGGCTGCCTTGGTCACTGCCTCGAGGTTTTCTACCCCGGTAGTACCGCGGTCCAGCAGTTTGTGAGCCCCCGCATAGGTGATGTAACCGCCGACCGTGCCGCCGACAATGGTGGTAATGGTGGCGAAGTTGATCTGGTCCGGAAGTACGGTCTGGTAGAGGGCTTCACCCAGTGGCGGGTTGGAGGCAAAGGCCACGAACAGCGTCATGCCGATCATCACCAGACCCAGCACGACGATCAGCCGGTCGACGGCCAATCCGGCGCGGTGGGAGAGGAAGATGCCGATGGCCAGCAGGGCGCTCAGACTGCCGCCCCATTTGGCATCAAGCCCCATCAGCGCGTTCAGACCCAGCCCGGCACCGGCGATGTTGCCGACGTTGAACACCAGCCCGCCGAAGATCACCAGCACCGCGAGCACGTAACCACTGCCTGGAATCGCTTTGTTGGCCAGATCCGAGGCACGCATCCGGGTCAGGGAGACGATACGCCAGACGTTAAGTTGAACCACGAAGTCGATCAGAATCGACGCCAGGATACCGAACGCAAATGCCGCACCCATCTTGGCCGTGAACGTGGCGGTCTGGGTGATGAAGCCAGGGCCGATGGCAGACGTCGCCATCATGAAAATGGCGGCGATCAGGGAAGAGCGTCGCGCCTTTGTAAACTCTTGAGCGGTCTGGGTCTGAGTCACGGCTGTCTGTGTCACGGCATCATTCCTACGGGTGGGAGATGGTTTGATTGAGCAACGAGCGTGCCAAGATTCAATCATCTGGCTGTATGTGTTGATACATAGCCATTTGATTGTTGAACAATGCTTGGGCGATAGGTCGACAATGTGCACCAGTTTGTAACCTTATCACTCCTGCGTGTTACTTAATGATGCACTCGTCACCCTTGCTTCTTGCCATGGGCTGAGCTCTGATGGAACATCGAAATGACTTTCTCTGACTCCGGATCGCATATGAACGACGTTTCACCTTCCCTTCCTCGCTCGCTGGGAGAATCCATTACCCAGAAGGTCCGCAGAATGCTGGTCGAAGGTGAATTGGCTCCGGGCCAGCGGCTGTCCGAAGCGGCCCTGGCCGAAAGCCTGCAGATTTCACGCAACACCTTGAGAGAAGCGTTCAGGGTCCTGACCCGCGAGGGGCTGCTCAAGCATGAGCCCAATCGAGGGGTGACCGTGGCGGAACCTGATATGGCGTCGATCATTGACATCTATCGTGTCCGCCGCTTTATCGAATGCAAGGCCATTGCCCAGGGTTACCCGCTGCACCCGGGAGCGCTGCACATGCGGGAAGCGGTGGAGGTCGGCATTCGAGCGCGTGAAGCCAAGGACTGGATGGCAGTCGGCACCGCTAACATGATGTTCCACAAGGCTATCGTCGAGCTGGCCGACAGCCCGCGATTGGTGGTGTTCTATGGGCAGATATCTGCCGAGCTGCGGTTGGCCTTCGGCCTGCTCGATGATCCCGAATTCCTGCATATGCCTTACATCGACATGAACGCTTCAATCCTGCGCTGTATAGAAGAGGGGCGACCAGAGGAAGCAACCCAGATGCTCGAAGCCTATCTGGTGCAATCGGAGCGCACCGTTCTGGCAGCCTACGAACGCAGTATGAACCGATAGGAGAGTCGGGTCCTGGCCGCCCGTCACCGGCTCGATCGCCTGCGTTGCAATGACTCACCCCTCCCGCTGAACGCGGAACTGTTTCGGTGACAGCCCCGTGCCGCGCTTGAAAAAGCGCGAGAAGTACGCCGGTTCGGAAAAGCCCAGGCTGTCGGACACCTGATTGATGGTCATGGTGGTGTAGACCAGATCGCGCTTGGCCTCCAGCAACAGGCGCTGGTTGATCATCTGCAAGGCCGATTGCCCCGAGAGGCGCCGGCACAGGGCGTTGAGGTGCGCGCCGCTGATCCCCAGCGTGGCCGCATAGTGCTCGATGGGCAGGTGCTCGCGAAAGCGCAGCTCCAGCGTCCGGCTGAAATCCTTCAAATACTCCCGACCCCGGTCAAGCTGCACCGCGTCCGGTAACGACTGTTCCAGATTGCGGCGACTGAGCCAGATCGACAGCACCGTGATCAACGATTGCAACATCGGATCCCGGCCGGGCTGGGGCTGGCTGTATTCCTGGGTGATGGCGGAAAACAGCGTGTCCAGATACAGGTGCGCGGAACCGATCGGGTAACAGGCCGCGGTGGTCAGCACGGGACTGTTGAGCAAGGCGCCGAGCTGTTCGGCCAGCGGCTGCGCCAGGCTCAGCACGTGGCCTTGAATATCCTCGGAGAACTTGAAGGTGTGCACGCTCAGCGCGGGCACGACTTGCAGCGAGGGTGAATCGATGTGGTTGATCACGTCTTCGACTTTCAGCGTCGCCTGCCCCGACTGCACATATAACAGCTGCACCAGATCACTGTGCCGATGGGGTTTTATTTCCCAGCCGTGCAGTTTGCTGCGTTCGGGAATCGACTCGCAATGAATCAGATCGGGTGTCGGCCAGGCGCCGGTCTCACCGTAAAGTTTAAACACCGGAACCGGCGTAGCGAGTGATTTCGACATTTCTGCCTCCCTTGCGACCATCCATGAAAAGTCCATGGAATGCATCAGATAGTGCCTTCTTATCCCTGCTTCATCCACTAAAAATACAGGTAACAAAAACAAACAGACTGCGAGGCGTCACGCCTTGAGTCGCACAAGACAGGATTACCGCCATGAAAACCCAAGTCGCCATCATCGGCTCCGGCCCATCCGGCCTCTTGCTCGGTCAACTGCTGCATCGCGCCGGCATCGACAACGTCATCGTCGAACGCCAGACGCCGGACTACATCCTCGGCCGCATTCGTGCCGGTGTCCTCGAGCAAGGCACCATCGACCTGCTGCGCGAAGCCGGCGTCCACGAACGCATGGATGCCGAAGGCCTGGTCCACGAGGGTGTCGAGTTGCAGGTGGCCGGCAAGCGCATCCATGTCGACCTAAAGACGCTCACCGGCGGCAAGACCGTCATGGTGTATGGCCAGACCGAGCTCACCCGTGACCTGATGGAGGCCCGCACCGCCAACGGCGCCCCGGCCATCTACTCGGCCGAGAACGTGCAGCCCCACGACATGAAGGGTGAAAGCCCTTACGTCACCTACGAGAAAAATGGCGAAACCCACCGGATCGATTGCGACTACATCGCCGGTTGCGACGGCTTCCACGGCGTTTCTCGACAGAGCATTCCCGCAGACGTGCTCACGCACTACGAGCGAGTCTATCCGTTCGGCTGGCTGGGCCTGTTGTCCGATACCCCACCGGTCAACCATGAACTGATCTACGCCCACCACGACCGCGGCTTCGTCCTGTGCAGCCAGCGCTCGCTGACCCGTAGCCGCTACTACCTGCAAGTGCCGCTGACCGACAAGGTCGAACAGTGGTCCGATGAGCGCTTCTGGGACGAGCTCAAGGCCCGCCTGCCGCAAGACGTGGCCGACAGGCTGGTGACCGGCCCTTCACTGGAAAAGAGCATCGCGCCGCTGCGCAGCTCCGTGGTCGAGCCGATGCAATACGGCAAACTGTTCCTGGTCGGCGACGCCGCGCACATCGTGCCACCGACCGGCGCCAAAGGCTTGAACCTGGCCGCCTCCGACGTGCACTACCTCTATCGCATCCTGGTCAAGGTCTACCAGGAAGGCCGCACCGACCTGCTGGAGAAATACTCCGAACTGGCCCTGCGCCGGGTCTGGAAAGGCGAGCGTTTCAGCTGGTTCATGACCAACCTGCTGCACGATTTTGGTGAGCATAAAGATGCGTGGGACCAGAAGATGCAGCAGGCTGATCGGGAGTACTTTTTCAATTCCCATGCTGGGTTGGTCAATATTGCGGAGAACTATGTGGGGTTGCCTTACGAAGCTGTCGAGTAAGCAGCCTATGCTTGATAGTTAAAGAGCGGCGCGCCACGCCATCAAGACAGGAGACCGCTCATGAGCGACCGAAGCAATGCAGCGATGTTGAGCTTTGATCCGGCGTTTGCGTCGTTGCGCGATGGCCTTTCGGTCGCTCAGCAGATTGGTGACACACTTTGGGTGGCCAATGACGAAACCACGAGCCTGGAGCGTCTGAAAATCCAGGCTGCTGCGCCCGGCGACGTCGTCAATTGTGATGAACACCAATCGTTTCAGCTTCTGAAGTATCTGGATCTGCCCCTACCTAAGCAAGACGCCGAGATCGATATCGAGGGGTTGGCCTATGCCCATGACAGTGGTTACCTCTGGGTGGTGGGCTCCCATAGCCTGAAGCGAAAGAACGCCGAGGCCGGCACTTCTGCACAGAAGAATATCAAGCGCCTGTGGACGGTAGAGGCGGACGGCAATCGCTTTCTGCTGGCCCGCATCCCTGTGGTACAGCAGAACGACAGCTATGCACTCGCCAGGCAGGTGGACGCCGATGGACGTACGGCGGCGCGGCTACGTGGCGACGAGGCCGGTAACGACCTGACCGCGGCAATCGCTGAAGATCCTCAACTACGCGACTTTCTGAGTATTCCGGGCAAAGATAACGGCTTCGATATCGAAGGGTTGGCGGTGATCGGCTCGCGCCTTCTGTTGGGGCTGCGTGGGCCGGTCCTTCGCGGCTGGGCTGTGCTGCTGGAGATCGAGCCCGAGCCGAATGACGACTCGTCCGACACGCTGGTGCTCAAGAAGATCGGTCCGGATGGACGCCGCCGCTACCGCAAGCACTTCTTCGCGCTAAACGGCCTGGGTTTTCGTGACCTGTGCATTGACGGTGACGATCTGCTGATCCTGGCGGGTCCCACTATGGACCTGGACGGTCCGGTAACGGTCTTGCGCTGGCGCGGCGGTTTCGCGTCGGGCAAGGAAAGCGTGGTCTTTACCGATCAATTGGAGAAGGTGCTGGAGGTGCCTTTCGGGCAAGGCAACGATCACGCTGAGGCCATGTGCCTGTTCAAAACGGGTGAGCAGCCTGGGGACGTTTTGCTGATTCTCTACGATTCCGCGGCGCAGAGTCGCAAACACGGCGATACGGATGTGGAAGGGGACCTGTTCGTTCTGGATTAGTCCCCTGTGCTGTCCTGAATAAGGTTTACACCGACGGATCGTCGGCATAACGAATGCAGTTATTCAGAGGTTTCTTGCACGCGTGAAAAACGGTCAAGGACATTTTTAGTAATCGTCACGGTATAGGGATCGTTCACCATGAGGCCGTGCACCCATTCACAGGTAGCGGCGGTGAAAACCTGTCCTTTACCTTTGTTGAAATGAACAATCATGCCGGTGCCGCGACTGTGCTGACGGACACTTTCCTCAGAAAGCTCAGGCGCCAATAAAGATGCACGGTACCGGGCATCGCGGTCGCCAAGCATGAAAGAGTACGCATCTTCACCCCGACCATGTTCGGCAGAAGTAGCCCACCCCATGGCCAGGATTTCCAGCCCGGGGGGCGCACCATCAGTGCCCAGTGGTTCAGGAAGGCCTTCGACAAAGGTGTAGTCGAGCCCGTCTACTTCGTAGCCGAAAATGTTGGCCTCATCGCCAAACATATCCGCGTAGGCAAGGCCCGTGTCTGCAAAACACCAATGTAGCGGCCTGAACACTTGATATCCGCGCGGGTTGCGTCGGGCCATGCCACCAAAAGCAGCGTAGATGCCGCGAAGCCCATTCACGCCAAATGTGCTGGCGCCCGGAGAGTTCACCAAAGGGTCTTCCCAGGCGCTTGTCAGTCTCGCGGGATCGACGTTAACGAAGGGGTCAAGCGTGCGAGCATCGTACTTGTAGGCAACTTGCCGCTTGTGGTCATCCTCCAGCCGAATCTGCCACATGAAATTACCGGCGAAGCGGGCGACGTTCCCGCCGCGCTCGACAAAGGCATCCACGTGGTCGCGCATTTCCCGGGTCCAGTACTCGTCGTGCCCGACAAAAACAGCGCAAGCGTAACCGGCAAGGGCGACGGGCTCTCGATGCAGGTCTTCCTGGGTAATGATATCGACCGAGTAGCCTTGCTCTTCTGCCCAGACCACGAACGGACGTTCGTAAGAGGCCCATCCAGCGAGCGCATAGTATTTGCTGAAACCGTGCAGCGAAGCCCATTCGATGAATTCGTAGCGTGCAGGTCCCGGTTTCTGCGGGCGTCTGGCGTTAATCGAACGCGGCGCATCCGCCGGCAGCCAGACTTGTCCTCGCGCCCAGGGACGCTGAGTTGACAGCAGGGGTGAGCGCCCTCGCGCCGTGCCCGGATGTATGCCGAAATAGTGGTTCGCACCGCCCCAATCGTTGTACGCGGTCCAGGTAGAAGTTGCGGCTACCAGTACCAAAGCGTCCGAGTGCTTCTGGATCGCCCTCACGAAAAACAGATGGTGCCCCAAGACGACACCTGCTGCATCGACAACTTCCACCACATAGGCGCCTGCCTGGGTGTCTCCGGCAATTGTCCATTGCGATAAGACCGGCCAGTTGCATCCACGCTCATAGACCTGGTCGGGCAGGGCATGGAAGCGGGCTCTGAGGAGTGTTGTTTCGTGCACAGTCCGCGTCATAGCGCCGTCGCGGTAGATCCTCAGGGCGACTTGATCGGTATTTGAGGATACATGCAACAGAACTGTGTCACCCGGCCGATAAGAGTGGCGATCGCTGTAGCACCAGGCCGCTGCAGGCCCGTTCTCTGTTGGGACTTCGACCCAGGTTTCGCGAGCGCCTTGGCGCGATGCCGAGGTCTGGCTGACGATGATGTCGGCGCCGGCTTGCTTAACAGATGTCGGGAGCGTTTTTATCGCTGTCATAGGTATTTACTCCGCGAACTGTAATGAGTGATCGAATGGCTGTGGCCAAACCGTTAAGTGAATTTAAGCTCGGGCATTGCGTTAATGTCAACTGATGATATATTGAGTCATCAGGTGACACGATCCGACCAATTTTACATTATCTGGAGTAACTTCATGACGGATACGACAGCCAGTCCACTGTCCAAAGTGCGCGCGGTGGAGCGCGCCATGACGATCCTGCGCGCGTTTGGGCCTAACACGCTGCGTCTGTCGCTGGCAGAACTGACTCGATTGACCGAGCTGGACAAGGCAACCACGCGTCGTCTGTTACACACCCTTGCAGGCGGCGATTTCATCGAGTTCGACGATGCCACGAAGACCTACGCCCTTGGCCCGGGTGTGCTGCTTCTGATGCCGGGCGTGCAATATGGCAACGACCTGCGCGCCATCGCGGCGCCAGCGCTCACGCGTCTGGCAGAGAAAACAGGCGCGACCGCTTTTCTCTGGACTTACTTCGATGGTTCGGCCCTGTGCCTGGACAGAGTCAACTCGCCAGATTTGCACATCCACACACGCTGGTCCGGCATTGGTACCCGGGTTTCGTTGAACCATAGCGGCGGTCCCAGGGTGCTACTCGCCTACCTTCCAGCCGAGGAGCGCGCCAAAGTGTTGAACGGTCCGCTGGAACGTCCGACCGAGCTCTCAACGGTCGATCCGGTTGCGCTGGAATCAGCGGCGGCCGACATCAGGCAGCGGGGGTGGGAGTTTGCGGTTAATGACTTCACGCTTGGCATGTCAGGCCTTGGGGCGCCCATTCTGGATCACAAAGGAGACTTGGTCGCCAGCGTCAGCATTGCGAGTCTGACCCCGCAATTTGCGATGAGCAATGGGCAGCCAGAACATCTTCCTCTAGTCCTGAAGGCCGCCGCCGAGATCGGTGCGAGCCTGCGGCGAGATTGATCTCCTGCAAGGAAATTCCGGGTCGAAATCCAGGCGGGCACCGCATGTCGAATAGATCATCCAATGAGCAACGCCGCGAGCTTGGGGTCTTTCTGGCCAGCCGCCGGGCGCGTCTGACCCCGGCTGACTTCGGCCTGCCGCCAGGGCCCCGGCGGACCCCCGGGCTTCGTAGAGAAGAGGTGGCATTGCTCGCCGGGGTCAGTGTCAGTTGGTACACGTGGCTTGAACAGGGGCGTGATATCAAGCCCTCGACCGCAGCACTGCAACGGCTGTCGAAAGTCTTCAATCTCGACAGCGTGGAGTCTGCGCATTTACTGGCTTTGGGGGCACGCACAGCGCGCCCGGTCTCGATGAGCGGCGAGGTGAGCGCCGGTCTGAAATTGCTGGTTCGCGAGATGGGTCCGATACCTGCCTATGTTCGCAACACACGGCTGGATATCCTCGCCTGGAATGACGCTATCGCTCAATTGTTTGTCGATTATGGATCGCTGCAACCTGAGGAGCGCAATACGTTGCGCCTTTTATTCCTCTATCAGCCTTACCGCACGCTGATCCTGGACTGGGAGAACATGGCGCGAGGCATGATCTCCACCTTCCGTGCTGCCCGTGCTCAGGCCGATGACAAGGCGCCCTTCGATAGCCTGGTGAATGAACTCAACGACCTGAGCCCCGAGTTCCGCGACTGGTGGCCGGACACCGATGTGAAGGGGTTCGATGAAGGCTGTAAACGCCTCTTGCATCCCAAGGCAGGCCCTATCGAGTTTACGTACATAGCGCTGACCCCGCACGGCCGCCCGGATCTTTCGCTGGTGACTTATATTCCGCGGTCTGCTGACGGTGAGTCGCGGTCATAGGTTCACAAGGCGCCTTCTTGGGGCCGTAGGTGTTGCATAAGCTCTACAGCTTGGGCAGATCACTCCGCAACGGGCAAGACGATCGGCTCGGTCGGCGTACGGATTTAAAGATGTGTCGTCACGACCGAAAGCTGAAAAGAGTCGGACCGCCGGATCCTGCCTTTATCAACCCAGCCTGGAAAGAGCACATCCTATGTATACACCCGATAAAAGCCCGGTCCTTCAACCTGTCACTCTGGGTGGTTTACACCTGAAGAACCGTATTGTCATGGCTCCGATGACACGCAGCAGATCCGACGATGACGGGGTCCCTGCGCACTACGCTGCGGACTATTATTCGCAACGCGCCGGGGCCGGTCTGATCATCACCGAAGCGACGAATATTTCCGCTCAGGCCCGTGGTTATCCCCGAACGCCGGGTATCTGGTGCGACACGCAAGTGGCCGCGTGGAAACGCATCACCGATGCAGTGCATCGGCAGGATGGGAAGATTTTCCTTCAGCTGTGGCACACCGGTCGCATGTCGCATCCCGATATGCACGGTGGCGACCTTCCGGTAGCACCCTCGGCCGTGAAGCCGGCTGGCCAGATCCGGGTACACGATGGAATGAAGGATTTTGTCACCCCGCGGGCGTTGGCGGCCGACGAGATAGGGCTGATCGTGGAGGACTATCGTCGTGCTGCAGTGAATGCGCAAATAGCAGGCTTTGACGGCGTCGAGGTGCATTGCGCGAACAATTACTTGCTGGAGCAATTCATCCGCGACAGTACCAACCACCGCACTGACCCATATGGGGGCACGCTGGATAATCGCCTGAGGTTTCCCCTGGAGGTCATCAACGCGGTGATCGGGGTATGGGGTGCGGATCGCGTCGGTGTCAGAATTTCCCCTATCACCACGACGCCGGGTGACACCCCGCTTGATAGCGACACGATGAACACCTTCGGCACTTTTCTGGACGAGTTATCCAATCTGGGAGTGCTTTACGTTCACGACATTGAAGGCATCACGCAAATGAGTCGCGAGGAGTCTGGCGGGATGAGCTTTGAACAGTTGCGAAAGCGTTTTCGGGGCGCCTACATAGCCAACAATCAGTACACGCTGGCCTTGGCCGAATTGGCCGTGTCCCAGGGCAATACCGACCTGGTCAGTTTGGGCCGGCCATTCATTGCCAATCCCGACCTCGTCGACAGGCTCCGCGCCGGCGCGCCGCTGGCAGAGGCTCCCAAGGAGTATTGGTATGGCGGTGACGCTACCGGGTATTCGGATTGGCCCGGCATGCGATAGGTAATTAATGATCGAGGATCGCGCCAGCGATCCTCGTCTGGCAATCGATCAGCAGATTCGCCCGTGCGTAGAGACAATACCCGGGCGGACCTGATCCCGGACTTCATGCAAAGGCTTGTAGTCGCGAAGGCCAGGCGGCGCCACGGGACAGAAAGCGCTCGGTAAACATCTCTTCATAAGATAATGCGGCAATCAGAACCTTCTCATCGGCCCCTCGCGCACCAATGAACTGCAGTCCGACTGGCAAGCCCATACGTGTGCGGCCGCAGGGGACTGAGCAGGCGGGTTGCTGGCTGAGGTTGATGGGAAAGGTGAATGAGGCCCACTCGATCCAGCTTGTATAACCGTGGTTGGCGGGGACATCGGCTCCCGCTTCAAACGGCGCGATGGCAACTGTCGGCGATACCACAAGGTCGTATTGGGCGAGAAGCGCATCCATCTTCGCGCCATATTGTGCCCTTGCCACTTGTGATCTTACGTGGTCCACCGCACTGAGTTCCCGCCCAAGCGCAGCCGCGGCAAGCAGGCCGGGATCACATTGGGCCTGCGCGTTTTCGTCGATTCCAGCGATTCGGGCCGCGGCCCCCACATACCAATGAGTTTTGAACATCTCTGGCAACGAGTCCTGGTCTGGAAGGCGAATCGGTTCCACGACTGCACCCGCCTGCGCCAGCGCATTGATTGTGGAACGTACGAGTGCGTCGACTTCATGATCCGCAGGGCCGATGCATGGCATTTCCCAATACCCTATTTTCACGCCCCTCCATTGGAATGGGCGGGCACAGATGCCGGCAAAAGCCGTCGGTGGTTGGCTCCAGTCGCGCAAGCTGCGGCCGCTGAGGATGTCGAGCATGAGTATCACTTCGCCGACGGTTCTGGCCATTGGCGCTACGTGGGCCAGGGTTCCGAACGTACTGGCGGGGTGCGACGGTACGCGGCCAAACGTGGGCTTATGTCCAACCACACCGCAAAAGGAGGCGGGAATACGGATTGATCCTCCACCATCGGTGCCGAGATGGAGCACGCCCGCTCCCGTCGCCGCCGCAATCGCTGCACCTCCTGAAGAACCGCCCGAGGTCCTGGAGGGATTCCAGGGATTGCGTGAAATGCCGTTGCGCGGGCTGTCCGTCACCCCCTTCCATCCAAACTCAGGCGTGGTCGTCAAACCCAGAATGACCGCGCCAGCGGCACGCAACCGTTGAACCGAAGGCGCATCCGACAGGGTGGGCGAACGGCCGGCAGAAAGACTGCCATAGCGAACATCCAGGCCTTCGCAGGCGATGAGATCCTTGACCGTGATCGGTATCCCATCGATGGCAGACAGTTGCTGCCCACGACTCCAGCGCACTTGCGCCGCTTTCGCCGCCGCCAGTGCACCGTCGTGATCAATGACCGTAAATGCGTTAAGCGTAGAATTGATACTTTCAGCCCGCGCCAGACAAGCAGCGGCGAGTTCGACCGGGGATACGGCTGCGCTGGCAAACGCGGCACAGAGATCGCTCGCTGACGCCTCACACAGCTCAGATAGGGATTGCGAGATATGTCTCATAGGTATTCAACTTGTTCCAGCCAAAAGCGCCACGCCGTGGGCGAAGCGCAGTGCAAGGTTTCAGGTTTAACGGGCTGCGTCGCGGTTAGTGTTCGCTGCAGGCATGGAGGGCGTTGCGATGTTTGCCGATACGTTCCTTGCATCAATTTCGCTAAGGTCGACGCCCGCCGTTTCGCGGATTAGAAATCCTGCGGCAACAGCAACAAGTCCCAGGCTCATGACGTAGTAGCTATAGACATGTTCCAGGCCGATACCCGTAAGGTAAGTATTGAGGTAAGGGGCCGTGCCACCGAACACGGCAACCGAGACCGACGAGACGAAACCGACGCCCTGGGCGCGTGCCTGGGTCGGTACTTGTTCTGACAACACCGCCGGGAAAATCGAGGCAATCAGCGACCAGGCGCCGAGACCGATCACCTGAGCCCAAAACAGCGTGTGGGGCTCGGTAGTGACCATCACGGAGATCGGATACGTCAACAACACAACCAGAATGCCCCACGCGACAATGACCGGTTTGCGACCGATCCGGTCCGATATCATTCCGCAGATCGGTAACCAGATCACACAAAAAATCATTGCAAACAGGCTGGCGCGATAGGCGCCCCCGGGGTCCATGCCTCGAGTGATGGCGGTCGCCGGGGCAAAAGTCACCCAGGTGTAATAGGTCAGATTGGCTGAACAGTTGAGCATCACCAGATTACGGGCAATACGGAAAAGTTCGCCTCGCGACAATTTTCGGCTGGGTTGGGATTTCTCTTCCTGCGCTGTAAAGACATGCGACTCCTCAACGTTACGACGCATGAAAAGTACATAGATACCGAGCACTCCGCCGATCCCGAAACCGATACGCCAGCCGTAATCATTCATCGCGTCCGGGCCGAGCATTGACGTTAACGTAGCAGCGACGATCGTCGCCGCGATGACGCCAACAATGACACCCAGATAAATCGAACTGGACCATAAACCGCGATGCTCTTTGGGCGCGATTTCGGCGACATAGGTGTACGACACCCCGGTCTCGCCACCGTGGGCAATCCCTTGCAACAGCCGAAAGAACATCAGTGCAATTGAAGCGAGCAAACCGATATCGCCGTAACTTGGAATCAGTGCGATGCCAACGCTGCTGAGTGCCAGAAGCGACATGGTGATCAGCATGATCTTTTGTCGCCCAAGACGGTCTGCCAGCCGGCCGAATATCAGTCCCCCCACCGGGCGCGCAAAAAAACCGACTGCAAAGACCGCAAGCGTCGAGAGCATGGCAGAGCGCGCATCAGTTTTATCGAAAAGATTTCGGGCCAGATACACAGAAAACGTCGCATAGAGCGTCCAGTCAAACCATTCAAGCGCATTGCCAAGCCCCACAGCGCGTAAGGACCTGAGGCGCCCGCGATAGGGATTCAAATCAACCATGCCTGTTCTCCAAATTGTTTTTATCAGGAACGGCGACCGGGTTCGTCCGGTCGCCAGTTCATTAGAGGATCAAATGCTTATAGTGTCAATGGGTGATTCAAAGTGTCACCAGATGACACGGTCGTGATTTGGAAAACCGCTCCTGTGGCTGCTCAGGTTAAAGATGAGAGATAGCCTTGGTTTATTCGGTCGGATACCGAAAATCGCAGTGGCCTGGCGCCTTAAAGATGCAGCGCCAGACCTGTGGGTTCGACGACAGGGGACGGCTGGACTTTAACGCGCCATGCAATCAGCAGCGCGGACAGCAGCATCACGATCCCGCCAGCGATAAAGACGCCAGTGATGCCGCTGGCGCTGAACATCGCGCCGCCCGCAGCGGCACCCGCAGCGATGGAAGACTGCACTGAAGCCACCACCATCCCACCCGCACTTTCCGCCTGATCGGGCACTGAACGTGCTACCCAGTTGGACCACGCCACTGGCACGCCCCCGAACGCCAATCCCCAGAACGCAACCAGCAGCGCTTGCCCCGGCACCGAGGCAGGCAAAAACACCAGCGCCAACGCTGCCAACCCCACCAGCGCCGGCATGAACGCCAGTGTCACGCGCAGGCTCCGCGCAATCAGCCACCCGGTCAGCATCGTGCCGACAAAGTTTGCCACCCCGAATCCCAGCAACATGAGGGCGAGCCCATCCGTACTGACGCCGGTGGTGCTTTCCAGGAAAGGACGGATATAGGTGAACAGCGCGAAATGGCCTGTGTGTGCAAGGACACAACCCAACATGCCGATGGCAATGCCGGGACGCATGAGCACGTCCAGTACAGTTCTGAGTCGTGCCGGACTGCGCGGCGCCATGTGTGGCAGGGTGAACCACTGGAAGAGCAGGGTAATGCCGCCCACGGCCGCAGCGGCGAGGAATGCGGAGCGCCAGCCGTACAGTCCGCCAAGGTAACTGCCGAGAGGGACCGCGACGACCGTTCCTACTGCTATGCCACTGAAAATGATCGACAGCGCGCGGGGAAGCAGCGAGGCCGGGACCAAGCGCATGGCGACGGCCGCGGCCATGCACCAAAACCCACCCAGTGCCACCCCCAGCAGAACGCGCATGACCATGAGCACCCAGATGCTGGACGACAAGGCAACCAGCAGATTGGAAGCGATCATGAGGACTGAAAACCCTAAAAGCACTGTGCGTCGGTCAAGGGGGCGCGTGAAACCTGGTACCAGCAATCCGGCAAACAGTGCCACGACGGCGGTCACCGTCACCGCTTGTCCCGCGATCGCTTCGGACACACCCAGGTCGGTGGCCATGGGGGTCAGCAGACTGGCCGGAAGGTACTCCGCGGTCAGCAATCCGAACACACCCATTGCCAGCGAGAACACCGCCATCCACGCCGGTACCTTCGGTTCTACATCATCAAAACTGCCCTGGTCGGTATCAGATCCGGTGTCACACACGCTGCTATTCATTATGAATATCTCCCTAAAATTGACGCGAGTCCAAAGTCTATGCGTCAAAATCAGGATGATCTATGATGGAGCGTCTGTAGTTATTGATCAAAACCCCGGAATATACATGTCTGAGCATTTCGCCCTTTCTTCCGATCTCATCAGCGAATTACTGACCGGCATGCGCTTGCGTGGCGTCCAGTACCGTCGCATCCAGACCGGCCCTTCGTTCGGCATCAGCTTGAACGCCAAGCCTGGACATGCCTACTTTCACTATCTCGCTGTCGGCTCTGCGGTGCTGCGCACGGAAGATGGCGTGCTGCATGAATTATCCGCAGGGAATGCGGTGTTCCTGCCCCAGGGCGCGGCGCATCAGCTGCTGTCCAGCCCGGAGGAATCGACACTTGACATCAGCTGCTTCGAGTCGGCTCCGTTGGGCGACACCGTCAGCGCCGTCAACCTGTGCCCTACAACCAGTGCCATTCCCAGCGCCATTCTTTTTTATGGCTGCATGCAGTTCGACCTTGGTGGAATGCAGGGGCTGGGGCCCTTGATGCCGGGCCTGATGGCCGTCGATGCCACGAGCGATCGTTACCCCGGGCTCCTGCCGATACTCGCCGCCATGAAAGGAGAAATCTGCTCCGGCCGCATCGGCTTCGCCGGGATTCTTGCCCGTCTCGCCGATGTGGTCGCGGCGATGATCGTACGGGGTTGGGTTGAATGTGGCTGTGACTATGCGTCGGGTTTGGTCGCAGCACTGCGTGACCCGAGGCTGGCCCGTGCAATTCTGGCGCTCCATCGCCACCCGGGCCGCAATTGGACAGTGTCGGAGTTGGCAGAGGAGTGCAATTCATCGCGCTCCGTCTTTGCGGAACGCTTCCAGGCAACCATTGGAACGCCGCCACTGCGCTATGCCACCGAGTTGAGGATGCGCCTTGCCAGTCAGTGGTTGATCCAGGACAGACTCCCCATCGATACCGTGGCGCAGAACCTCGGTTACACCTCTCAAGCCGCCTTCAGCCGCGCCTTCAAACGCATCACGGGCTGCCCGCCCGGTGCTAGCCGGGGATCACTTGTGAAGTCTTTGGGCTGATAGCTATCGGTTATTGGCTCGTGCAATTTCGTCCGCTATAGGCAGCTTGGGTTTCTCCTTATCTGCCTGCTTGCCAAGGACGTAAGTCACGCCATTCGCACCGGGTGCAATGGCCAATAATTTCCAACCTTCCTGAACCGCCTTATTGGCGCCGCTGACCGAATACGCTTCTTTCAAATCTATCGCTTCATGCAATTGCATACAGGGCCCTTTTGTTGGTGCCGTGATGGCCAACCCAGCGTAACGCAATAGCAGGCAGTGGGTACCTATTGATTCAGTTCGCGGGGTATCGAGTCTTCAAGGTGGTGACTGCAGGCTGCATCGGCCAGTTCTCGCAGCTCATGCGCAGCGTTGCCATCGATCGTCAGGCGGCCTTGACAGGCCAGCTTGGCGCGACGTACGGGAATTCAATATTCAGCGTCGACTGCCGATACCCAGGTATGCAGATGACTGGCCTCAACGACTAGCGGGAACTTATGCCTAACGATCTCCCCCCTATCCTTATTTCTCCCACCAATCGCTCAAGCGTGGCCCTGACCCGCGCCTCGCTGTTCAAGTTTGTGGGGCTTTTAGCCGGGGTGTTCTTACTCGCCTGCTGTTCACTGGTTTATGTTGCGCACAATCTGGATCAAGCGAAGGAGGTCGACAGTGCGTTCTACACGAAGAAAGCCGTGGAATCCTTGGAAAAATCCCTGCGCTCGACCGTCAAGGATTACGCATTCTGGGGTGATGCCTACAAGCACTTGCATATCGAGGTAGACCCGGACTGGGCGTACGTACGACAAAATGTCGGGCCGACACTTTTCACCGACTTTGGATTTCAGGGCGTGTTTGTCGTCAACGATGTCAACCGCACCGTTTACTCCGTGGTCAAGGGTG
>Ga0247818_10001033_pt1 | contig 17458 bp, 14 predicted proteins | sample 13C_Glucose_Day1_FD_192424 | JGI IMG/M metagenome (GOLD analysis project Ga0247818, IMG submission 192424) | Soil microbial communities from agricultural site in Penn Yan, New York, United States - 13C_Glucose_Day1 | ecosystem: Environmental > Terrestrial > Soil > Agricultural land | place... | reverse complement strand
TGGTGGCGTGGCCCTGCTGCAGGCCACCAAGGCTGCGTTCGAGAAGCTCGAGCTCGAGGGTGACGAGGCCACCGGTGCGAACATCGTTCGCGTCGCGGCGTCGGCCCCGCTGAAGCAGATCGCCATCAACGCCGGCCTCGAGGGCGGCGTCGTGGCAGAGAAGGTCAGCACGCTGGACGCCGGCTGGGGTCTCAACGCAGCCACCGGCGAGTACGTCGACCTGATCGCCGCGGGCATCATCGACCCGGCCAAGGTCACCCGCTCGGCGCTGCAGAACGCGGCGTCGATCGCGGCCCTGTTCCTCACCACGGAGGCCGTCATCGCGGACAAGCCTGAGAAGGCTGCCCCGATGGCGCCGGGTGGCGACGAGATGGGCGGCATGGGCTTCTGAGCCCAGCCACACGGCATACACCGGAGGGCGGTTCCCCAACAGGGGAGCCGCCCTTCGGCGTTTGTCCCCACCCGCACGGCCCCTACGTGTAGAACTGTCGGGTGAACGACACCGGACCCCTCGTGCTGGGCCCCCTGCTGCGGTATGCCGGCGAGTCCAGTGCCACGGTCTGGGTCCAGACCCGCGACGCCTCCACCGTGACGGTGTCGGCCTTCGGCCGCCAGTGGTCGGCACCCACCTTCGGTGCCCACGGCCACCACTACGCGCTCGTCGTGGTCGACGGCCTCGAGCCCGGGTCCTCCAGCGACTACGAGGTCGCGGTCGATGGCGAGCTGGTCTGGCCCGAGCCGGAGCCGCGGTTCCCGGGGCTGCCGCCGAGCCGCATCCACGCCCTGGTGCACACCCGGCCCACCCGCATGGCCTTCGGGTCCTGCCGCACCAGCGTGCCCCACGACGCCGAGGGCAACGCCAGCAACGGGGTCGACGCGCTCCGCGCCTACGCCCGGCACCTCAGCCTCACCGACCCGACCGAGTGGCCTCACCTCGTCTGCTTCCTCGGCGACCAGGTCTACGCCGACGAGACCTCAGAGGCCATGCGCGAGTTCATCGCCTCGCGGCGCAGCCTCGACGAGCCGCCCGGCGAGGAGCTCAAGGACTACGAGGAGTACGCCCACCTCTACCGGCTGGCGTGGAGCGACCCGCTCAACCGGTGGCTGCTGTCGACCCTGCCCAGCACGATGATCTTCGACGACCACGACATCCGTGACGACTGGAACACCTCGCAGCAGTGGCACTTCGAGATGAACGCCAAGCCGTGGTGGCACGACCGCATCGTCGGCGGGCTGGCGTCCTACTGGGTCTACCAGCACGCGGGGAACCTCTCGCCCGAGGATCTGGCCGAGGACGAGATCTGGCAGCAGATCGTGGCGCACCGCGACTCGGGCAGCGCGGAGGAGCTCGACCTCACCGCCACCCTCGACGCCTTCGCCGAGCGGGTGGACCGCCACCCCGACAGCTACCGCTGGAGCTACACCCGCGACCTGGGGGAGTCCAAGCTCATCGTGGTCGACTCGCGCGCGGCGCGCGTCCTCGAGCCTGACCGACGCTCGATCCTCGACGACGCCGAGATGGCCTGGCTCGACGAGCAGCTGCGCGGTGACGTGGACCACCTTTTCATCGGCACCTCGCTGCCGTTCCTCCTCGCCCAGGGCATCCACGACCTCGAGGCGATCAACGAGGCGATGGCCACGGGAGCCTGGGGGCCGCGGTGGGCCAACCTGGGCGAGAAGATGCGACGCGGGCTCGACCTGGAGCACTGGGCTGCCTTCCAGGAGGGCTTTGCCAAGGTGCTGGAGATGGTCGTCGAGGTCGCCGAGGGCAAGCGTGGGAAGCCGCCGGGCACCATCACGTTCCTGTCGGGCGACGTCCACAACTCCTATGTCACCGAGATCGACCAGGAGGAGCTGGGCGCCGGCGCGAGCCGGATCGTGCAGGCGGTCTGCTCGCCCATCCGCAATCCGCTGCCGCGCAGTGTCCGCGTCGGGCAGGCGTTCCTCGCCCGGGGCCTCAACCGGCCGCTGCAGTTCCTCGTCTCCCACACCAAGAAGGTGCCGACCGCTCCCTACAACTGGACCGTGACCGAGGGGCCCTGGTTCGAGAACAACCTCGCCACCCTCGAGGTGCGCGGGCGGGGTCTGGTGCTGCGGTGGGACAGCGGGGTGGTCAGGGGCGACGCGTTCGACGAGCCCGAGCTGAAGCAGGTCTCGCGCGTCGTCATCCAGTAGGCGCGTCCTCCGTCCGTGCATCGGTGGACGGGCCGTACACCGCCTAGGGGTGCACTCAGGGTGCGCTCAGGGTCAAACCTGAAGTCAGAGGGCCAACGGCGTCCATACCGTTGCCCTTGTTGACTATCGACCACTGAGCCGGGAGCTCCCATGACGACCTTGAACACTGCCGCGCCCACGCGGCCCACCACCACCGCGCCAGCCGCTCGTACCGTCGAGCTGAGCAAGGTGTACGGCCGCGGCGAGACCGAGGTGGTGGCCCTCGACCGCGTGACCCTGGACCTCGCCCGCGGCGAGTTCACCGCGATCATGGGGCCGTCGGGCTCCGGCAAGTCGACCCTCATGCACTGTGCCGCCGGTCTCGACGCCGTCTCCGGTGGCGAGGTCTACATCGGCGACACCTCGCTGGGAACCCTGAAGGACAAGGCCCTGACCACGCTGCGCCGTGACCGGGTGGGCTTCATCTTCCAGTCGTTCAACCTCGTGCCCACGCTGACCGCCGAGGAGAACATCGTGCTGCCGCTGGCGATCGCCGGGCGCCGCCCCGACCCCGCGTGGTTCGCCACCGTGATCGACACCGTCAGTCTCGGCGACCGCCTCTCGCACCGGCCGAGCGAGCTCTCCGGTGGCCAGCAGCAGCGCGTCGCCTGTGCGCGAGCGCTCATGAGCCGGCCCGAGATCATCTTCGCCGACGAGCCCACGGGCAACCTCGACTCGCAGTCGGGGGCCGAGGTGCTCGGCTTCCTGCGGCGCAGCGTCGACGAGTTCGGGCAGACCATCGTCATGGTCACCCACGACCCGGGCGCCGCGAGCCACACCGACCGGGTCGTCTTCCTCGCCGACGGTCGCGTCGTCGACGAGATGCGCACACCCACGGCAGACCTGGTCCTCGAGCGGATGAAGGGCTTCGAGAAGGGCCACGTCCGCGCGCGGAGCCAGACGCGGGCGGGTGCCTGAACATGCTGCGCGCCAGCTGGAAGAGTCTCCTCGGCCGCAAGCTGCGGCTGTTCATGAGCGCCTTCGCCATCGTGCTCGGCGTCTCCTTCGTGTCGGGCTCGCTGATCTTCACCGACACCCTGGGCAAGGCCTTCGACGGCATCGTCGACACCGTCGGTGACGTCGTCGTGCGGCCGGAGTCGGCCGGCGACTTCGAGCAACAGCCCTCGAGCGCCACGGTCCCGGGCTCCCTGGTCCGCGACCTCGCCGGCGCCCCTGGGGCCGCCCGCGCCGACGGCAACGTCGGCGACCAGACCACGTTCGTCGTCTCCAAGACCGGCAAGCTCATCGGCGGGTCCGGTGCCCCCGGCCTGGGGCTGAGCCACAACGACGCCCCGACGGCATCCGGGGAGCAGCCGGTCTCGCTCATCACCGGCCGCTGGCCGGAGCGCACCGGCGAGGTCGTGCTTGACAAGAGCACCGCTGACCGGGCCGACTACCGCGTCGGCGACTCCGTCACCCTGGTGACCAGCGGCGCCCAGCCCCGGCTGTCCGCCACCTTGGTCGGTGTCGGCGAGTTCAGGTCCGGTGGCACCGTCGGCGCGAGCCTGGCGTTCTTCGACACCAGGACCGCGCAGGACCTCTACCTCGGGGGCCGGGACGAGTACACCGACGTGTGGGTCACCGCGCAGGACGGCACGAGCCAGGAGGAGCTGGCCCGCGCCGTGCAACAGCGCCTGCCCGAGGGCCTCGAGGCGGTGACCGGAGACGCGGCCGCCAAGGAGTCGGCAGACAGCATCAGCCAGGCGCTGTCGTTCATCAGCACCTTCCTCCTGGTCTTCGCGGGGATCGCGCTCTTCGTCGGGTCCTTCCTCATCATCAACACGTTCTCCATCCTCGTCGCGCAGCGCAGCCGCGAGCTGGCGATGCTGCGGGCGCTGGGGGCCGGCCGGCGCCAGGTGACCCGCTCGGTGCTGTTCGAGGCGTTCGTCGTCGGACTGGCCGGCTCCACGGTCGGCCTCGGCCTGGGGTTCGTGCTCGCGGTGGGCATCAAGGCGCTGTTCGCCCAGTTCGGCCTCGACCTGAGCGGCTCGCCGCTGGTCTTCAAGCCCTCCACCGCGCTCGCCGCGTATGCCGTGGGGCTGTTGGTGACCATGGTCGCCGCCTACCTGCCGGCGCGTCGGGCGGGTCGGATGGCGCCCGTGGCAGCCATGCGCGATGACGTCGCGATGCCGGAGGCCGCCCTCCACTGGCGGGTGGGTGTGGGTTCGGTGCTCACCGTGGCCGGTCTGGCTGCCGCCCTCACCGGGGCGCTGGCCGACGTCGACCGGCCGGCAGTGTGGGTGGGCATCGGGATCTTCGCCCTCGTGCTCGGCTTCTCCCTCACCAGCCCGGTGCTGGGCCGGCCGGTCATCGCGGTGACGGGGTTCGCCTACCGCCGTCTCTTCCGCACCGTCGGGGCGATGGCCGAGCAGAACGCCGTGCGCAACCCGCGTCGCACCGCTGCCACCGCCTCGGCGCTGATGATCGGCCTCACCCTCGTGTCGATGATGTCCGTCTTCGGCGCCTCGGCGAAGGCCAGCATCGACAAGGCCATCGAGCAGAACTTCGTCGCCGACTACGTCGTCTCCAACGCGATCCAGCAGCCGTTCTCGTCGCAGGTGACCAAGGATGTCGCCGCGGTGCCCGGCGTGGAGACCGTGAGCCCGATGCGCTTCACGAGCATCGACGTCGGCGATGGCGGCACCTACTCGGCGGCCGTCGAACCGGCGACCTTCGGGAAGGCGGTCCCGCTCGACTTCGTCGAGGGCTCGCTGTCGGCCCTGCAGCGCAACACGCTGCTGCTCGAGGAGGACAAGGCGCAGGAGCAGAACCTCCGGGTGGGCTCGACGGTGGAGGCCTCCATCGCCGGCCAGAAGGGCTCCTACCGCGTGGCCGGCATCTACCGGTCCATGGACGCGATGTCCCTGCCCGTCCTCGTCTCGATCGAGGCGGCCACGGCAGCGGGGGTGCCGGCGCAGGACAGCATGACGTTCGTCGTCCGGGCGCCCGGGGCCGATGCCGCGGCCGTGCAGTCCGGCATCGAGAAGGCCATCGCCGGCCTGCCCACCGTGACGCTCAAGGACCAGGACGCCTTCGCGGCCGAGCAGCGCAAGCCGATCGATCAGCTCCTCTACATGATCTACGCGCTGCTGGGACTGGCCGTCGTCATCGCCGTGCTCGGCATCGTCAACACCCTGGCGCTGTCGGTGATCGAGCGGACCCGCGAGATCGGCCTGCTGCGCGCCGTGGGGCTGAGCCGGCGCCAGCTGCGCACGATGCTGCGTCTGGAGTCGGTCGCCATCGCCCTGCTGGGGGCCGTGCTGGGCGTGGCGCTCGGGCTGGGCGCGGGCTGGGCCCTCCAGCGGTCGCTGGCCGGCGACGGCATCGACGTGCTGGCGGTCCCGGCAGCGCAGCTCGCGGTGTTCGTGGTCCTGTCCGGCGTGGTCGGGGTCTTGGCGGCCCTGTGGCCGGGCCGACGGGCGGCCAGGCTCGATGTCCTGCGGGCCATCACCGCCGAGTAGGGCTGAGGCAGCCTCGACCGCCCGTGCCCGGCACCGCCAGACAGCGGTGCCGGGCACGGGCGTCTCTGCGGGTCGAGGTGAGGGTCTAGGTGAACATCCGCATCGCGTTCGCCTCGGTCTCGGCGTACTGCGCGCCCGCTGCGGCGAGCACCGAGCCGATGCTGTCGAGCGCTGCCCGGACCTGCCGTTGCGTGCCCTGCCACTCGCCGACGACGCCCTGGAACCGGGCCGATGCCGTGCCCGTCCAGGCGTCCTGCAGCCCGACCAGCCTGGCCATCATCGCCGTGACCTGGCCGTCGATCTCCCCTGAGATGCGGGCGATGTCGGCCGAAGCGGCCTGGATGCGCTCGGTGTCCACCTGGAACTGCGTTGCCATGTGCGTCCCTCCCTGCTGTCGTGGCCCGTGGGTCAGGCCTCTCCCGGGAAACTACGGCCGAGCACGAAAACCCCCGCCGGGTTGTCCACAGGCACCGGCAAGCGACTACCGTCGCAGCCGTGACCATCTGGATCGACCCGCCGGCCTGGCCGGCCCATGGCCGCCTCTGGTCCCACCTGGTCAGCGACAGCTCCTTCGAGGAGCTGCACGCGTTCGCGGCGACAGCGGGCATCCCACGACGCGGCTTCGAGGGAGACCACTACGACGTGCCCGAGGAGCGGTATGCCGCGCTGGTCGCCGCCGGCGCCCGCCCGGTGGCGGGGCGCGAGCTCGTGCGCCGACTGCACGCCAGCGGCCTGAGGATTCCCAAGCGGCGCCATGAGCGCGTGCTGTTGTCGCACCCCGCACCGCCCTGGCTCCCGCCGGGCAGCCGCGCCGACGTCATCGCGTCGCGGCAGGACTCGCCACCCGCCAACACGGTGGTGGTGCGCCTGCTGGCCCATGCGGTTGGCTCGGTGCTCGTGGTCCCGCGCGGCGATGGGGGAGTCGACCTGCCGAGCCGGGCGCTGGGCGCCGCGACCGGCCACCGCGCCGTCGAGGAGGCCCTGCGGCAGGTGCAGTCCGCGACGGTCGGCTCGCCCGCCGCTGCCGACCTGGTGGGCTACGTGCGCAACACCGTGCCCGAGCCTGACTCCGACTATCCCTGGCCCGCGCCCCGCGCGTGCTTCGCGGTCTTCGCTCGCGCGGTCGAGCCAGACGCCCGACACGGGGACGGGCAGTGGCTCAGCCTCAACGAGGCGGCCGACCACCTGGGGGAGCGGCACTGGTGGCCGCTCGTGCCCGAGTTCTTCAGCCACCCCGGCCGGCACCGGGCCACGCCGTGAGCGCTCGCCTGACCACCCGCCTGGTCGCCGCGCTGCCCGACGTGGGCTTCGCGGACGGCAGTCGTGCCGCGGTCGAGCTCGTGCTCTCCGACGCCCCAGCCCCGGACGCGGAGGTGTTCGCGGCCCTGGTGTTCCTGCAGGACCGCGCGGGCCGGTTCGCCGTGGTCTACAGCCCCCGCCGCGCGGAGTGGGCCTCGCCCGGCGGGTGGCGCGAGGACGGCGAGGCCGTCACCGCGACGGTGGTGCGGGAGGTGCTCGAGGAGACCGGGCTCGAGGTCGACGCGGCGGCACTGGCGCCCTGCGGCTACGAGCGGCTGCGGCCCCTCACGCCCGGCCGCTGGCCTGAGGGCGGTGGCTGCCTGCAGGTCTACCGGACGCGGATCGACGCCGACGCGCCCGACCTGGACGGGCAGGCCGATGACGTCACCGGCTGGCGGTGGGTGACCACCGACGAGTTCGAGGCGCTGTGTGGCTCAGCGTTCTGGTGGCCCCTCGCCGCAGCGCTCTTCGGGCCCTGAGTCCCGGCCCCCGGTCCTCAGCCCTCAGCCCTCAGTTCTGCCCCGGGCCGGGTCAGCGAACGAGAGGTGCCAGACGAGCCATCTCGCGGGCCAGGTTGACCCGGGCCCGGTCGCCCCAGGTGCGCTGGCCGTAGCGCGTCGCATAGATGGTGTCGCGGCGCAGGAACGGCTCGAGGACCGCGGACCGCCCTGCTGCGTAGGCGGGGTCGGGCACAGCGGCATACTCCTCGCGGACCTGGGCGCAGTACTCGTCGAACCGCTCCTGCGGCGCGGCCAGGATCCACAGGTCTGCGTCGTGGAAGGCGGCGCCCAGGCCCTCACCAACGGGGGCCTCGTGCTGCTCCGTGTCCAGGACCAGGCGGCGCACCCGCTCGACGTCGTCCGGGGCGAGGCCCAGCGAGCGCAGCGCCCGCACCGCCAGCTCGGCACTGTCGGCCTCGTTGGCGCCCCCCACCGCCGCTGGCTCGTACACCGCGTCGTGGAAGCAGGCGGCCACCCGGGCCAGCGCCGCCTCGCGGCCGCTGATGACGCCCTCGCGCTCGAGCTCCTCGAAGACGCCGTACATCTCCACGACGTGCCGGGCCGTGTGGTAGCGGCGGTGCCGCTCGTCGAGCCGCCGCAACAGGTCGGCGCCGATCGCCTCGACCGCGTCGCCGTGCGCCGCCGGGGCGAGCTCGCCGATGTCGAGCTTCCACCAGGTGAGGAGTGCCGGCACGGGCGGCAGTCTGTCAGACCGCGGCGTCCTGCGGGGCGAGGGCGGCAGGGAGCGGGTCACTGTGCACGACCGTCAGGGCGGACACCGCGCGCGTCAGCACGACGTAGAGCCGGCGCAGCCCCGTGCGCTCGTCGGGCTCGGCCGCGGCGATGGCGGCCGGCTCGAGCACCAGCACCCGGTCGAACTCCAGTCCCTTGGCCACGGTGGCGGGCACGACGTCGACCTGGTGGTCGACGTCGCCGTGGTCGCTGCCGAGCACCCCGTGGTCGATTCCCTTGTCCTGCAGCGCCTTCGAGGTGGCCGGCACGAGAGCGTCCGGGACGATGACGCCGATCGAGCCCGGCTCGGCCATCTCCGCGAGCACGACCTCGACCATGCGCGACAGCGCGTCGCTGCGGTCCGCGCGCTCGATCTGCAGCCGCCCGGGGTTGTCGCGCACCGACACCGGTGCCCCCAGCCCTGGAGCCATGTGCGGGAGCAGCTGCGCGGCATACTCGATGACGCTGGCCGGCACGCGGAACCCCCGGTCGAGCACCTCCACGTGACTCCCGGGTTTTCCGAGGTGCGTCAGCGACTCCTCCCACGAACCCGTGGCCCAGGGCGTGGTGCCCTGCGCGATGTCGCCGAGCACCGTGGCGGCCCCTGTCGTGCACCGCCGTCCGACTGCACGCAGCTGCATGGGGGAGAGGTCCTGCGCCTCGTCGAGCACGACGTGCCCCAGGCTCGGCGTGCGCTCGAGATGGTCCCCGAGCTCGTCGAGGAGGACTGCGTCGGCCAGGGACCAGCGGGCGCTGCCGCGGCTCTTCGGCGGCCGCTCCCACAGCAGGAGCGCCTGCTCTTCGGCCGTGAGGATGCCGTCGGCGTGGGCTGCCAGGGCGTCGGCGTCGGTGAGCAGCTCGAAGAGCACGGCGCGCGGGTCCAGTGGGGCCCACAGGGACTGCGCATAGCGCTTGACCACCGCGGCCCGGGCGACACTGTCCTGCACGCGGTCGTCGGGGCTGTCGCCCGCCCGCTCCATCTGGAGGAGCACGGCGTGGGCCAGTCGCTGGGGCACCATCTGCCGGGCCGCGTCATAGCGCACACCGCGCCGGGTGAGCTCGTCGATGATCTCGTTGACCTCGTATGCCGGCACGCGCCACTTCCGCGAACCGCGCGGCACGACGAGGGCCTCGCCTGCCGTCCCCACGCGCGACCAGACGGCCCGGCGGAGCACCTCGGCCAGGCGGGAGTCGCCTTTCAGCACAGCGGTCTCCGTGGCATCGGCACCGCGGACGGGGACGCTGGCGACGAGCTCCTCGATCGTCGTGTGCCCGACCGCGACCTCGCCGAGCGCGGGCAGCACCGCGCCGATGTGCTCGAGGAAGGCGCGGTTCGGTCCGATGACGAGGACCCCTGAGCGCGCCAGCCGGTCGCGGAACGCGTAGAGCAGCCAGGCGGCACGGTGCAGGCCGACCGCCGTCTTGCCGGTGCCGGGAGCACCCTGCACGCAGATGGTCTGCTCCGCCCCGGCGCGCACGATCTCGTCCTGCTCGGGCTGGATGGTGGCGACGATGTCGCGCATCGGGCCGACGCGGGGGCGCTCGATCTCCTCGGCGAGGATCTGGCTGCGCACCTCGTGCTCGGCGCGGTCCTGCAGGTGCTCGTCCTCGTAGGCCGTGATGGCGCCCTTGTCGAGGCCGAAGCGACGCCGGAGCGTGACGTGCATCGGCTCGGTCCGCGAGGCCCGGTAGAACGCCGTCGACATCTGGGCGCGCCAGTCGATGACCAGCGGGTCGCCGGAGCTGTCGGCGACATGGCGGCGGCCGATGTACCACCGCTCGCCCTCGTCCGTGTCGACGCGGCCGAAGAACAGGGTGGTCGTGGGGTCGTCGGCCAGCGAGGCCGCCCGCAGGTGCAGGGTCCTGGCGAGGTGCTCGGCCGAGATCGGGTCGTGGGCCTGGACCTTCAGCGAGAGGGTCTGCTCGCGCATGCGCGCCAGCGCCTCACGCGCCGTGGCCAGGTAGTCCTGCTCTTTCCTCAGCTCCGGGGCGACAGACACAAGGACCTACCCTGCCACGCGGCGGTGGTCTGGCGAAAGCGGCTCCGCGGTCAGGCGTCGGTGCGGCCCCCGGGGGTGAGGGGCCGCACCGCGCCGGTCTCGACCAGGAGCGGGGGTGCCGCCGCACTACTGGCTGCTGTTGCTCTTCGCGGTCAGGGTCGCCTTGAGCTCGACCTTCTCGCCGCCACGGAGCACGGTGAGCGTGACCTGGTCGCCGACGGTGCGCTCGCGGACCTGGGCCACGAGCGAGAGCGAGGAGTCGACGCGGTCGCCGTCCACCGCGATGACCGTGTCACCGCTGCGCAGCCCTGCCTCGGCTGCGGGCGTGCCTGGTTGCACCTCCGCGATGGTGGCCCCGGCTCGCTGTCCGCTGCCGTCCGAGGCGGTACCGTCGCGCGAGGTCACGCCCAGGAGGGCGTGCTGCGCGGCGCCCTTGTCGATGAGCTGTGTGGCGATGACCTTGGCCTCCTTGACCGGGATGGCGAACCCGATGCCGATGCTGCCGCTCTGCGAGCCCGCTGAGGAGCCCAGGCTGGCGATCGAGGAGTTGATGCCCACGAGCTGGCCGCTGGCGTTGACCAGGGCGCCGCCGCTGTTGCCGGGGTTGATCGCGGCGGACGTCTGGATGGCGTTGGTGACGACCGGCTCGGACTGCCCACCGGTGCTCTCGTCCCCGCTGGTGGTCACGGGCCGGTCGAGCGCGCTGACGATGCGGGTGGTGCCGGTGCCGGCCAGGCCGAGCGGGTTGCCGACGGCCATCACCGGGTCGCCGACCTTGAGGGCGTCGGAGTCGCCGAGGGCGATGGGCTCGAGGTCCTTCGGCGGGTTCTTCAGGGTGATGACCGCCAGGTCGGTGCTGGCGTCGGTGCCGGCGACCGTCGCCTCGTAGGTGCGCCCGTCATTGAGCGTCACGGAGATCTGGGCACCCTCCCCGCCACCGTTCACGACGTGGTTGTTGGTCAGCACGTGGCCCTCGCGGTCGATGACCACGCCCGAGCCCTGGCCGCTGCCGCCCTGGGCGCTGACCGAGATGGCCACCACGCTCGGTGACACCGCCGCCGAGGTCGCGGTCCAGTTCGGGTTGTTGGGGTCGGCCTGCCGCACCGGGGCGGTGTCCGTGCCGCGACCCAGGCTGGACGAGGAGCCCGCAGCGGAGGAGGACTGCGCGCTCTCGTTGTCCAGCTGGGTTGCGGCGTAGGTGCCGCCACTCGCGAGGACGGCGGCCAGCGCCGCGACGGCGGTCAGTTCCGCCCAGCGACGTGGTTTGGCCGGCTGGGCAGGCTCTGCCCCTTCCCGCGGTGACGCGGGCGGGGGCGGCCCAGCCGGGGACTGGGGGGCACCGTATGCCGTGGTGGCACCGTATGCCGTGGTGTTGCCGTGCCCTGCCGGGTCGGCATGGGGAGCGGCTCCGTAGGCCGAGGGCGCCCGGTAGTTCGAGGGGGGACCGTAGTTCGACGGGGCGCCGTAGTTCGACGGGGCGCCGTAGGCCGACGGGCTTCCCTGTGCGGGGGCCCGGTCGTGCGCGAAGGGCGCGCTGCCCGTGGCGTCCGGGGTTCCGGACTCCGGGCCGTACCAGACGGGGCGGGTGTCCTGGCGGATCTCGGCCGTGCGGTCCTGGTCGGCGCTGTTCCCGGCCGGCGCGCTGTCGGACTGGTGCTCGTGGTGGGTCTGCCTCATCTGCTCTGCACTCCTTGGTCGACTGGGTTCCAGTCAACCGGCAGAAGGTCAGAGGGGTCTGGATGGTTCCTGAGAGTTCCCTGTGGGCAGCTCCACGACGAAGGTGGCCCCACCTCCCGGAGTCTGGGCGACCCCGACCTTCCCGTGGTGCGCGCCGATGATGGCTGCCACGATCGCCAGCCCCAGGCCATTGCCGCCCCCAGTTCCGCGCGCCCGTGAGGGATCCGCCCGGTAGAACCGCTCGAACACCCTGCGGGCCGACTCGGGGTCGATCCCCGGGCCGTGGTCCCTCACCTCAAGGACAGCACGGTCGCTGCCCGGGCGCACGCCGAGCGCGATCTCGACCGGCGTGCCCGCGGGGGTGTGGTTGAGGGCGTTGCTGACCAGGTTGGCCAGCACCTGCCGCAGCTTGGCCTCGTCGCCCGGCACCAGCGTGGGCTCGAGCTGGCCCGTGAGTCCCACCAGCGAGATGCGGCGCGAGGGGTCCATGGCGCGCGCGTCCTGGGCGGCGTCGCCGGCCAGGACGGTGAGGTCGACCGGGGTGATCTCCATCGGCCGGCGGTCGTCGAGCCGGGCCAGCAGCAGCAGGTCCTCGACGAGCCCGCTCATCCGCCCGGCCTCGCCCTCGATGCGCCCCATGGCGCTGGCCACGTCGGCCGGTTCGCGCACGGCGCCCTGGCGGTACAGCTCGGCATACCCGCGCACGGTCGCCAGCGGGGTGCGCAGCTCGTGGGAGGCGTCGGCGACGAACTGACGCATCCGCTCCTCGGAGGCCTCGCGCACCGCGAACGACTGCTCGATCTGCGACAGCATCGAGTTGAGCGAGCGCGACAACGAGGTCACCTCGTCCTTGGCCGCGCGGGTCGGGATCCGCCGTCCCAGGTCGCCGCCTGCGATCGCCGCGGCGGTGTCCTCGATCTGGGTCAGGGGGCGGAACGCCCGCCGCACGGCATACCAGCCGATGATGGCGCAGGTCAGGGTGGCCGCGAGGCCGATGAGGAGCTCGACGAGGACCAGGCGGCGCACCGTGCGGTCGACGCTGCGCAGGGGCACGGCCACCGCGAACGTCACGGAGTCGCCGCGCACCCTCCCCGCGACGGCCCGCCACGACATGGCGCCGTCGGTCGAGCCGATCGTGAACGGCTTGCCGCTGCGGACCCGGGCGTCGTCCAGCGGCAGCGGCGGGACGGCCGGGTGCAGCGGCTCGCCCGGCGGGTTGAGGCCGAGCGCCTCGCTGCCGTCGGTGGGCAGGAAGACCACGGCGTAGTCGGTGGGCAGGTTGCGGCTGCTCTCGCGGACCAGCTGGTCGAAGGCCTGCTGCGCCACGGGGATCTTGGCGCGCTGGAGATCCTGGTCGACCCGGCTGAGCAGGTCCCGGCGCATGAGGACCGTGGTGGCCGAGGCCGTGAGGACGAGCGCCAGGAGGAGGAGGACGACCAGCACGGCGACCAGGCGGACGCGCAGGGGAAGGGCCTCGAGCCGGCGGGTGACCCGGTTCCCGAGGGTGGTCGACAGGGGAGTGGCGTCGGCAGTCGCCACGTCAGGCCTCTGGCGGCCTGCGCAGCACGTAGCCGACGCCGCGCTTGGTGTGGATCAGCGGCGGCACGCCCTCGACATCGATCTTGCGACGCAGGTAGGAGATGTAGGACTCGACGATCCCGGACTCGCCGCGGAAGTCGTAGTCCCACACGTGGTCGAGGATCTGCGACTTGGACAGCACCCGGTTGGGGTTCAGCATCAGGTAGCGCAGCAGCTTGAACTCGGTGGGGGAGACGTCGATGACCCTGCCGCTGCGGCGCACCTCGTGGCTGTCCTCGTCGAGCTCGAGGTCCTCGAACCGCAGCGCGGCGCTCTCGTCGATCTCCCCGCGGGTGCGGCGCAGCACCGCCCGGATGCGCGCGACGACCTCCTCGAGGCTGAACGGCTTGGTCACGTAGTCGTCGCCGCCGACGGTGAGGCCCTTGACCTTGTCGTCGAGGGAGTCGCGGGCGGTCACGAAGACGATGGGCAGCTGGCGGCCGGAGTCGCGCAGGCGACGCGTGACGGTGAAGCCGTCCATGTCGGGGAGCATCACATCGAGCACCACGAGGTCGGGCTGCTGCTCGGACGCGAGGCGGATGGCGCTGGCGCCGTCGCCGGCCACCTGCACCTCGAAGCCGGCGAAGCGGAGCGAGGTGGCGAGGAGCTCACGGATGTTGGGCTCGTCCTCGACGACGAGGAGGCGTGCCTCTGGTGCAGTGCTCACGGCAGAAGTCTCTCGCCAGAGGCTGGGAGTTTCCTGACAGCGCGCTGGGAGCAGTGAGCGGCTGCTGGAATGCGAACGCGCCCCGTCGGGGTTTAATCGGTGTTGCGCACTACAAAGGAGACTTCATGAACGTCGATCCCGACACCCTCACCGCCGCCCTGAACCGGCTCCGCCGTGCCCAGGGCCAGCTCGGCGGGGTGATCCGGATGATCGAGGAGGGACGCGAGTGCACCGATGTGGTGACCCAGCTCGCGGCCGTCTCCCGCGCTCTGGACAAGGCCGGGTTCGCCATCATCGCCACGAACCTCCAGCAGTGCATCGTCGCCGGTGACGAGGCGGCGCTCGACAAGGAGAAGCTGGAGAAGCTCTTCCTCTCGCTCGCCTGAGCGCGCGGGAGGCGGCCCTACGGCAGGTCGTCGGCGTCGACGATCCGGTAGGCGTAGCCCTGCTCGGCGAGGAACCGCTGCCGGTGCGCCGCGAACTCCGCGTCGACGGTGTCGCGCGAGACCACCGTGTAGAAGTGGGCGGTGCGGCCGTCGCCCTTGGGGCGCAGCACCCGGCCGAGGCGCTGGGCCTCCTCCTGGCGTGACCCGAAGGTCCCCGACACCTGGATCGCCACCGAGGCCTCGGGCAGGTCGATCGAGAAGTTCGCGACCTTCGAGACCACCAGCAGGTCGATCTCACCGGTGCGGAACGCCTGGAACAGCCTCTGCCGCTCGGCGACGGACGTCTGGCCGGTGAGGACCTCGGCCCCGAGCCGGCCGGACAGCTCGTCGAGCTGCTCGAGGTACTGGCCGATCACCAGCGTGGGCTCGCCGCGGTGCTTGGCCACGATGCGCTCGATGACGGCGTTCTTGGCACCGGTGCACGAGGCGAGCCGGTAGCGGTCCTCCGGCTCCGCCGTGGCGTAGGCCAGCCGCTCGGAGTCGGGCAGCGTCACCCGCACCTCGACGCAGTCGGCCGGCGCGATGTAGCCCTGGGCCTCGATGTCCTTCCACGGCGCGTCGAAGCGCTTGGGCCCGATGAGCGAGAACACGTCGGCCTCGCGGCCGTCCTCCCGCACCAGGGTGGCGGTCAGGCCGAGGCGCCGGCGGGCCTGCAGGTCGGCCGTCATGCGGAAGATCGGCGCCGGGAGCAGGTGCACCTCGTCGTAGACGACCAGGCCCCAGTCGCGAGCGTCGAGCAGGTCGAGGTGCGTGTAGGCGCCCTTCCGTCTCGTCGTCAGCACCTGGTAGGTCGCGATGGTGACGGGCCGGATCTCCTTGCGGGCGCCGGAGTACTCCCCGATCTCGTCCTCGGTCAGCGACGTGCGCTTCAGCAGCTCGTCGCGCCACTGCCGGGCCGAGACGGTGTTGGTCACGAGGATCAGGGTCGTGGCCTTCGCCTGGGCCATCGCCCCGGCGCCGACCAGGGTCTTGCCCGCCCCGCAGGGGAGGACCACCACGCCGGAGCCGCCGTGCCAGAAGCCGTCGACGGCCTGCTGCTGGTAGGGCCGCAGCGACCAGCCGTCCTGCGCGAGGTCGATGGCGTGGGCCTCGCCGTCGACGTAGCCGGCCTCGTCCTCGGCCGGCCAGCCGACCTTGAGCAGCTCCTGCTTGAGGTGGCCCCGCTCGGAGGGGTGGACCACGACCCGGTCGGCGTCGATGCGCGCACCGACCAGCGGCTTGATCTTCTTGTGCCGCAGCACTTCCTCGAGCACCGGCCGGTCGGTGGTGCGCAGCACCAGCCCGTGCTCCTCGTCCTTGAGCAGGGTCAGCCGCCCGTAGCGGTCCATCGTCTCGGCGATGTCGACGAGCAGCGCGTGCGGCACGGCATACCGGCTGTGCGTGATCAGCGCGTTGACCACCTGCTCCGCGTCATGGCCGGCGGCTCGGGCGTTCCACAGTCCCAGGGGCGTGACCCGGTAGGTGTGCATGTGCTCGGGGGCACGCTCGAGCTCGGCGAACGGGGCGATCGCGCGCCGGGCCTCCTCGGCGCGGGGGTGGTCGACCTCGAGGAGCAGCGTCTTGTCGCTCTGGACGATCAGGGGTCCGTCGGGCACGCGGTTCAGTACCCCGTCGAGTTGTAGTCCATGCTGGCGAAGATCGCGATGGCCGCGATGCCGAGCACCACCACGACGGCCACGGCGACCGCGTAGGCGATCCAGCCCCAGCGGGTGAACTTCGCCGACTCCGCCGGCGACTCGTCCTGCTTGACCAGCGCCATGATCCCGAGGATCACCGCGGGGATCGCGAAGATGCAGCCGATGAGCGTCGAGAGTCCGGAGATGATCAGCAGCACGATCGCGGAGGTGTTGGTCTGGCGCGGCCGGGCGTAGGGGGAGGGCGCGTAGCCCTGGCCCTGGCCGTAGGGCGGCTGCTGCCCATAGCCGGGCTGCTGTCCGTACGTCGGCTGCTGCTGGCCGTATGCCGGCTGCTGGCCATACGGGTACCCGGAGGTGCCGGGGGCACCCTGTCCCTGAGGCTGCGAACCCGGCCCACCGGCATACGGGCTCTGGCCCTGCGCATAGGGGGTCGGGCTCTGCCCGTAGGGGTTCTGCGACGGGGCCGGGGCCTGGCCGTAGGGGGTGGACGGCGACGCGTAGGGGCTCTGGCTGCCCTGGGGTGTCCCGCCGGACGGCGGCTCGTAGTCGGGCGTGGAGGGGAACTGCTGGGTGCTCTCGGAGGGCATGGACTGGGTGTCGTCCGCGCCGGTGTTCCAGGTGACCTGGCCTGCGCCCTCGTCGCCCGGCGGCGTCTCGCTCTGGCTGCCGCCCTCGTTCCAGGCGGCGCCCGTGGGGTCGCGGTATTCGGGGGCGTTGCCGGAGCCGGCGCCCTCCTCGTGGTCCTTGGGCGTGTCGCTCATGACGGTGGTCCTTCCCCTGGGCGCGCGGACTGTCGTCGCCAATGTATAACTCCAGCCTGAGGGCCGGGTCCGGCACGGGTGGTGGCAGGATCGGCAGCGTGAGCATGAGAGTCCCGCAGCGTGAGCCCGCCACCGACCTGCCGCCTCGCGTCACGGTCTACGAGGTGGGCCCGCGTGACGGCCTGCAGAACGAGAAGACCGTCGTGCCTGCGCCCGTGAAGGCCGAGTTCATCCGGCGACTGGCCGCGGCCGGGCTCGAGACGATCGAGACGACCTCGTTCGTCCCCCCGTCGTGGGTGCCGCAGCTCGCCGACGCCTCCGAGGTGCTCGAGCTGCTGGGCGAGGCCGGCCTCGGTCCGCGCCGGCCCGTGCTCGTGCCCAACGAGCGCGGCCTCGACCGGGCCCTCGAGGCCGGCGTCGGCGCGGTCGCCATCTTCGGCAGCGCGACCGAGACGTTCGCCCGCAAGAACCTCAACCGCTCGGTCG
>Ga0247818_10001032_pt1 | contig 17460 bp, 12 predicted proteins | sample 13C_Glucose_Day1_FD_192424 | JGI IMG/M metagenome (GOLD analysis project Ga0247818, IMG submission 192424) | Soil microbial communities from agricultural site in Penn Yan, New York, United States - 13C_Glucose_Day1 | ecosystem: Environmental > Terrestrial > Soil > Agricultural land | place... | reverse complement strand
CCTGATTGGCGGTGCCGGCTGCATTAAGCAAATCTACCAGCAGCTGCTGCTGAGCGACGATGCGCAGCAGAGGCACGCACTCGCTCAACGCTTCCTGCAGGCCCAGCTGCAGCGCGCGACGGACTTGCCGGACGAGCTGCCGCAGGACCTGTCGGCACTGCAGGATTTTGTCGAACAACACAGCATTGCAGTCGCCCGGCAGTACGCCGATTACCTGCAACAGCGCAAAGACGGCGGGCCCCGGCAGTTCTTCAGCAACAAGGCGCACGCGCTGTTTTTCCTGCAGGCCGTTGCCCCGACCAAACTGGTGGACGGCGCCTGGCTGTACGGCCTGCTGCGGCACTGGCGCGACCCGCGTTTCGAGGGCCTGATCTGCACGTATCTGGAGGAGCTGGGGGAGGGCAATCCGGCACAGAATCATGTGGTGATCTACCGCAAGCTGTTGGCCGAGCATGGCCTGCAGGACTGCGCAGCGATCCCCGATGAGCGTTATCTGCAAGGCGCTGTGCAACTGGCGCTGGGTGAGAGCGGCGATGAGTGCCTGCCCGAAGTCATCGGCTACAACCTCGGGTACGAACAACTGCCCCTGCATTTGCTGATCAGTGCCTATGAACTCAGCGAGCTGGGCATCGATCCGTATTATTTCACCCTGCACGTGACCATCGACAACGCCAGCACCGGCCACGCGCAAAAGGCCGTGCAGTCGGTGTTGCAGCTTTTGCCGCTGGAGGGCGATCGGGAGGCGTTCCTGCGCAGGGTCGCGCTGGGTTATCGGCTCAACGATCTGGGGCAGGGCAGTCGCGCGATCATCGAGTCGTTCGACCTGTACGCTGAAGTGCTGGACATGCTCGAGCGCAAGCGTCCGTTCGGCCAACACATGCATTCCGACTACTGCCGCTTCGAAGGCAAGACCGTCAATCAATGGTTGTCGACACCCGAGCAGTTGCCAGGCTTCCTCGCGGCCCTGGAGAACAAAGGCTGGATCAAGCGCCACCAGGACCCGCAAGCCAGCCGGTTCTGGCAATTGATCGATGGCGACGGCGCGGCGATGTTCGGGGTGTTCAGCCCTTATGAAAAGCAGTTGCTGCACGACTGGATCGCCGGCGACTGGGTGCCTGAGCGTTCATCCGCGACAACTCGGGGTAGCGCCAGTGGCGCGGTCGAAACGTCGGTGCCGGCCAACGACCCGGATATCCAGAGCCTGCAAAACGCGCTGGATGGCGTTGGCGCTCACGCTCAGATGCAAGTGCTGATCCCGTGGCTGTCGGCCCACCGGCATTCTCATCCGGCCGGTCTGTTCGCCACCCGACGCTTCATCGAACTCAAATCCCGCCTTCGATAGGGAGCCTGTGATGAATCAGGAAGAACGACTGGGCGCTGCCGATCTGGCATTGCTGCAGCTGGGTCGCCGCTTGCAGGCGGACGGCTATCGCTTCATCACACCGACGCCGCTGACCCATCAGCGGGTCAATGATCGCGCATTCGGACAAAGCGCCAGGACCCTGCGCGAGGTGTTCGGTTGGTCGCGGTCGTTCGACCCCGGCCTGTTGTCGGCGGACGAGCAGCGGCAGTTGGAACAGGCGGGGGTGCTCGAGGAGAGCAACGGCCGGCTGAAGAGTCACGTGCGCTGGTCGAGCCTGGATGATCTGTTGTTCGTGCATTCGGGGTTCCCCACCGATGCCGCCGACGCGGTGTTCTTCGGCCCCGACACCTACCGTTTCGCCCAGTTGATACATGCCCATCTGCAACAGAACTTCGCCCCGATCAGGCGCGCCGTGGACATCGGGTGCGGCGCGGGTGTCGGGGCGATTGTGATCGCCCGCGCGCGGCGCGAAGCCCAAGTGCTGGCCGTCGACATCAACCCGGCGGCGTTGCGTCTGACGGCGATCAACGCCGCGCTCGCCGAAGTGGCCAACGTCTGCATCGAAGCCAGCGACGTGCTGCAGGATGTCGACGGCAACTTCGACTTGATCGTCGCCAATCCGCCCTACATGGCCGACCCCGCCGAGCGTGCCTACCGCCACGGCGGCGGGGCGCTTGGCGAACAATTGTCGCTGCGTATCGTCGAGCAGGCCCTGTATCGACTGGCCCTTGGCGGTTCGCTGGTGCTGTACACCGGGGTGGCGATGATCGATGGTTGCGACCCGTTCCTGGCCGCGCTGACCCCACGCCTGGAGTCGCCGCTGTTCGCCTGGACCTACCGCGAACTCGACCCCGATGTATTTGGTGAAGAGTTGTTGACCCAAGGCTATCAGCGCGTGGAGCGGATTGCCGTGGTGGCGTTGATCGTCACGCGCATCGGCCCCGGCATCGGGGGAATCGTCAGCTCGCCTGCAGGTGCGCCATGAACAAGAACCTGGACGATTACAACCGCATGCGCGACTTCTCGGCCACTTCTGAACCGGCTGCCAAACCGTCGCGCAAAAAAAAAGCGCAAGACCATGCGCTGCAATTCTGCATCCAGAAACATGATGCCTCGCGCCTGCACTACGATTTTCGCCTGGAACTCGACGGCGCCCTGAAAAGCTGGGCGGTGCCCAAGGGGCCGTCACTGGATCCCAAGGTCAAGCGCCTGGCCGTCCATGTCGAAGACCACCCGCTGGACTACGCCACGTTCGAGGGCAGCATCCCCGAAGGGCATTACGGCGCCGGGGATGTGATCGTCTGGGACCGTGGCGTATGGATTCCCCTGGAGGATCCGGCCAAGGCCTACGCCAAGGGCAAGCTCAAGTTCGAACTGCAAGGCGAGAAGCTCGGCGGCGTGTGGAACCTGGTGCGTACGCACATGCCGGGCAAGCAGGAACAGTGGTTTTTGATCAAGCACCAGGACGGCGCGGCGAAACCCGAGAGCGAGTACGACGTGGTCGTCGCCGAGCCCGATAGCGTGCTCAGTGATCGGACCATCCTGCCTAAAAAGTCAAAGGCCGCAGCCAAGCCCAAGCCGGTGAAAAAACCGGCCGCGGCGGCGCCCAAGGTACAGGCGACCCCTTTGACCGGTGCCCGCAAAGCCAGGCTGCCGGAGCAGCTCAAGCCGGAACTGGCCACCTTGGTGGAGAAGGCCCCGGGCGGCGAGTGGAGCTACGAGATCAAGTTCGACGGCTATCGGATCATGGCCCGCATCGACCACGGCGAGGTCCAACTGTTTACGCGCAATGGCCATGACTGGACCCACAAGCTGCCAAAACAAGCCGAGGCCCTGGCAGCGCTGGGTCTCGAGTCAGCCTGGCTCGACGGCGAAATGGTGGTGGCCGACGAACAGGGCGTACCGGACTTCCAGGCCTTGCAGAATGCGTTCGATTCGGGCCGCAGCGGCGCCATCCTTTACTACTTGTTCGACATCCCCTACCTCAACGGCGTGGACCTGCGCGAAGTGCCTGTCGAGGAGCGCCGGGCGGCCCTGGCGACGGTACTTAAACCCAATGAGGATCCGCTGCTGCGGTTCTCCGACGCGTTTGGCGAAGAGCCGGAAGCCTTGCTCAACAGCGCCTGTCAAATGCGCATGGAAGGGTTGATCGGCAAGCGCCTGGGGTCGCCCTATGTGTCCCGGCGCAGCAGCGACTGGATCAAGCTCAAGTGCAAGCATCGCCAGGAGTTCGTGGTGGTTGGCTTCACCGATCCCAAAGGTTCGCGCAATGCGTTCGGTGCCTTGCTGTTGGGGCTGCATGACCGGGACAGTGGAGAATTGCGCTACGCAGGCAAGGTCGGCACCGGGTTCAACGAGACCACGCTCAAACATATCCACGAGCAGCTCAAACCCCTGCAGACGAAGAAACCGTCAGTGGTCAATCCGCCGACGGGCTTCGACGCCAAGGGCGTGCATTGGCTTAAACCGACGCTGCTGGCGGAAGTGGCCTTTGCCGAAATGACCAAGGAAGGCTCGGTGCGCCATGCGGTGTTCCATGGCCTGCGCGATGACAAACCTGCCGAAGACATTACCGAGGAGCGTGCGAAAGCCGTGAAGACTTCAACCTCGAAAACCGCTGCTGCGAAAACTGCTCCTGCAAAAAATGCGGCTGCAAAAACCGCTGCTGACACAACTGCTGCGGAAAAAACCACTCCCGAAAAAACTGCCTCTGCGAAAACTGCCTCCGGGAAAAAAAGCACCGCTGAAAAGCCAGCCACCCAAAAGAAAACCGCCGAGCCTGCACCTTCACAAATCGGCCTGGGCAAGGGCAAGGTGCGCATCACCCATCCGGATCGTGTGATTGATGCCAGCAGCGGCACCACCAAAGTGCAACTGGCCGAGTACTACGCCAGCGTCGCCGAATGGATATTGCCCGAACTCAAGGACCGCCCGGTGGCACTGGTGCGCGCCCCCGACGGCATCGCCGGCGAACTGTTTTTCCAGAAGAACGCCGAGCGGCTGGCCATTCCGGGGATCACCACCCTGGACAAGGCACTGACCGGTCAACCGGTGATGATCATCAACAACGCCGAAGCCCTGATCGGCGCCGTGCAGATGAGCACGGTGGAACTGCACACCTGGAACGCCACATCCGACAACCTCGACAAACCCGACCGCTTCGTCCTCGACCTCGACCCGGACCCGGCGCTGCCCTGGAAAAGCATGGTCGAGGCGACTCAACTGACCCTTTCGGTGCTCGATGAACTGGGGCTCAAGGCATTCCTCAAGACCAGCGGCGGCAAGGGCATTCACCTGGTGGTGCCGCTGACCCGCAAGCTCGGCTGGGACGAGGTCAAGGACTTCAGCCATGCCATCGTCAGCCACATGGCCAAACTGCTGCCGGATCGTTTTTCCGCGGTCTCCGGCCCGAAAAACCGGATCGGGCGGATCTTCATCGATTACCTGCGCAACGGGCTGGGCGCCACTACCATCTGCGCCTACGCCGTGCGGACGCGCGACGGCTTGCCGGTGTCGGTGCCGATCTTTCGCGAGGAGGTGGGTGAACTCAAGGGTGGCAACCAGTGGAATGTGCACACCGTGCAGGAGCGGCTCGCGGAAGTGGGTGACGAGCCATGGGCGGATCTGAAGAAAACCCGGCAGTCCATCACCGCGGAAATGCGGCGGCGGGTGGGGCTGAAAAAATAGCGAGCCATGTACCGATGAATTGTGGTCAACGCCAAACCCTGTAGGAGCCGGCCTGGCGAAGGCGTCTCCATTGGCGCTGCAAGGCTCAAGGCCGCCTTCGCTGCGGTGCGGCGATCCGACAAGCCAGCTCCTGCACGATCCCCGGCGTACCGATCAATTATGGTCAACGCCAGACCCTGTAGGAGCCGGCTTGCCGGCGAAGGCGTCTTCAAGGGCGCTGCAGGGCTCAAGGCCGCCTTCGCTGGCAAGCCAGCTCCTACACGATCCGGCGTACCGATTAATTAATGGTCAACGCCACACCCTGCAGGAGCCGGCCTGGCGAAGGCGTCTTCATAGGCGCTGCATGGCTCCAGGCGGTGCTTGCAAGGAGGGCGGCGAGCAGGGCTCGCCGCCCCGATCATTACCTGGCTACAACCGCCGCCAACAACGGCGCCGCCTGCTCATCGGTCAACGCCGCATGGACATCCATGTTCATGAGGTCATTCCATTGCAGCACCCACTTCTGGATCTGCACCACATCGTCGGTTTCCGCGATGCCAAACCCGCTTGAGCCGCCGACCGCGTGCCAGCGCCCCAGCATCTTCACGCCTTCGGGCGGGGCTCCTTTGGTCTCGAGAAAGCGCTGGATCACGCTGTTGCGGTTCTGCGGGCTGATTGTCCAACTGACCATGAATAACATACGCCACCTCCTGTTACGGATTGGCACCTGTTTGATCGTCACGCACCTGGCTGGCGCCGGGACCACGGTTACGCCTGTCTTGCCGGCAGCGTCCTGGCCGGCCTGAAACGATTGCTCCCATGTGAAGGCATAGCAGCAGGCCAGAATCCGTGTATGACCGCTGATCCTGTTTTATGGCATCTGGAACGAAGGGTGGAGCAGGAGAAGGCCAGCGCTCAGGCATCCCGCAACAGGTCGTTGGCATTAAGCAGCTCGTAGGCGACCTCGGGACGTTTCTCCAGGCCGCGGCGAATGGCCGCCGGAATCGACTGCCGGGTCTTGCGGCACAACCCCGGCAGTTCACCGATGGAAATGGCGATGCCGCGCATGGTCCGCACTTCATTGAAACCGGGAGCGATCTCCACCCGGATACCCAACTGTTCGTACATTCGCTGCTGCAACCGCTCGAGGTCGCTCAGGCTTTGCAGGTTTTCCAGGCGTTCGACCAGGCGCTTTTCCTCCGAGCGGGTCAGGAACAGAATGCGCACGTCCGCGCCCGGGGTATCCAGCAGCGGATCACGCCCACAGTCGCAGGCGCCGGGCGGGCAGGGTTGTCGGATAGGAGGCGTGGTCGTCATGGGGTTCAATCATAGAGCGCTCCGGGCGGGTTTGCCCATAGGTTGCGAGTCTGCGTCTACGCGCTTGAACTCAAAGCGCTGTTAATCCCTCTGCGCTAACGGGAGGGACGAGCCCTCCCGCTGACAATCAGTCGCGATACACAGGGAAATCACTGCACAACGCAGCGGCCTGTCTAGCGACATTGGCCTCGACATCGGCATCGCCGAGGTGATCGAGGATGTCGCAGATCCAGCCCGCCAGCTCGATGCTCTGGGCTTCCTTGAAACCACGGCTGGTGATGGCCGGGGTGCCGATGCGCAGGCCGGAGGTCACGAACGGCGACTGCGGATCGTTCGGCACGGCGTTCTTGTTCACGGTGATCCCGGCGCGGCCGAGGGCGGCGTCGGCGTCTTTGCCGGTCAGGCCCTGGCGGATCAGGCTGACCAGGAACAGGTGGTTGTCGGTGCCGCCGGACACCACGTCGTAGCCGCGGTCGATAAAGACTTTTGCCATCGCCTGGGCGTTGCGGATCACTTGCGCCTGATAGGTTTTGAAGGCGGGCTCCAGCGCTTCCTTGAAGCACACGGCCTTGGCGGCGATCACGTGCATCAGCGGTCCGCCCTGGCCACCGGGGAATACCGCGGCGTTGAGTTTTTTCTCCAGTTCCGGGTTCGACCTGGCCAGGATCAAGCCACCACGAGGGCCGCGCAGGGTCTTGTGGGTCGTGGTGGTGACCACGTCGGCATACGGTAGCGGGTTCGGGTACAGCCCGGTCGCGACCAGCCCGGCGACGTGGGCCATGTCGACGAACAGGTAGGCACCGACTTTATCGGCGATCTGCCGGAAGCGCGGGAAGTCCAGGGTCTTCGAATAGGCCGAGAACCCGGCGATGAGCATCTTCGGTTTATGCTCGACGGCCAGGCGCTCGACTTCGTCGTAATCGATCAGCCCGCTCTTGGTGTCGATACCGTACTGCACCGCGTTGTAGAGCTTGCCGGAAAAACTGACCTTGGCGCCGTGGGTCAGGTGGCCGCCATGGGCCAGGCTCATGCCCAGCACGGTGTCACCGGCCTGCAGCAATGCCAGATACACCGCGGCGTTGGCCTGGCTGCCGGAGTGCGGCTGAACGTTGGCGTAATCGGCACCGAACAGCTGTTTGGCGCGATCGATAGCCAACTGCTCGACCACGTCGACATGCTCGCAGCCGCCGTAATAACGCTTGCCCGGATAGCCTTCGGCGTACTTGTTGGTCAGACCGCTGCCTTGCGCCTCCATCACCCGTTGGCTGGTGTAGTTTTCCGAGGCGATCAATTCGATGTGGTGCTCTTGCCGCGCGTCCTCGGCGTTGATCGCCGCCAGCAGTTCGTCGTCGTAGCCTTTGATCTGGTCGTGCTTGCTGAACATGGTGGAGTCCTGTTTTCAGGGTGATGTAGACCCCTGTAGGAGCGAGCTTGCTCGCGATGGACGTTAACGAAAACGCGTTTTTTTTGAATACACGCGTCGTTCTCAAGACCTTCGCGAGCAAGCTCGCTCCTACAGGGGATGCGGTGTTCTAGCCATCCCGCGACGGGTGAGGAGTCGAGGTTGCCCGAGCAAGTGCAATGCCAAAAAATATTTTTATTTATAAATCAATAAGATGAGATGTTTTCGTGACAAATTACTGAGCTTATCGTATTGATATCAATACAGATCGGACGCGGAATTAGAAGTGCATAAGGGGTGGCGAGCTGGAAGAATGCGGGCTTGCGCAGATGTGGATCGAATTCGATACGCTGTAGCGGTTTGCACACACCACGATTCAAGTCGCTGCCGATAGGTCAGTTGCAACGGGACGCAGCTTTTCGCCAAGCATCACGCTTGCGGTTGAAGGTCGCTCAACAGCACCTTGATTGCCGTCCTGTGGACCAACTCACACCACGGACCGTCATCGATAATCGCACCGTCCTGCATGACGATGACTCGATCAAAGCGATACAGATGGCGAATATCGTGAGTGACACAAATCAATCCGCGCTCGGCGAAGGTGTCGAACAGCAGATCCCACACCGGAGTAGCCAACTTTGGTTCAATCGACGCACTTGGCTCGTCGAACAGGTTGAAGTGACCTGGCCTGTTGATCAGCCGCAGCAGTGACAGGCGTTTGGCTTCGCCTCCAGAAATATTGGCCGCGTTTTCGCTGAGGTTTCGCCGGGAAACAATGTCTTCAAGGTTCAATCGTTGTATCGCCTGGTGCAGATGTGGCGAAGGATCGATTCCGAACAGAACTGACCGTTCGAAGGTGCCTTCCAGAAACTGCGGTGATTGAGGACAGTATCTCAGGAAACTCAAGTGACTCAGGGCGCCCAACCTGGAAACCGGCAGGCCGTCGATGCTCAACTGAGTTCTGACCGAAGCATTCAATCCGGCAAGCGTTTCCAGCAAGGTGGTTTTTCCCGCGCCACTGGGACCGGTAATGGCAACCGATTGGCCTTGTTTAAAGGTGATGGCATTCGCGATGGACAGCCGGACCGCTTGGTTATCGGTCACAACGCAGGGGGCGAGCACCATAGTCGAGGCGCGCCGGGAGGTGATGTCGGCTTGACGGTTGTCCTGGTCAAAGTCTGGCAGTGCCAACAATTGCTGCAGTCGGCGCTGGTCAGCGAGAAATTGGTCAAGTACTCGATAGCCTTCCGTTAGCGTGGTGATGTTCAGTAGAAAACTACCCGCAATGGAAAATATGGCGACCAGTTGCCCGACACTGATGCTGGGCTCGCCCGACAATTGATCGAAGACACCCCAGCTCAGCAGTCCTGCCGTGGATAGGCTGATAAATAAAATCTTTGCCGCGCTCAGGAAGCCGCCGGAGCTTGTTACGGCTACCGCGGCGTTGGCATATTTGGCAAAGGCACGGTTCAACGGTTGTGTTGCTGTGTGTTCGGCCCTTTCCAGTTTGATCGATTTTCCCGCGGTCAGGGTATTGAACAAAATCGCGCTTAACTCATCCTCTTGCTCGTTGACTGCATCAATATGCTTTCTGCGCCACCTGATGATTTTATGAGTGACAAACAGATAAATTATGCCAAGACCGGTCAGCGCGAGAAAGATCCCGGCACCACCCATATAAAGAAATACGCCGCCCACGATCAAAAACTCCAGACACATGGGGATTGCGACGGTGACCAAGAATGTCAATAACTGTTCATGGGCGGTGATGCCGCGCTCCACGGATTTGATGAAGTGTCCGATGCGCCACGAATTGAAATGACAAAATTCCTTGCGCATCAACTCTGCCATCCAGTCTATGGATGCATTCATCACGATCTGCTGTACCAGCCTGGATAAAAGAAAAGCCTGCAGTGGATTGATGATCGCTTGAATGCAGCCAGCCAGGGCAAAACCCGCCGTTAGTGGAAGTAGCGTGTTGAGCGTGGCACGGCTATCGCTATTCAGCGCATCGACGACATTGCCTAATAGCAAGGGCGGAGCTAGCGCCATGATCTTGAGCGCTATGATGGTGGTTATTGTTGAAGCCAACAGTGTCGCGTGTTTTTTACAGGCCGTTTTGATGAGTGTCTGCATGGGGCACCTGGCGGCTGTGTTTTTGCGCAGGTGGATTAATAGCAGTCAGTTTTCACATGTTCAATTATTGGAGTGGATCCAGCTTCCCATGATCATGTAGGAACGTTCCTATTTGCGGATAGGACAAATCCATTAGGCATAAAGTTAATGTTTTTATATGCCGATTTACAGGCCCGCAAAAGTCACCAGCAAACCCATCAAAGCTTCCCCGGAATCCCATACTTACGCAGCCGAATAGCAATCGCACTGTGCGAAGTCTGCAACCGTGCAGCCAATAGCCGGCTGGAGGGATAGCTGCGGTAAAGCTGTTCCAGCAGGTTTTTTTCAAAATCACCGACGGCCGCCTCCAGACTGCCGACCTCGCCGGCGTTCTGCCGCTCCATGGTCGTGCGGGCGATATCGAGGTCGTCGATGTCTACCAGCGGGTTTTCGCAAATGGCGGCGGCGCGGAAGATCACGTTCTGCAGTTGCCGGACGTTGCCGGGCCAGCGGTTGCCGAGCAGCGCCGGATACGTGCCTGGCGCCAGGCGGCAGACCGGGCGCTGGATCTGTGCGCAGGCCTGTTGCATGAAGTGATTGGCCATCAGCAGGATGTCGTGGCCGCGTTCGCGCAGCGGTGGCACTTGCAGGTTGAGCACATTCAGGCGGTAGAACAGGTCTTCGCGAAAGCTGCCTTCGCTGACCATTTTTTCCAGGTCACGGTGGGTCGCGCTGAGGATCCGCACGTTGACCTTGACCTCCCGATCGCCACCCACCCGACGGAAGCAGCCATCGCTCAGGAAGCGCAGCAGCTTGGCTTGCAGGTAGGGCGACATTTCGCCGACTTCGTCGAGGAACACCGTGCCCTGGTCGGCCAGTTCCAGCAGGCCGAGTTTGCCTCCCCGTTGCGCGCCGGTGAAGGCGCCGGCGGCGTAGCCGAACAGCTCGCTTTCGGCGAGGCTTTCCGGCAGTGCCGCGCAGTTCAGGGCCAGGAAGGGCGCGTCACGCCGGGTACTGATGGCGTGGCAAGCACGGGCCACCAGCTCTTTGCCGGTGCCGGTTTCGCCCTGGATCAGCAGCGGTGCATCGAGGGTGGCCACCCGCTGGGCGCGAGCCTTCAGGGTACGAATTGCCGGGGATTCGCCCAGCAACGCATCGAACCCTTCGGCATGGTCATGGTGCAGCGCCGAGAGGCGTTCGCCGATGCGGTTCGGTTGATACAGGGTCAGCAGGGCGCCGGCATCGGTGATCGGCATCGCGTCGAGCAGCAAGGTCTGGCCGGCGAGGCTGACCTCGTGCATGGGCAGACGGTAGCCGTGTTCGATCAGCGTGCGCTGCAAGTCGGGATCATCGAACAGTGCCGTCAGCGGCTCTCCCGCCGGTTCACGACCACACAGGGCGATCAGCGCCGGATTGGCCAGCAGCACATGGCCGCGGTCATCCACCGCCAGCACCGGGTCGATGCTGGCCGCGAGCAAGGCATCCAGTTGCAGGCGGCGACGTTGTCCCGGGAGGATGTCGACCAGGGTCACCGCCTGTACGCCCTTCACGCCGAGCAAGGCCTCGCGCAGTTCCTCCAGCACATCGGCACCGAGGGTCGGGGCATCGATGTACACGTTCGGTGGCACCATCTCGACGGCGTCCAGATTGAAACTGCGCCCGCCGAGCAGGGCCAGTACTTCCTGGGTGATGCCGACGCGGTCGATGAAGGTGACGTGGATACGCATGACGGGCCTGCAAGGTGGAGAACGGGATGACTGCGCCGATCAGTATGCCGGGCGCTGTTCGATTGTGGCGAGCAGTGTCTGTCAGTTAACGGTTGCCTTGCGCGAACAGGCGTCCAGGTCCTCGAGGAACGCTTGAAGGATTGGCGGCGGGGCAGTGCCGCGTCGGGTGATCACATCGAACGGCGACATCAACTGCAGGCTGGTGGGCGCCAGCTGATGCATTTCGCCGGTCTTGACCCACTGGGTGGCGAAGTGCACTGGCAAGAAGCCCAGGTAGGCACCGGAAATCAGCAGGATGGCCAGCGCTTCGATGTTGTCCACGGTGGCCGCGGCCTTGCTCACGCCCAGGTGCTCCAGGTCGTATTGCTGCATGTAGCCCCTGACCACGATCCGGCTCGCGGCAACTTCTTCGAGCAGTTCGTCACCCTCGGCCTGGTTACCGTACAGCGGATGCCGCCGCCCGCAATACAGCCCCAGGGCTTCCTGATACAGCGGTGACTGCAACAGGCCGGGAACGTGGATCGGGAAGTGCCCGATGGCCAGGTGCAGGCGGCCGTCGAGCACCCGTTCTTCCAGTTCCGCCGGGGTGCCGACGTACACGTTGAGGTGCACGTCATGCCCTCGGGATACGAAGCGTTGGGTGGTGCGCGGCAGCGGCGAGGCCGGATCGGTAATGGTGGTGTCGATGATGCCCAGGTTGAGCTTGCCGCTGATGTGCTGCTTGAGTACGTCGGCGTCCATGCAGAAATTTTCCACCGCCGAGAGCAGGCGCTGGGTCGCTTCATGGATGGCTACGCCTTGCTCGGTCAGGCGAAAGCCGCTGCGCCCCCGTTGGCAGAGTTTGACCCCAAGCCGGGTTTCCAGATGAGTCATCTGTTCGCTAATGGTCGACTGGCCGGCATTCAACGCCGCCTGTGCGGCAGAGAACCCGCCGCACCTGACAATCGTGGCAAACACCCTGAGCAGTTTCAGATCGACATCGTGCAGCTGGATCACCTTGGACCTCCCGGGAATGGATGCATCGGTAACGCCGATATGAGTATCTGATGTTTAGCATTTTTTCCACGAAAACCTGCGCCCATAGTCACTTCAACGGCGGTCGCCTTGCAGTCCGCCAGGCCGATAACAAGAAGTGGAGAGGCTTGAAATGTCGAACAACGGTTATGAATCCGGTCGTCTGAACCTGCCATTCGTGGGGCACTGCACCTTTGGCAAATCCCCGGTGTGCACCGATTGGGATGCCCTCGATGCCGACGTCGCAGTACTCGGCGTGCCCAACGACATGGGCACACAGTGGCGCTCCGGCGCCCGCTTCGGGCCACGGGGGATTCGCGAGGCATCGACACTGTTCTCCTTCGGCCATGCCGGCGCCTACGACCACGAAGATGACGTCATGTACCTGACCGCCGCCGACGTGCGCATGGTCGATGTCGGTGACGCCGACATCGTGCACACCGACATGGTCACCAGCAACCAGAACACCGAGTACGCGGTGCGCAAGATCCTCGATGCCGGCGTCATGCCGGTGGTGCTCGGTGGCGATCACTCGGTGCACGCCCCGGTGATCAAGGCCTTCGAGGGCCGCGGCCCGATTCACATCATCCATTTCGATGCACACCTGGACTTTGTCGACGAACGCCACGGCGTGCGTTATGGCCATGGCAACCCGTTGCGCCGTGCTTCGGAAATGAACCACATCGTCGGCATGACCCAGATGGGCATCCGCAACGTGTCTTCCTCCAATCGCGATGACTACGAAGCGGCCCATGCGGCGGGCTCGAAGATCCTCTCGGTGCGCGACGTGCGGCGCCTGGGTGTCGACGGTGTGCTGGCGCTGATCCCGCAGAACATCAATTACTACATCACCATCGACATCGACGGTTTCGACCCTTCCATCGCACCCGGCACGGGCACCCCCAGCCATGGCGGTTTCCTCTATTACGAAGTGCTGGAAATCATCCAGGCCCTGGCCAAACGCAGCCAGGGCAACATCGTCGGCATGGACCTGGTGGAGGTGGCGCCCGTCTATGACCCGACCGGCATGACCTCGATCCTGGCGGCGCAGTTGCTGCTCAACAGTATCGGCTTCATCTTCCACGAGCGGGCTCAGGCGCGGCACCTCATGAGCGCAACCACCACGGCCTCGGCGTGATCTGACCGCCGCACAGAGAGACTGAAAATGGACACGATCGTCAAAAATTACCTGCAGAAATTCGGCGTCTCCGAAGCCACCCAGACCTTCCTTGGCAAGGCGCAGAAGATGTTCATCGGCGGCGCCTTTGTCGACGCCAGCGACGGGCAGACCAGCGATGTCATCGAACCTTCGACCGCAGGCCTGATCACCCGGATTCCCATGGGCACCACCCACGACCTGGATCGCGCCGTGCAAGCCGCCCGCGCGCAATTCGACGGTGGCGCCTGGCGTCAGGCCAAACCGGCAGAACGCGAACGCATGATGCAGCGCCTGGCCGACCTGATTGAAAGCAACGCCGCCGAACTGGCCGAAATCGAATCGATCGACATGGGCAAGTCAGCGGCCTTCGCCCGGGATGTCGACATCCAGGGCACGGTCGATACCCTGCGCTATTTCGCCGGCTGGGCCACCAAGCTTCACGGCCGCACCGTCGAGCCATCGCTGCCGGGCAACTACCTGGCCTATACCCGCAAGGAAGCGGTGGGTGTGGTGGGCGCCATCGTGCCGTGGAATTTCCCCTTGCAGACCATGGCCTGGAAGCTTGGCGCCGCGTTGGCGACCGGCTGCACCGTGGTGGTCAAACCCGCCGAACTGACCTCGCTGTCGGCCCTGCGTTTCGCTGAACTGGTGCAGGAAGCCGGCATCCCGGACGGCGTGATCAACATCGTCACCGGCCGCGGCAGTGTGGTCGGCGCGGCCATGGCCACTCACCCGGGCATCGACAAGCTGACCTTCACCGGTTCGACCCCGGTCGGTCGCACCGTCGGCCGCGCGGCGCTGGACGAAATGAAGCGACTAACCCTGGAACTCGGAGGAAAATCACCTGTAATCGTGCTGGCCGACGCCGACGTGAAAGCCGCCGCCCAGGCCATCGCCAACGGCGTGTTTTTCAACTCGGGCCAGGTGTGCGATGCCGGCACGCGGGCCTATATTCATCGCAGCGTCTACGACGAATTCCTGCGCGAACTGATCGCCTACACCCGGACCTTGAAAATGGCGCCGGGTCTGGATCCGGATTGCTTCATCAGCCCGCTGGTCTCGGCGTTGCAGCAGCAGCGAGTGACCGACTACATCGAAACCGGCAAGCAGGAAGGCGCCGAACTGGTCTACGGCGGCCAGCCTGTGGAGGGCCCCGGTTTCTTCGTCGAGCCGACCATTTTTGCCCATTGCCGCAACGACATGCGCATCGTCCAGGAAGAGATCTTTGGCCCGGTGCTGGTGACGGCGCCGTTCGACGATGAGGAAGAGGCGCTGGCCCTGGCCAATGACTCGCCCTACGGCCTGGCGGCTGCACTGTATTCCAATGACCTTGGCAAGGTGCACAGCCTGATCCCACGGTTGAAAGCGGGGTCGGTCTACGTCAACGCCCACGGCACCCTCGACCCGTCGATGCCGTTCGGTGGCTACAAGCAGTCCGGTTTCGGCAAGGACCTGGGCGCGGAGCAGCTCGATTATCTGCTCGAAACGAAGGCGGTCTGGATCACGTTACCTTGAGTCACGGCTGATGCTTTGAAGAAACGCAATTCCTGTAGGAGCAAGCTTGCTCGCGATAGCGTAGGGACAGGCGCAGATGCAGTGACGGATAAGACCTCATCGCGAGCAAGCTTGCTCCTACAGGGGGGCGTCGTTCACCGGAAAGAATGCAGTTTTCTCGTCATGATCTTCCAAAAATAAGAGTCCATCATGAACATTGACGCCAAAGCCACCCCCAGCCTGTCCCTCCTCGACGACAAACCCATAGTCGAAGGCCATTCGATCGATTTCATCCCGGAGGCCGAGCGCACCGACAAATTGTCGAGCCAGGGCCCGTTCTGGTTTCTCGGCAATTTCACCTTCTTCACCATGACCATCGGTTTCGTGGGCCCGAGCGTCGGTCTGACCGCGTTGTGGACCACCCTCGCCGGGACGCTGGGCATCATGTTCGGCACGCTGTTCATGGCCTTTCATGGATCGCAAGGCCCGCACCTGGGGCTGCCGCAGATGATCCAGTCCCGCGCGCAATTCGGCTATCGCGGGGTGATTCTGGTGCTGCTGGCGACGCTGTTCGTGTTCGCCGGATTCAATATCGTCAACCTGGTGTTGATGATGCAGGGCCTGCACACGCTATTCGGCTTCAACCCCATTGTGGTGGCGGTGGCCGTGACGCTGCCGGCTGCCGTCCTGGCGATCCTCGGTCACGACTGGATGCACCGCAGTTTCAAATGGGCGTTGTTCCTGTCACTCCCGCTGTACGGCCTGGTGACCCTGGCGGTGCTGATGGGTTGGGTGCCCGACGCGCCGATGCCGGTACTGGCCGCCGGCGAAGTGGCCCCGGCCCCCTTGGGTTTCAACTGGACCGGTTTCATCGCCCAGTTCGCTGCGGCGGCGAGCTACAACATCGCCTACGCGCCTTATGTGTCCGACTATTCGCGCTACCTGCCGAAGAACACCTCCAGCGGCAAATTGATCGCGGTGGTGTTTCTCGGGGCCTCGTTGTCCGGTGCCTGGATGATTTCCGTGGGTGGCTGGCTGGCCGATCACCTGCATTCTACCGACGTGCTGGTCGCCCTTGGCCAGGTGGGCAATACCGTGTCGCCGTTCATGGGCACCGCCGTGGTGGTGGTCACGATCCTGGCGTTCCTGCCGGTGATCGCGATGAACATCTACAGCGCCAAGCTGACCACCTTGACCTGTGTCGATTCGATCAAGCACATCGAGCCGACCCGCAAGGCACGGATCCTGGCCATCGCTTTCGTGATCCTGCTGCAACTGGGCGTGGCCCTGAGCATCCAGAGTTCGGGCAAAGGCCTGTCGGTGCTGGGGATTTACCTGGTGGTGATGCTGTACTTCCTGGTGCCCTGGACCTCGGTCAACCTCACCGACTATTTCTTCGTGCGCAAGGGACGCTACGCCATCCCGCACTTCTTCATGCCCCACGGCAACATCTACGGCAGCTGGGGCCTGCGCGGCATCGCCGCCTATGCGATCGGCTTTATCTCGATGATCCCGTTCTTCTACATCTACGACGGCGTCGAGCAGCGCGAGGTCTATGTCGGCCCGCTGGCCAAGGCGCTCGGCAGCATCGACATCGCCTGGCTGGTCGGGCTGATCGTCTCGGGGCTGGCGTACTACTGGCTGAGCCGCTCGATCGACCTCAAGCGCGAAGAAAGCGTCATCCAGCACATCGAAAGAACATCCCCGCAATACACCACCGGCGACCGGCTGACCAAGCCCTCGTTGCCAGTGTTCAACGAATCGACGGCCGGGAGATAATCATGGCTACGCAAAAATACGACTACATCATCATCGGTGCAGGCTCGGCCGGTTGTGTGTTGGCCAACCGCCTGAGCGAAGACCCGGCCACCTCGGTGCTGGTACTGGAATTCGGTGGCAGCGACCGCAGCGTGGTGATCCAGATGCCGAGTGCATTTTCGATCCCGATGAACACCAAGAAGTACAACTGGCGCTACGAAACCGAGCCGGAACCTTACCTCAACGGCCGGCGTATCCACTGCCCGCGCGGCAAGGTGCTGGGCGGCTCGTCGTCGATCAATGGCCTGGTGTACATCCGCGGCCATGCGTATGACTTCGACGAATGGGAATCCCTCGGCGCCCAGGGCTGGGGCTACCGCAATTGCCTGCCGTACTTCAAGCGGGCCGAGCATTACGAGGAGGGCGGTGACGGCTATCGCGGCAG
>Ga0247818_10001031_pt1 | contig 17489 bp, 14 predicted proteins | sample 13C_Glucose_Day1_FD_192424 | JGI IMG/M metagenome (GOLD analysis project Ga0247818, IMG submission 192424) | Soil microbial communities from agricultural site in Penn Yan, New York, United States - 13C_Glucose_Day1 | ecosystem: Environmental > Terrestrial > Soil > Agricultural land | place... | reverse complement strand
TGCCGAGGGTGGGCATTACGGCGCTCCAGAACAGGCGCGCCGGCTTATTCGCGTCGATATGGAAAATCTGCCATTGACCGGGTAGTTGGCTCAAGAGGGTGGATATGACAAATCTGCCGACACCCTGGCCACGATAGCCGCGGCTGACGAACAGGTAGCCGATGTTGTACCGGGCGCCTGGCAAATGGGTCCGGTCATCCACAGTCACGAAACCGGCCAGCTCGCCGTCGACCCTGATCAGAAATGGCTGTGTCGCCGGGTCTCTCCAGTAATGCGGCATGGGCAGGATGTTGAAAAAGCCCTGTTGACCCAGCTTTAGCGGCAACCACTCGCTGAAGTCGTAGGTGTAGAACTGCATCAGGTTTTCGATGATTTGCAGTTCGTCACGTTGCGCGGCGTGCAGTTCTATCTCGGGCATGCTGGCGGGCTCCTGGCTTGCAGTGCGACACAGGGCAATTATGGCTTGGCCGGTTTCGCCGCGCGTTTGCCTGCGCTCGATGGTTTGCGCTGGGTTTTCTTGCGTTTGCTCTTCCAGGGGGTAGCGGCGCGTCCGCTGGGAGGTGGGCCGCTGATGGTCAGGCTCAGGCCGGCGCAGCGACTGACCTGCTTGCTCATCCACGCCGCTTGTTTGGTGACGAACTCCTCCAGGCTCATTTCGCCGCTCTGCACCATGTCCAGGGCCTGTTCCCAGATGGCCGTGGTCCCCGGGTCGGCGATTGCACGGGGCACGGCATCTATCAGGCTGAAAGCTGCCGGGGTCGCGGCCAGGGCCTTGCCGTTCTTGACCAGATAACCACGGTCGAGCAGGCCCTGGATGATCGAGGCGCGTGTCGCTTCGGTGCCGATGCCGGTGGTGTCCTTGAGTTTTTGCTTGAGCAACGGATCGTCCACCAGCTTGGCGACGTTCTTCATTGCCTTGATCAGATCGCCTTCGGTGAAGGGTTTGGGCGGTTGCGTCCACAGGTCCTTGAGCTGCACGCCGGCAACCGCGCAATCAATGCCTTCGCGCAGGTTCGGCAGGGTTTGCGGTGCGGGCGTCTCGCGGCCCTTGGCCGGTGCCAGGGCTTCAGGCAGGGCGCGTTTCCAGCCCGGCTCGACGATCTGCTTGCCGACGGCGCGCAAGGCTTCACCGGCGCAGTCGAAGTCGGCCTGGGTGCGATCGAATTCGTGATTGGGCAGGAACTGCGCCAGATAGCGCGCGCGAATCAGGGAGTAGACCGCACGGTGCTTGCCGGTCAGACGTTCCAGGTTCTTCGCGGCGGCGGTGGGGATGATGCCATGGTGGGCACTGACCTTGGCATCGTTCCAGGCCCGTGAGCGCCGCTGCGGCTCAAGGTGGTCGTGCAGGGCGTTCAGTGCCGGGTCGGCCTGGCGCAACGCGGCCAGAATGGCCGGCGCTTCGCTGTGCTGACTGAGGGGCAGGTAGCCACAATCGCTGCGAGGGTAGGTGATGACTTTGTGGGTTTCGTAGAGGGCCTGGGCAATGTCGAGGGTTTCCTGGGCGCCGAGGCCGAGTTTTTTCGAGCAGACTTCCTGCAGGGTGCCCAGGTCGAATGGCAGCGGCGCCACTTCGCGCATGCGCTCGGTGCGCAGCTTGATCACCCGGGCACTGGCCGCGCCGGCCATGGCGGCCGCAGCTTGTTGGGCCAGAGCCTGATTCAGGCAGCGGTCCTGGTCGTCGCAGACTTCGGAGGCCGCCCGCCATTGCGCGGTGAAAGCCGTGCCATCGTGCAGCAGGTTGACGTCGGTGGCCCAGTAGGCGACGGGGACGAAATCGGCAATGCTGCGGTCGCGATCCACCACCAGGCGCAGGGTCGGAGTTTGCACGCGGCCGACCGGCAGCACCCCCTGATAACCGGACTGGCGCCCCAGCAGGGTGAACAGCCGGCTCATGTTCATGCCGATCAGCCAGTCCGCCCGGGAGCGCCCCAGCGCCGAATGGTAAAGGCTGAAGGTCTCGGCCCCCGGTTTGAGTGCCGCCAGGGCCTTGCGGATCGAGGCGTCGTCCAGCGCCGACAACCAGAGCCGGCGGATCGGCCCGCGATAGCGACAGTGCTCGACCAGTTCCCGGGCAATCATCTCGCCTTCACGGTCGGCGTCGGTGGCGATGATCAATTCCGATGCTTCACCGAGCAGGCGCTTGACCGCTTTGTACTGGCTGGCGGTACGCGGCTTGACGGTCATCTTCCATTTGTCCGGAATGATCGGCAGGTCCGCCAGCACCCAGCGCTTGTAGCGTGCGTCATAGGCATCCGGTGGTGCGGTTTCCAGCAGGTGGCCGATGCACCAGGTGACCGTGACGTCCGTTCCCAGCCAGCAGCCGTCGCCCCGGCGCCTGGCACCGAGCACGGCCGCAATGTCTTTGGCCTGGGAGGGTTTTTCACAGAGGTACAGCCGCATAACCACCATCGTCGATCAATGTGCGTGAGGTGCACAGGATGGCGGTTGCTGCGCGTTGGGGCAATCTTTATCTGTATGGATGTACAGCTTGTTTGTTGCGATGGGTTTATCACCCGTTCGGCGTTGAAGCACTCGCGATTGCGAAACTTGGGTTATACCTGACTGTTCGAGGTCTCAGGTTGTGGGGCTGCTGCGCAGCCCATCGCGGGCAAGCCACGCTCCCACATTGGTCCGGGGCGTTGCCATTTGTCATGAGGAGCGTATTCCATGAAAAGCTCAAGTCCCAGTCCTGTCATCACCATTGCCGAGCAGCCCGGCTGCCTGCTGGTGATGTTCCACGGTATCCAGGTGGCCGCTTCGGCTCGTGCGTTGGTGTTGCTGGAGGCCAATTACCCGTCGGTGTACTACGTGCCGCGAGAGGACATCGACGAAAAGTATTTTGCCCGTACCGATCACACCAGTTATTGCCCCTACAAGGGCGATGCCAGCTATTTCAGCCTGCAGGTGCCGGGGCATGAAGGCGCCAACGCGGTGTGGAGCTACGAAGACCCCAAGGTGTCGGTAGAGCAGATTCGCGGATACATGGCGTTCTATCCGGATCAGGTGAAGTTCGAGCTGCTCGACGCCGAGGTTTAAGTGCGCTTATGGACCTTCACCGTGGCGAGGGGAAGTCCCTCGCCACGGGTAAACGCCAGGACCGATCTCGTCAGTTCTTGTCCAGATCGACGTTGCGCGTCTCGCGCAGACACAGCAAACCCACCACCAGGCTGACTCCGGTGATCACCACCGGATACCACAGCCCATAGAAAATATCCCCGGTGTACACCACCAGGGCGAACGACACAGTCGGCAGGAATCCACCGAACCAGCCATTGCCGATGTGGTAGGGCAGGGACATCGAGGTGTAGCGGATGCGGGTCGGGAACAGTTCGACCATCAGCGCAGCCAGCGGTCCGTAGCACATGGCGGAGATGATGATCAGCGCGACGATCAGGGCAACGATCATCGGTTTGTTGATCTGCTGCATGTCCGCCTGTTGCGGATAACCGGCGAGAGTCACCGCGCCACGCAGGGCTGATTCGTCGAAACCGTCGATCTGCACGTCACCGACGCTGATCTGCACGCCACTTCCGGCCGGTGCGGCTTCGCTGTGGTAAGGCAGGCCCTGCTTGACCAGGAAGGTCTTGACCTTGTCACAAGGGCTGTCGAATTTCGCCTTGCCCACCGGGTCGAACTGGAAGGTGCAGGTGGCCGGGTCGGCCAGTACGGTGATCGGTGCCTGGCGGCTGGCCTGGTCGATGGCCGGGTTGGCGTAGTGGGCCAGGGTCTTGAAGATCGGGAAATACAGTGCAGTGGCGAGCAACAGGCCGAGCATCAGTATCGGCTTGCGCCCGACCTTGTCCGACAGCCAGCCGAAGAAAATGAAGAAGGGTGCGCCAATGGTCACGCTGACGATCAGCAAGCCGTTGGCCACGGCCGGGTCCATTTTCAGGAACTGGGTGAGGAAGAACAGCACATAGAATTGCGCGGCATAGAAGGTCACCGCTTGCCCGGCATTGATGCTGAACAGGGCGATCAGCACCACCTTGAGGTTTTCCCATTTGCCGAAGGAGTCACGGATCGGCTGTTTGCACAGCTTGCCTTCTTCTTTCATTTTCACGAAGGCGGGGGACTCGTGCAGGCTCAGGCGAATCCAGGTGGAGATGCCCAGCAGCACGATGGAAAACAGGAACGGAATGCGCCATCCCCAGACTTCGAACTGATCGCCAGTGAAATAGCGGCAGCCCAGCACTACCAGCAGCGACAGCAGCAGGCCCAGGGTCGCGGTGGACTGAATCCAGCTGGTGTGGAAACCGCGCTTGCCCATCGGCGCGTGTTCCGCGACATAGGTGGCGGCGCCGCCGTACTCACCGCCCAGGGCCAGGCCCTGGAGCATGCGCAGCACCACCAGGATGATCGGCGCTGCGATGCCGATGCTGGCGTAGGTCGGTAGCAGTCCGACGCAGAAGGTCGCCAGGCCCATGAGGATGATGGTGGCGAGGAAGGTGTACTTGCGCCCGATCATGTCCCCCAACCGCCCGAACACCAGGGCGCCGAATGGGCGGACGATGAAGCCGGCGGCGAAGGCCATCAAGGCAAAGATGAATGCCGTGGTGTCGTTGACCCCGGCGAAAAACTGCTTGCTGATCACCGCCGCGAGGGCGCCATAGAGGAAAAAGTCGTACCACTCGAAGACCGTCCCGAGGGACGAGGCAAAGATGACTTTCTGGGTCTCCTGGCTGGTGCTCGTGCTGCGCGCGGCTTCCAGGGGCTGAACGTGTTCTGACATTGCGTATCCCTCACAGTGATTGTTTTTGTTGTTCCACTGGTGTTGCCTGTTCCATTTCAGGGGTAATGCTCGGTGTCCGTGACCCTGATGTGACCCTTGTGGGAGCGGGCTTGCTCGCGAAGGTGTCGTGTCATTCAACATCAAGTTGAATGATCCACCGCTTTCGCGAGCAAGCCCGCTCCCACAGGGATTGTGTCTACAGCAGGGGTAAGGATCAGTTGCGCCGCTTTCTCGGCGATCATCAGCGTAGGCGAGCAGGTGTTGCCCGAGGTGATACGCGGCATGATCGAGGCATCGGCAATGCGCAGGCCGGGGATGCCATGGACCTTGAGTTGCGCATCGACCACGGCATCGGCGTCATTGCCCATGCGGCAGGTGCCGACCGGATGGAAGATCGTCGTGCCGATCCGCGCGGCGGCTTCGTGCAGTTGCTCATCGCTTTGCAGGCTGTCGCCGGGCAGGTACTCGACCGGGTTGAAGGCTTTCAGGGCCGGCGCAGCGACGATGCGGCGGGTCAGGCGAATGGCGTCGGCGGCGACCCGCAAGTCTTCCGGGTGGCTTAAATAGTTGGGCTCAATCAGTGGCGCTTGCTGCGGATCGGCAGAGCGGATTTCCACGCGACCACGGCTCTGCGGGCGCAGATCACAGACGGACGCGGTGAACGCCGGGAAGGCGTGCAGCGGTTCGCCAAAGCGCTCCAGGGACAGCGGTTGCACGTGGTACTCGAGATTGGCTGAAGTCTGCTCCGGCCCTGAACGGGCGAAGGCGCCCAACTGGCTCGGCGCCATGGACAGCGGGCCGCTGCGGTCATACAGGTAACGCAGGCCCATGCCCATCTTGCCCCACAGGCTGCCGGCGATCTGGTTCAGGGTACGCGCGTTTTCCAGCTTGTAGATCAGCCGCAGTTGCAGGTGATCCTGCAGGTTGCCGCCGACACCGGGCAGTTCATGGACGACGCCTATGCCCAGGCGCTCCAGCAGCGGGCGAGGGCCGATGCCCGAACGTTGCAGGATGCTCGGCGAACCGATGGAGCCGGCACAGAGGACGATTTCCTTGCGCGCCCTGAAGGTTTTCACCTGACCTTGCCATCGCGCGCTGACCGCTGCTGCGCGGCCATTGTCCAGCAGCACGCGGTCGACTTCGACGTCGGTCAGTACCGTGAGATTGCTGCGCTGGCGAACCGGTTTGAGAAACGCCTTGGCCGCGTTCCAGCGCACGCCGGCCTTCTGATTGACCTGGAAATAACCGCAGCCTTCGTTATCGCCCTGGTTGAAGTCGTCGATGCTGGCGATGCCGCTTTGTTCGGCGGCACTGCGAAAGGCATCGAGAATCGGCCACGACAGGCGCTGGCGTTCGACTCGCCATTCCCCGGCGGCACCGTGAAATTCGGCGGCGCCGGCAAAGTGGTTTTCGCTTTGCTTGAACAGCGGCAACACGTCCTGCCAACGCCAGCCAGGATTACCGTCGGCCGCCCAGCCGTCGTAATCGCCGGCCTGGCCGCGCATGTAGATCATGCCATTGATCGACGAGCAGCCGCCCAGCACCTTGCCGCGCGGGTAGCTGAGAGTGCGGCCTTGCAGGCCCGGTTGCGCTTCGGTCTTGAAGCACCAGTCGGTGCGCGGGTTGCCGATGCAAAACAGGTAACCCACGGGGATATGAATCCACGCATAGTTATCGCGACCACCGGCTTCGAGCAGCAGCACCCGCTGCTGCGGGTTGCTCGACAGCCGATTGGCCAGCAGACACCCGGCCGGCCCGGCGCCGACCACGATGTAGTCGTATTCATCAAGGGAAGTCGGCATCCATGACCTCGTTTGTTGTTCTTGTTGTGGGTCATCCTAGTTGTTAGCTTTCGGCAAAAGAATGTTAGTTTTTGCGCAGCCGCTGTGCGTTTTTGAACAGCCAACCCCATAGCCCGGCTCAAGGATGATTCATGTTCGACTGGAATGACCTGCGGTTTTTTCTCGAATTGCAGCGCAGCGGGCGTCTGCTGACCGCTGCCCGCCGTTTGAACACCACCCACGCCACTGTGGCGCGGCACATCGAAGCCATCGAGAAGAGTCTGGGCACGGCGCTGTTCGTGCAGCATGCCCAAGGCTATGAGTTGACCCCGGCCGGCGAAGCGCTGCTCAAACACGCCGAGGCGATGGAAAACGTCGCGCTGCTGGCCCAGGAGGAGATCACCCAGTCCACGGCGCCACTGGGCAAGATCCGCGTCGGGGTGACGGAAGGGCTGGGGATCATGTTCCTCGCCAGTCGCATGAACGGCCTGTTCGAACGCTATCCCGGACTGGAAGTGGAGCTGGTGGCGGTGCCGCGCTTTGTCAGCATCCTCAACCGCGAAGCGGAAATCAGCATCCACCTGGAACGCCCGGCCGCCGATATGCTGGTGACTCGCAAACTTACCGATTATCGACTGGCACTGTACGCCAGCCAGGACTATCTCGACCGCTCGCCACCGCTGCGCAGCCGCGAAGACCTGGGCAGACATGCCTGGATCGGCTATGTCGACGACCTGTTGTTCAGCCAGGAGTTGATGTTCCTCAACAGCTTTTGCCGCAACCCGCAGGTGGTCTTTCACAGCACCAGTGTGATTGCCCAGCAACAGGCGGCGCGCTCCGGCCTGGGGATCGCCGTGCTGCCCTGTTACATGGCCAGCGCCGACCCTGAGCTGGTGCCGCTACTGCCGGACGAAAGCATCCAGCGCAGCTACTGGATCAGCACCCGCCGCGAACTGCACAAGTCCGTGCGACTGCGGGTATTGTGGGATTACGTGGTGCAGTTGTGTGAGCGCGAGCAGGGGTTGCTGGCGGGCACGCAGTAGCGGACTCAGTCCTTGGGCGGCTCGTGGGTGGTCCGCTGCGCTGGACTGCGGGGCTGGCCATGTGGAATCGTCAGGGTTGCGCGCAAGCCGCCTTCTCGCCGGTTGACCAGAGTGATGCGTCCACCCAGGCGGGTGGCAATGGTATTGACGATGGTCAGCCCCAGGCCCGCACCCTGAGCATTGCCTCGGCTGTAGAATCGTTCGAACAATCGTCCCTGATCCGCTTCGTCGATGCCCGGCCCCTGATCTTCGATGCTCAGCTGAAAACCGCCGTCGGCCTCAATCAGCTGCACTCTGATAACGCCCTGTTGCGGTGAGAAGTTCGCGGCATTGGTGATCAGATTATTCAGGGCGATATCGATGGCCGCGGCGTCGGCGAGCACCTCAAAGGACTGCCCGGAGGTATCGAACACCAGTTCCAGCTGCTTGCTCAGCAGCCAGGGGGTGAGCTGAGCCAGACTGTCGCGGACCGTCTGCGCAAGATCGATGGCATGCAGTGCCGGCGTCTGGTTTTTCGGTTCGAGGCGGGCCATGGTCAGTAACTGATTGACCAGACGGCTGGTGCGGTCGACCCCGGTAATCAGGAACTCCAGGGATTCACGTCGCTCCTCTTCGGTCCCGGCTTGCAGCAGGTTTTGTGCATGGACCCGCAGAACGGCCAGGGGCGTGCGCATTTCATGGGCTGCATCGGCAATGAAACGTCGCTCCCGTGCGAGCACCTCCTGAATTTGTGCAAGCATGCGGTTGAGTGCCGCCTGCATCGGTTCCAGCTCGGTGGGCAGGGGCGACAGCTGCAGCGGCTCCAGCGAGCCGCTGTGTCGGGCCCGCAAGGTCGCCGCCATGTTGGCCAGGGGCTTGAGACCCCAACCGATGGCCAACCAGACCATCAGCGCGAGAATCAGGCTGCCCAGTACATTGGGCCACAGAGTATGCCGCACGATGCGGTCCACCAGGTCGGTGCGCACGTCGTCACGTTCACCGACCCAGATGCGCAGATCGTTCTGTTTGTCCTCCAGCAGGAACGCGCGCCAGTGACGGTCATTCGTATCGACCAGGTCACTGAAACCGGGTTTGGAGGGGGGCGCGGTGAAGGAGGGGGCGCTGGAGGTATGCACCAATACTTCGCCCTGGCGATTCCACACCTGAAAGGCGATCTTGCTTTCATAGGGGTGGCCATCGACACTCGGTACCGCCTCGCTCAACGCCTTGTTGAACGACTGGTACAACGCAGCGTGCTCTTTGCTGGCCAGCGGCATACGCAGCACGCCCTGCAGCAGTCGGGCGTTCTGGGCCAGTTGAGCGTCGTAGATTTCGGCGATTTCATGGTTGCTGTCATGCAGGTTGAACACGCTGATGACCGCGAGGCCGGTGAGCATCAGGCCGATGATCAGCGTCAGCGTACGACGCCGGATCGAACTCATCGACGTTCCTCTACCAGGTAGCCGACACCCCGGATGGTGCGGATCAGATCGGTGGAGAATTTCTTGCGCAGGTGATGGATGTGCACTTCAAGGGTGTTGCTTTCGGCTTCTTCATTCCAGCCGTATAACAGTTGCATCAAATGATCGCGAGTCATCACCCGGCCAGGTGGCGACAGCAGTTCGTGGAGCAGTTGATATTCCTTGGGCGTCAGGGTGACTGTCTCGCCCCCATACGTCACTTGCTGGTTAACCGGGTTCAGGCAGATTCCGGCATGTTCGATCAGCGCTTGCGCGCGACCTGCGCTGCGCCGCAACAAGGCACGCAGGCGCGCCTTGAGTTCGTCGAGGTCAAAGGGCTTGACCAGATAATCGTCGGCACCGGCATCCAGTCCGGCGATACGGTCTTCGGTGGCATCGCGGGCCGTGAGAATCAGCACCGGAAGGCTGGAGCCGCTGTCACGCAGGCGGCGCAAGACTTCCAGGCCATCCATGCGTGGCAGGCCCAGGTCGAGCACCGCCAGGTCGAAGGTTTCGCTGAGCAGCGAATGCAAGGCACTGTAGCCATCCTGTAACCAGTCGACGGTATAGCCTTCGCGATCGAGGGCCTGATGGATGCCCTCGCCGAGGGGCACGTCATCTTCAATCAGTAATAAACGCACGCAGACCCCTGTCAGCCGAGTTTTTTGTTCACGTCCACCAGCAACGCTTCGACCTCTTTGCGGCGACCGGCGTCGGCGGTTTCGCGCCCCGGCCTTGGTGCCGCTTGCAAGGCTTTTTGCAGTGCCGTACGGGCTTCAGCGTAGCGCTTTTGACGGTAGAGGTGATCGCCCCAGAAGTACAGCGGATCTATGCCATTGGGGTTCATTTGCAAGGCAACTTTGAGCAGTTGTTCGGCTTGCTGCGAGTCGCCGAAACCAATAGGCCAGCCCGGAACCCGGTCATACAGCGCGCCCAGGCTGGTGTACGCCGAACCTTGCAGGGCCTTGGGGTCCAGGGCCATGGCTTTTTCCAGCTCGACTTTCGCGTCTTTGACCTTGCTCAAGGCACCCAGCCCGCCCTGGGCGCCCGCCCAACTGCTGGTAACGATGCCCGCCCAGATCCAGGCCTCGGCGACGTTCTGGCGTTCCTGGGTGAAACTCGACGTCTCGGCTGCCAGCTTTTCGAAGGCTGCGGTACGTTGACTCTCCGGCAGCTCATACTGAATGTGCGCCCAGTTTTGCTGGATGCGGGTCAAACGTTGTTGGTCGGCGGCGTCCAGGGCCCACACACTTTGGCTCAAGACCCCAAACAGCAGGCAAGCGGCGATCTTCTTCATGGTTTGAGATTCTCGTTGTCGGGTTTCTGGCTCAAGTGACGAATCAACGGCAATTGTTTGCGCAAACCGCGATCCACCAGATGGGGAAGCAAGTTGTTGAGGCGTACAAAAAAACGTTCCGGCCAGCCCAGGTACAGATCGCGGCGATCACCGGCAATCGCGTGAATGACAGCGGTTGCCACTGTTTGCGGATCATCGACATTGGTCTTCAGGGCATCGTTCAGGGCCTGTGCCGCGGGGCTGTTCATGTTGGTGCGGGTGGCGCGCGGGGCGACATAGAGCACGCTGACGCGGGTGTCCGCCAGCTCCCGGCGCAGCGCTTCGGAGAACCCGCGCAGGGCAAATTTGCTCGCGCAATAGCTGGCGTAGCCGGCGTAACCGATGGACCCGTAGGTCGAACCCACGTTCACTACCATGGCGTTGCTGGCCCGCTTGAGCAGGGGCAGGAGTATTTTAGTCAGGCAGATCGGTGCACTGATGTTCAGCGCCAGCATGGCCTCGATTTCGCTGTCATCGAGCTGTTCGAGCATGGCGAAATTATTCACTCCGGCGGCATTGATCAGCAGATTGATGCCACCAATGCTTTCGGCCTCCGCCAGCACTTCCAGGCGGTGGGGGCGCATGGTCAGGTCAGCACCAATCCAGCACAGGTTCTTGGGGTAACGCTGCAGCAGCGGCTCCAACGGCTCCCGATGCCGAGCCACGGCCAATACCCGGGCACCATTGGCGCACAGCGCCGTGGCGATGGCCAGGCCGATGCCGCCACTGGCACCGGTCAAGACGACGCGAGCTTCAGACAGATGCATGCAATTTCTCCCCGTTACGGGGCAAGCCACGGAACATCTCGGTATACAGCCGGTACACCACTTTAGAGGCATGAATGACGGCGGCCTGATCGTCCGGGTCGTGCAGTTTGTTCATCAACTGGCGGTAGGTCTGCATGTGCTCGATATCCAGCGAGCCATGGGAGCTGAGGTAGCTGAAAGCGCTTTGCGGCAGTTTCAGCCGGTCACGAATGCTGGTGGCCGCGTGCGTGGCCAGGGCAATACTGGTGCCTTCCAGCACGTTGACCATGCCGAACAGGCCCACCGGATTGTCGCGAGCAATCAGGTCATAGAGAAAGCTGACCATCAACTCGATCGGCAACGACGGGCGACCATCGCGTACGGCGTCCGGGTCGCCACCGCAGGCCTGGATGTCATTGAGTACCCATTGTTCATGACCATATTCATCCTCTATGTATTCGCATACCGCTTTACGCAACCATTCCAGGCGCTGCGGCAAACGCGCCCCGCAGGCCATCATGAGGGGTACGGTATGCCGGACGTGGTAATAGGCTTGAGTGAGGAAGGCCTGGTAGCTTTCCAGGCTGACCTTGCCTTCAAGGGCGTCGACAATGATCGGCAAATTGAACAGTTCGTGACGCTCCTGGCGGGTAGCGTCCTGCAGCGTGTCAAAAAAACTCATGATGCGGTTTCCTCGGCGCATGGCCATTGAGTCAGTTGTGCGTGGTAACGCTCGACAATCGCGTCACGACGGGGCCGGCCATTGGCGGTCAGCAAGCCATTGGCGGGGGTAAAGGGGTGTTCCAGTCGGCTCCAGCGATGGACCTGGGCGTAATCGGGCAAGGCCTCGTTCGCCTGGGCCACGGCTGCGGCCAACTGCTCATCCGGGCAGTCCGGTTCGTGCGGCCAAAGCAGGGCATGATTGCCCGGCAGGGCTTCGCCATAGACGAATGCCTGGGCAATATGGCCGCACTGGGTCAATTCGGCCTCCACCCATTCCGGGTTCACGTTGCGGCCGAAGCTGGTGACGAACTGATGTTTCTTGCGCCCCTTGAGATAGAGGAATCCCTGGGGATCGAATTCGCCGAGATCGCCGCTGGGCCACCACTGATCGGTGTGGGGTGAGTCGCCGAGATAACCGAGCAACGTCGAACCCTTGATCAACACTTCGCCGTCGGCGGCCAGGCGAATCTGTACATGGGGCAGCGGCTTGCCAACACTGCCGGGGCGGTGCGCGTCCGGCTGATTGAGGCATACCACCGAGGCACATTCGGACAGGCCGTAGCCTTCGAAGACCGGCAGGCCCGCGCGCTGGGCGCGAAGCAATAGCGCCTCGCTGACCCGGGCTCCGCCCACAGCGGCAAAACGCAGGTGCCGGGGATCGAAGGCCTTGTGTTCGGCAGCGCTGACCAACAGCTGCAGTAACTGCGGCACCAGAATCAGGCTTTGGGGCATTCGGCTGGCGAGGAAGCCCAGCAGCTGCGGGGTATCGACGCCGTTGGCACCCTGGATTCCCAGGGTTTTCTGGCTGGGCAGGCTCAAGGTCGCACCGGCATACAGCGCGGCATAACAGCCGATGTTTTCCAGGAGGATGGCCAGTGGCAACAGCGCGAGGTGGTGGCGCGGGTCGGTGCCGCGGCTGGCCTGGTCCAGCTCGCGGGTGACCCGTAAAATGCTGTCTGCACTCAGGCACACGCCCTTGGGTGTACCGGTGGTGCCTGAGGTGAAGGTCAGTTTGGCCGTACCTTCATGCATCCGGTCCTGGCCACGTGGGTCGCGGCGCCAGAACGCACCGCTCTTTGCGTATCCGGCGACTTGCAGTGAAGTTTCAAGGTGCGGTTCGGCGATCACCAGCCCGGCCTGGCTCTGCTCCAGGCAATGCTGATGCTGCGCGGAGCTGAAGAAGGGCGGCAAGGCCAGACAGGTCAACTCTTCGAACAGAATGGCCAGATCCCAAAGCATCGAGTCGACACCGTTGTCCAGTGCCAGCGCCACCACCTTGACGCGTTCCTCGCGCAATTGCTGCTGGCGGTTTCCCACCTCGACCATCAGCGTGGCATAGTCCACTTGCCGATGATCTCCCCACAACGCAATGGCGTGGGGTGTCCGTTCGGCATGCTCCAGCAGTGCTCGCTGGAAACGCTCCAGTTCAGGCGACATGGCTGGTTTCCTCGATGTTTGCAAGCAGCCCCAGGCGGGCGAACAGGCCTGTGTTGCGCAAATGCAGGAATCCGGCGCGGATGTTGCCCACGTGCACCCAGGGTTTGCTCTCGTAATAACGCCCCCAATCGTGACGCTCCTCGCCCAACCGTGCGGGGTCGGCTGTGCACAGGGTGACCGGTTTCAGACCGAGGCGATGGAAGCTGTTCACCAGGCCGACATTGCCGGTGAAGGCCACCCATTCCAGGCCGCCCATGGCCAGCAGGTACGTGATGGTGATGATGCTCAAGCGTGCGCTGCCGGTATCACTGGCGGCCAGATTGCCGACTTCGACGATAGCGCTGCGATCGACGGGGTAATCGACTATGGCACTGATCAGCCGATCGACCGGCTCGTCCAGATAACGCTCCAGAAACAGCCTTTCGCTGCCCGCCAGGCGCACGCCAGCCACCGCGCCGAGTTCACCGCAGGCGTTGCTCATGCCGAACAGTTCCGGCATGAAGTGATGGATATCGGCGCCATGGACGGTGCGGAAACGCTGGTGGATAAAGTCTTCGAAGGCCGGGCGCCAGGGTTGGTCCGGCAATGCCCTGGTCAGGCTCATCGGCGGTGTGTCTGCTCGACCGAAGTGCAGCGGCAGAGGGATTTTCCAGTCGTGCTCAGGCATTGAGAGGCTTCTCCCCGGTTGATTTGAGGAGAAGTATCAGAGGCTTTTCTTAACGGAGTCTGAAGATGGGAAATGACCAGCCGGGGTCCTCTTAGACGGCATTCAACCCGCGTCGGCGATTATCTCGAAGGCGGTACTGGCCAGGCGTTCGCCGTTGACCATGATATGTACGGCGTGCACGCCCGCGTAGTGCTTGCGCGTGGTGAGTTCCTTGATCTGCTGACCTCGGCTTATCACCTCGGAGGCCTTGCCGGGCAGGGTGAGGGCCTTGAGCTTGAACACTTTGGCCGAGGTGCTGCCGTTGGCCTTGACGTAATCGACCGCATAATCGATCACCAGGTGCTGACTGGTTTCGACGGTGGATTTGACGGCAAAAGACAGGGTGATTTTCTGTCCCAGGCTGATCACCGGCGGCTCGACTTTCACATTCATGATCTCGACTTCAGGCTTGCCACTCGCGCCGATGATTGCCAGCGCCCGCGGGTTCCCCTGTTTGATCAGGCTGCGCAGGGCATGTCTGGCGATCCATGCGGTGTGTTTGTCGTCCAGCGCCCAGCCTTCGATCAGGTCCAGTACCCATTCGGGATGATCCTTGGTGATGTCGTTGAGGTGATTGGCCACGGATTTGCGTACATACAGGCTGGGGTCGGCCTTGAGATTGTCGAGAATGCCGGCGGCCAGGCGCGGGTCGGCCTGCACCGGCTCCAGGCGAAACGACCATGGCAGGCGGGGTCGGCAGCCTTCGCTGGCGAGGCGCCGCACGTGTTCGTTGGCATCCAGAGACCAGTGGTGCATCAGTTGCAGCGAGCGATGCAGGTCGCTGCGCAGGAAATGGCGGATGGCGAATTCCGATGAGCCGAACGCGGTGAAATACTTGAGCGCGTCCATTGAACGCTCGAACGCATGGGCGCCATAGCTGGCGACATAGTGCGGCAGGCACATGCTGACGAAGCCGCTGTTGAGGCGCGGGGCGAGGGCACGCAGGACTTGCAATGACGCTTCATAGTCCAGCGGCAGCACCGCGTGCAGGCACTCACTGACCCGGGCCATGCGCTGCATCACGCTCAACTCCGCCAGGCCGCTCTGGGCCAGTTCGAGGAATTTCCCGGCATCGAATTCGGGATAGACCGCGCTCATCTCCGTGGCAATGTGCTGGAAGCGTTCGGCGTTGAAGATTTCCTTGAGGGCGGGGGAGGATTGGTCAGTCATTGTCGGCTCCTTGGGTTGTTCATCCGATGCATGTGGGAGCGAGCCTGCTCGCGATGGGGCCATCAAGCACACCTCAATTCTTGCTCGTTTGCTCTTCCAGCTGATCCGACTCAAACAGTTTCGCCAGTTCCGCCCGGGCTTCCTGCGCGGTCTGCCGGACTTTCACCGCGTCGTCATACACCGCGTGCTGGGCTTCGAGCACCTGCTCGTCGTGATGCTTGAAACGCTTGATTCGTGCATCCGCCTGAGCCGGGGTCAAACCCAGGCCGATCAGCGCCTGACGGCTCATTTCAAGGCTCGAATAGAAGGTTTCGCGCACAGCAACGGCGTCCAGGTCGATCAGGCGATGTACGTGCTGACGGTTACGGGCGCGGGCGATGATTTTGATCTGCGGATAAAGCTTGCGCACCAGTTCAGCGGTCTTGATATTGGTTTCCGGATCATCGGTGGCGATGATGAAATATTCGGCCTGGCCAACCTTGGCCGCGCTGAGGATCTCCGGGCGCATCGGGTCGCCGTAGAACACCGGCACCCCGCCAAAGCTGCGGGACAGCTCGATGGTTTCCACGGAGGTGTCGAGGGCGACGAACTTGATGTTCTGCGCGCGCAAAATACGCGAAATGATCTGGCCCATGCGGCCCATGCCGGCAATCACCACCCGTGGGGTGTCGGCATCGATTTCCCGAAATTGCTCAGGCACTTCCACCGGTTGCACCCTGGGGCTGACCAGGCGTGCGCAAACCAACAGCAACAGCGGCGTCACCGCCATGGACAGGGTAATGGTCAGCACCAGCAAGTCATGCAGCCCGGGGGCGAACAGCCCCTGGTCGCGACCGATCTGGAACACCACAAAGGCAAACTCGCCACCGGCGGCCAGCACGATGCCCAGGCGGATCGCGCTGACGTTGCCCAGGCCACCTGCCAGGCGGCCGACCAGAAACAGCAGTGGCAGTTTGATCGCGATCAGCAGCAGGGTCAGGCTCAACACCGCAATGGGTGTACTGAGCAGCAGGCTGAGATTGGCGCCCATGCCGACGCTGATGAAAAACAGGCCCAGCAGCAGGCCCTTGAACGGTTCGACCTGAGCTTCCATCTCATGGCGGTATTCGGAGTCTGCCAGCAGCAGTCCGGCAAGGAATGCACCCAGGGCCATGGAGATTCCGGCCATGTCCATCAACCACGCGGTGCCAATCACTACCAGCAGTGCCGTGGCAGTCGACACTTCGGGCAAGCCGGACTTGGCCACCACACGAAATACCGGCCGCAGCAGATACCGTCCGCCGATCACCACTACTGCGATGCTGCCAAGGACACGCAGGCCACTATTCAAGTCTTCGCCGGCGCTGGTGCTGTGATCGCCGCCGGCGAGCAACGGCACCATGGCGATCAGCGGGATCGCTGCGATGTCCTGGAACAGCAGGATCGCGAACGCCAGGCGCCCGTGGGGGCTGGTCAATTCCTTGCGTTCAGCCAGACTCTGCAGGCCAAACGCGGTGGACGACAGTGCCAGGCCGAGGCCCAGCACGATCGCGCTGTTCAAGCGCTGGCCGAAAACAAACATGGCTACTACGCCAATCACTGTTGCGGTCAGGAGCACCTGCGCCAGGCCGACGCCGAACACCGACTTGCGCATCACCCACAAGCGCCGCGGCGATAACTCCAGGCCAATGATGAACAGCAGCAACACCACGCCCAGTTCAGAGATATGGCTAACGCTTTGCGAATTACCGACCAGGCCCAGCACCGATGGCCCGATGATCACCCCGGCAAACAGATAACCCAGTACGGCCCCCAGTTGCAGGCGCTTGGCCAGGGGAACGATGAGTACGGCCGCAAGCAGAAATACGACAGCGGCTTGCAGCAGGTTGCCTTCATGTGGCATGAGAAAAACTCCTGGGACTCGGTACGGCTGGGTTACAAGGATAAAGGCTGGATCAGGAGGGATCTACAGCGCAAAAGGGCTCATCGCGAAAGTTGCGATCACAATGCCCATGTGGGAGCCCGCTCGCGATAGCGGCGTGCCAGTCGCCAGTGATGTTGAATGTGCCGGCCTCATCGCGAGCATGCTCGCTCCTACAGTGAGTCTGCAGTGGACACAAAATCTGCGTGCGGCCACATTCCCCTGTGGGAGCTGGTTTGCCAGCGATGGCGGCGTGTCAGTCGCCGGTGATGTTGGATGGGCCGGCCTCATCGCGAGCAGGCTCGCTCCTACAGTGAATCTAAGCGGACACAAATTCCGCGCACGGCACCAATCCCCTGTGGGAGCTGGCCTGCCAGCGATGGCGGTCTCATCTGTCACAAACAGGCGTAAGGCGGGCACGACGGCCATTAGCTGGCGCTCAACGCCCATTTTGCAGCAGTTCACCTTTATCCCAGAGC
>Ga0247818_10001029_pt1 | contig 17508 bp, 14 predicted proteins | sample 13C_Glucose_Day1_FD_192424 | JGI IMG/M metagenome (GOLD analysis project Ga0247818, IMG submission 192424) | Soil microbial communities from agricultural site in Penn Yan, New York, United States - 13C_Glucose_Day1 | ecosystem: Environmental > Terrestrial > Soil > Agricultural land | place... | reverse complement strand
GCCGGCCTCCTTGCCGCTGCGGTGGCCGTTTCCGCAGCAGTCCTCCCGGCCCATGCCGCGGTGGGCCTCAAGGATTCAGGCTCCAAGAATCCCGGCGCCCAGGGCCAGGGATCCTCCACCGCCCTGCATTCGCTCCGCGGTCCCGTGACGGACGAGAACTTCTACTTCGTCATGGCAGACCGGTTCAGCAACGGCAGCACCGCCAATGACCAGGGCGGCCTGGGGCCGGATCCCATGGTCTCCGGCTTCGATCCCACCAGGAAGGGCTTCTACCACGGCGGCGACCTGGCCGGCCTGCGCAGCAGGATCGACTACATCCAGGGCCTGGGCACCACATCCATCTGGCTGACCCCCAGCTTCAAGAACAAGGCGGTCCAGCCCGAGGACAAGTCGGCAGGCTACCACGGCTACTGGGTCACCGACTTCACCCAGATCGACCCCCACCTGGGCACCAACGGTGAGCTCAAGGCCCTGATCGACGAGGCCCACGCCCGCGGCATGAAGGTCTATTTCGACATCATCACCAACCACACGGCCGACGTCATCGGCTACCAGGAGGGCAACCGGAAAGGCTACATCTCAAAGGACGCAGTCCCTTACAAGACAGCCTCCGGCGAAGCGTTCGACGACCGCGACTACGCCGGTACCGGAACCTTCCCCCGGCTGGACGCCAACACGTCATTCCCCTACAAGCCGGTCCTGGCACCGGGCGAAGAAAACCTCAAGGTTCCCGCCTGGCTGAACGACCCCACGCTGTACCACAACCGCGGCGACACCACCTTCACGGGTGAGGACTCCATGTACGGCGACTTCTTCGGCCTCGATGACCTCTTCACCGAAAACCCCGCCGTGGTGCACGGCATGGAGGACATCTATAAGTCCTGGATCGGCGACTTTGGCGTGGACGGTTTCCGGATCGACACCATGAAGCACGTGAACAACGAGTTCTGGCAGGAATTCGGCCCCAACGTCCTCAGCTACGCCAAGGAGCACGGCAAGGACGAGTTCTTCATGTTCGGCGAGGTCTTCGACACCACCAAGAGCTTCACGTCCCAGTTCACCACCCGCAACAAGATGCAGGCCGTGCTGGACTTCCCCTTCCAGGATGCCGCCCGCAACTTTGCCTCCAAGAGCCAGGACGCCAAGGCGCTCCAGGCATTCTTCGCCGGTGACGACTGGTACACCGACGCCGATTCCAACGTCTATGAGTTGCCCACGTTCCTGGGCAACCACGACATGGGCCGCATCGGCAGCTTTATCGCCCAGGACAACCCCGCCGCAGGCGATGCCGAGAAGGTGGCACGCGACGAGCTGGCCCACGAGCTGATGTACTTCTCCCGCGGCAACCCGGTGGTGTACTACGGCGACGAACAGGGCTTCACCGGCCCGGGCGGCGACCAGGATGCCCGCCAGACCCTCTTCGCCAGCAAAGTCCCGGACTACCTGGACGACGACCTGCTGGGCACGGACGCCACCCACGCCACGGACAACTTCAACCCAAGCCACCCGCTTTACGCCAAAATCCGGGAGCTTGCAGCCCTCACCAAAGAGCACCCGGCACTGCGGAATGGCGCACACCAGCACCGCTACGCCTCTGACGGGCCGGGCATCTACGCCTTCTCCCGCACCGATGCCAAGGACCAGCGCGAATACGTGGTGGCACTGAACAACAGCACCCAGACACAGACGGTGGAAGTCCCCACCTACATCGCCAAGCGCAGCTACATGCGCGTTTACGGCGAAGGCGCCGATGAAGCCAAAACCTCTGACGACGCAAAACTGACCGTGACCGTGCCGCCGCTTTCCGCCGTCGTCTACGAATCCTCGGGCCGCATTCCGCACTCCAAGGAGGCTCCCGCCGTCGCCCTCCGGCAGCCGGCCGCCGCGCCTGGTGACAACGGACGCATCAACGTAACGGCCGACGTCGACGGTGCTTCGTTCTACGAGGTCACCTTTGAAGCCCGGACGGCGAGCGGCGCGTGGCAGCCGATCGGCACGGACGACACCGCTCCGTACCAGGTTTTCCACGACGTCGCGGCGCTGGATGCCGGCACACCGCTGGAGTACCGCGCCACCGTTCTGGACAACGGCGGGCATTCCGCCACCAGCCAAAGCCGCTCCGCGGCCGTACCCGCGCCCGTGCTGACCCTGCAGAAGCCTGCGGAGGGCAGCAGCGTGGAAGGCAAGGTTGAGCTCAGCGCCACCGCTGACCCGGAGAAGGCCAACCACGTGGTGTCCTTCGAGCGCAGTGTTGGCGGCGGGGTCTGGACCGCTGTGGGCACCGACTCGTCCTCGCCCGTCTACTCAGCAACCGACGACGTGACCGGGCTGGCGGACGGCACCAAGGTCCAATATCGGGCGGCCATGACCGGCACCGGCTACAACGTCACCAGCGAAACCAGGACTGTCACGGTGGGCCAGGCCCCGCAGCCCGACTCGGTCACGGTGGCCGGATCACTGAACCAGGCGATGGGCTGCAGCGCACAATGGGATCCAGGCTGCAGCCAGGCCCGGATGGTGTTGGACCCGGCGGACCGCATTTGGCGGCTGACCGTGGACCTGCCGGCCGGGAAGTACGAATACAAGGCAGCGCTCAACGGCGGCTGGGACGAAAACTACGGCGCCGACGGCCAGCTCAACGGGCAGAACATCGTGCTGGACCATCCCGGCGGCCCGGTGACTTTCCGTTATGACAACAGCACCCACCTGCTCAGCGCCGTCTACGCCTCGCAGCAGCCGGCCGCCGTGGCGGCAGCCGGAAGCATGGACAGCGAGCTGGGCTGCGCCTCGGACTGGGAGCCGTCCTGTAACCAGGCGCAGTTGGTGCTGGACCCGGCAGACCTCGTGTGGAAGCTGTCCGTTCCGGACCTTCCTGCGGGAAGCTACGAGTTCAAGGCGGCCCTGAACCGCAGCTGGGACATCAGTTATGGGGCCGGCGGCGCTTCCCCGGGTGCCAACATAGTGTTTGAGCACGACGGCGGCCCGGTCACCATCCGGTACGACCACTTCACCCATGTGATCGCCGCTAACTAGTTCACCCGCCGAACAAGGCAAACCAGGCAAAGCAACTACGGCAACAGGCCCCGCCGCTTACAAAAGCGGCGGGGCCTGTTGCCTTGAGAACCGCTTAGGCCCGGTGCAGGGCTCCCTCCACCGCCGCGAGCAGCGAGTTGAACCGCTTGTTGGCGGGGAGGTCATCAAGGTGGACGGGTTTGCCGTCCGGCCCACCCAGGGGCACCTGCCAGTTGGGGTACAGGGCTTCTGTGGTTCCGGGCTGGTTCTGGACCCTCCGCTCCCCCACCGCATCCACCAGGGCCACGCCGAGCAGGACCGACGGCGCCTGGGCCAGCAGCAGGTGCAGCGCCTCGATGGTGTGCTCCTCGGACGGCTGCCCCTCCACGCCGCCGGCGGCGCCCTCGGAGAGGTACCCGCGCTCGCGCAGCAGGGCGAACATCTTCTCCAAAGACGCGTTGTGCTCCGCGCGCTCCTCCTGCTCGGACCGTTCCAGCAGCCCCAGCCGGCTTCGGAGCCCCACATGGTCCCCGGCAAGGTAGCCGGCGGTGGGTGGCAGGTCGTGGGTGTTGACGCTGGCGAGCGCCTGCGTGCGGTACTTTTCGGGCGCAAGGGGCGAATCGCCGTCGTACTCAAACCACAGGATGGACGTGCCCAGGATCCCCCGGGCCGCAAGGTAGTCACGCACCCAGGGCTCGAAAGTGCCCAGGTCCTCCCCGATCACCACGGCACCGGCGCGGTGCGCCTCGAGCGCGAGGATGCCGATCAGGGCCTCGTGGTCGTAGCGGACGTAGGCGCCATCCCCCGGAGCGTTCCCCATGGGGATCCACCACAGCCGGAAGAGTCCCAGGATGTGGTCCACGCGGATGCCGCCGGCATGCCTGAGCACGTTGGCCAGCATGTTGCGGAACGGTTCATATCCGGCCTCGGCCAGGCGTGCGGGGTGCCATGGGGGCTGGCCCCAGTCCTGCCCCTGCTGGTTGTACATGTCAGGAGGTGCGCCCACGCTGGTGTTCGGGGTCAGCACGCCGCGCAGCGTCCAGGCGTCGGCACTGCTGTGGTCCACGCCTACTGCAAGGTCGTGCACCACGCCCAGCCGCATCCCCGACCGGAGCGCGGCCCTCTGGGCGTTCTCGAGCTGCTCGTCGCAGATCCACTGCAGCCAGCGGTGGAACCCGATCCGGTCCGCCAGCTTCTCCCGGAGGGCTTCGGCTTCCGGTGTTCCGATGGCGCACTCCGGGTCTGTCCACAGGGGGTCGTCCGGCGCCAGGTCCTCGCGGATGGCTGACCAGAGCGCGAAGTCCTCCAGGCCGCGGCCGGAGCTGCGGCAGAACTCATCGAAGGCGGCCTGCCGGGCCGGTGAACGGCGCGTGTGATAAAGCATTTCCAGCGCCTGCAGCTTGGCCGCGTACACGGCATTGCGGTCGAGGCGGGTGCCTTCCCGGTTCAGCCATGCCACTTCCTCGTGCAGCTTTTCCAGCGCCGCACGTTTCCGCGGCCGGAGGTATGCCAGCTCGGGAATGGCCTCGATGCGGATGTACAGCGGATTGAAGAACCGGCGGGTGGACGGCGAATAGGGCGACGGCTGGACCGGCGGTACCGGCTCGGCCGCGTGCAGCGGGTTGACCAGCACGTAGTCGGCGCCGCGCGCACCACTGATCGCGGCCAGGTCCGCCAGGTCCGCAAAGTCGCCGATGCCCCACGACCGCTTTGAGCGGACCGAATACAGCTGCGTGGCCAGCCCCCAGCCGCGGCGTTCCTCCAGCGGCTTTGCCGTGGCCAGCCGCGCAGGGGTTACCACCAGGGCGGCGCTGGCCGTAGCGCCCTCCGACTCGACGTGCAGCGTGTGCCAGCCCAAGGGCAGGTCCTGGGGAAGGGCGAAGGTGGCACGTCCCGTGGAGACGCCGTCCACCTCCCGGGGCTGGACCCAGACATCCTGCTGGACCGCTTCGCGCTGTCCGGTTCCACCTTCCAGGGTGACGGTCAGGCGCGCGGTGGCGCCGTCGCGCACGTGGACCGGCACTTGGGCCGGTTCGCCCTGCTTAATGACGACGGCGGGCGGCAGCATCCGCCGCCACGGCGCCAGTTCGGCTTCGGCCAGTGCAGCCTCAATGTGACTGTTGGTGTGTGCCTCCACACCGAGGGCTGCCAGCACCTTGACCAGCGTCTCCTGGGCAACGGAATGCGGCAGCCCATCCCAGCCCTGGAAGGACGTACCCACACCATGCGCGTCGGCCAGCTGCTGCAGCAGGTGCGGATCGACTGGCCCGGCCGCAGCGGCGGGAGGGCCTGCTGGGATCGCTGGGCCTGGTGCGTGCTGCTGGTCTGAAGCCGTCATGGGTGTCCGCCTCGTCTGTGATGGTCCCGGAACTTACAGTGCTGTTGTACCGGGCGCTGACACCCCCGTGCACAACCGTTGGTTCAGATTATTGCAGGGCGGCGCGGAGGCGAAACCGGGACGGCATCCAGGCGGATCAGGACGGGTTCCGGAGGTGGACGTTACGGATCGAAGTGCGTGGTCACGGCTCCGTCGCTGACCCGGCCGATGACTCCCGCTGCAAGGTCCCGCAGCTTCTGGTTCCGGTGGCTGGACGCCTTGGTGAGCAGGGCCATGGCTTCATCCTGGCTGCACCGGTTCTGGGCCATGATCACCCCGCACGCCAGGTCGATCGTGGTGCGGTTGGCCATTGCGGCCCTCAGGTCGTCCGCCAGGTTCTGGGCGTCGGCGATCCGCAGTGCCAGCCTCAATGCGCGGCCCGCGAGGTCAGCAAACCCCTCAGCCCTGCGAACGACTTCGTCAGCGAAGACGTCCGGTTCCGAAGCGAAAAAATTCAACGCGGCGGACTGGTGCCCGTCCAGGGCAAGCGGGACGCCCAGGACGCTGCGGCAGCCGTTCTCGGCCAGCAACTTCTGGTACTTGGGCCAGCGGGTATCGGTCTCCACATTGGAAAGGATGACGGGCTTCATGGCCTCCAGCGCCGCAATGCACGGACCTTCACCCAGGACCTGCTCCAGCTTGTCCAGGACAACGGCGCGTTCACTGCTGCCCGCAATGGTGGCACTGCGTTTGCGGCGCTGGAGTGTCACGCCGCACTCGACGAACACGCCCGCGTCCTCGCTGACGGCGGAGGCTGCAACAGAGGACAGCTCAGTCAGGAAATCAGCAACATTGCCGCTGCCCATGATGATGTCATGCAACTGGACGAACTGGTCGTCACCATTGGAGGAGCCCATCCCTCAATATAGGCGCTATGGAGTGCCGCGTGCGCGCCACAAAACGTCATTTGCGGGGCGCCGGTTACTCCGTACGACGAAAAGAGAAGGACTAAGGCGGGAATCTGTGGCGGCCTGCCGAATCTGTGTAGCCTCGTGACGATCCAAGGCACGGCAACTGAATGGAGGAGGCCGCAGATGAGCCTGAGCGAACTGCGGGTGTTCGGACGGTCGGGAACCCCCATCAGTCCCCTCACCCTTGGCACCATGAACTTCGGCGAGGGGAACGGCAGCTCCCAGGGAGCCCCCACCGGCGCGGACGAGAGCATCCGGATCATCCATGAAGCCCTGGACGCCGGCATCACCGCAATCGACACCGCTGACGTCTACTCCCAGGGTGAGTCCGAACAGGTGGTGGGCCGGGCCCTCCGCGGCCGCCGGGACGATGTCTTCCTGGCCACCAAGTTCCACGGCCAGATGAGCCCCAACCCGGCGCACTCCGGGAACTCGCGGCGCTGGATCACCCAGGCCGTGGAGGGCAGCCTCCGGCGCCTGCAGACGGACCGCATCGACCTGTACCAGGCGCACCGGCCGGACTACAACACCGACGTCCTGGAGACCATCACCACCCTCAACGACCTGATCCGCCAGGGCAAGATCCTGTATTACGGGACCTCGGTGTTCACGCCGGCCCAGCTGGTGGAGGCCCAGTGGCTGGCCACCACAAACCATCTGATCCCGCCGCTGGGCAACCAGGTTCCGTACTCCATGCTGGTCCGCGGCAACGAGCGGGACGTCCTGCCCATCGCCCAGCAGTATGGCCTGGGCGTGCTTGCCTACGGCCCACTCGCGGGCGGTTGGCTGTCCGGCAGCTTCGTCCTCGAATCGGGCAAGCCGCCCACCCGGGTCCACACACTGCCCGGCCGGTACGACATCTCCGGGCCATCCAGCGAGCGGAAGCTGCTGGCCGCGGACTCGCTGGCCCGGCTGGCGGACAAGCTGGAAATGTCCCTGGTGGACCTGGCCGTGGGGTTTGCCCTGACCCATCCCGCCATCAGCAGCGTGATCATCGGCCCGCGCAGCGAGGAACACCTCCGGGCGTACCTGCGCGCGGCGGATGTCCAGCTGGGCGAGACCGTACTGGATGCCATCGACGACCTGGTGCCGCCGGGAACCAACTTTGTGGAGCGGGACGCGGGCGCAATCGTGCCGTCCATCGAGTTCGCGGAATTACGACGCCGGTAGGCGGCTTCCAGCCCGGACCCCGGACTATTGACTAACCGGTAGAAGGCTCCTACGGTCGATACCGATACCGCCGCCCAAGGAAGCCGGGGCCTGCCATGCCAATGTCCGATGAGGAGCGACGCCTGCTCAAGGAGCTGGAACTGGGGCTGATCGCGGACGATCCCCACCTGGCCATGGAACTGCTGTCCGGCTATCCGGCACGCCGTTTCCCCGCAGGCCTGTTCCCGGGCATGGCGGCGGCACTGATTGGTGTGGTGCTCATTATCGCGGGGGCCGGGCTGCCGGCTCCCGGTGCGGTGGTGCTAGGGATTCTGTTGCTGGGGCTGGGCGCCTGCCTGCTGCTCGGTCCCACGGTGCTGGCCCGGAGCGGCGGCCGGCAGACCACCGGCTAATGGCCGTGGTGGTGCACCTGCGCGGCCCCCGGGTGCCGCAGCAGTTTGCCGCCGCGGCGCCAGGATGAACATGCTTGCCAGGACGACGGCGGCGCCAAGCCAGGCAAGTGCTTGGAGCCGTTCTCCCACCACGAGCACGGCCAGGACGGCGGCCACCACGGTTTCGAGCAGCGAGATGCCGGTGGCCGTGCTCGCCCCTACCCGGGCCAGGCCCCACCCGAACAGCAGGTACCCGGCAAACATGGGGACCGCCGCCATGTAGGCGCCGACGCTGGCGCTGGTCCAGGACTCCAGCAGCGGGCGTCCCGTTGCGGCAAGGACAGGCACCAGGAGGAGCCCGCCGAGTCCGAACACGGCGCCCATGGCCGCCCGTGAAGAGACCCCGTCACCGGTCAGCCGGTGTGCCGCCCAGGAGTACAGAGCATAAGTAGTTCCGGCCAGCAGCCCCAGCAGGATTCCCGCCGTCGGCGCCAAGGAAGTCAAAGTCAAGGAAGTCGAGTTCCAGGAATCAGCCCCGGCGCCAGCAGCCCCGTGTGCGGGTGCTGCCGGCGAGTGCCCGGCAAGGGACAGCAGGGCTGCGCCGCCAATTCCCAGCAGCGCCCCGAGAATCCAGCGTCGGCTCAGCGGCTTCCCGTCCGCGAAACGTTCGATCAGGGCGGCCGCTACCGGAGCTGAACCGATGGAAACCACCGTACCCACGGCCACTCCGGAGAGGCGCATGGAACTGTAGAAGGCCAGGGGGTAGACAGCAACCGCCACGGCACCGAGAGATACCAGGCGCCATCGCGCAAGCAGGCTGCCCGACTGAACGGCAATGTGCCGTGCGGCGTACAGTGCCTGCATCAGTCCGCCCAGCCCCATTGCCACCGCGCCGATGGCCAGTGGGCTCACGGCGGGCGCGAAGGTGGCCGCTGTTCCGGTGGTTCCCCAGAGGATGGATGCCGCCACTATGGAGAGCGCTCCCCAGGGCTGGGCCTGCTGATGGTTTGGCTTGTTGTTCACAGGTCGTCCAGCAGTTGCCCGGCGATGGCCCGGGCTTGCCGCAGCGGCACGTCGCCGCCCTCCAGGCCTGCCCTGGCCATGGCACCTTCGAGGAGGAAGGCCAAGTGGGCGGCAACGGCAGGCGCCTGCCCCTCCCTCCCGGGCAACAGTGCCGTGACGTGCCGGGCCAGGAGTTCCTGCACTTCCTCCTTGTGGAGCCGCACTGCAGTCCGCCCGGGGTCCCCTGCGGGCAGTTCAGCCGCCGCGTTGAGCAGCCCGCAGCCGCGGAATCCGTGCTGGTAGGCGGCATTTGCGTGGTCGAGGTAGGCGTCGAAGACCGCCAGTGCCTGCTCCGACGGGGTCCCGGCCTTTTCCAGCCGCGTCCGGTAAAGGCCGAGCCACTCCTCATGCCGTGCTTCCAGGTAGGCGGCCACGAGGTCCGCTTTGGACGTGAAGTTGTTGTAGAGGCTTTTTTTGGCAACGCCCGCCTCGGCAGTGATGGTGTCGATCCCGGTGGCCGCAACGCCGCGGGCATAGAAGAGGCGTGCGGCGGCGTCGAGCAGCAGGTCCCGGGCGGGGCGGCGGCTGGTCGCCGAAGCCCGTGACACAGGCATGGGGCTCCTTGTGGTGGTAGTAGGTAGGCCAGTCTACCTACTACCACCACAAGGGCGGAACACCCGTTTGTGAATCAGGCGGTGCGGACCGCCTTAGCGGACACGGCCTGGAGCTCCGTGGCCAGCCGTTCCACCAGGAGTTCCGGGGGCTCGGTGATATCGGCCAGGAGGTGGGCCTCGTCCTCGTCCAGTTCCTCCAAGGCTGCGAACTGGGATTCCAGCAGGGTCCGCGGCATGAACTCGTGGGCGCGGGCTTCCATCCGCGCGCCAATGGTGCCCGCGCTTCCGGTCAGGTGGATGAAGACAACATCCGGCGCTGCGCTGCGCAGCAGGTCCCGGTAGCGGCGCTTCAACGCTGAGCAGGCGACGATAGGCGGGACTGTTGTGACGCCGTCGGCCTTTCCTGCGAGCAGCTCCCCCAGCGTGCCAAGCCAGGGCTCCCTGTCAACGTCCGTGAGCGGTTTGCCGGCGCCCATTTTCTGCTTGTTGGCGGCCGGATGGAAATCGTCGCCATCGAAGAATGGCATGTCCAGGCGCAGGCCCAGCAGGGAGCCCATGGTGGATTTCCCCGAGCCGGACACGCCCATCACCACCAGGGGCGGCAACGGGGCGTTCACCGTTCCTCCCCGTTCCCGTCGAAGCTGAGGAGGACTTTGCCGGAACTGGTGGAGTCCTTGGCCACCTCGAAGGCGTGCAGGGCGTCCTCCACGGGGTATTGGTGGGTGATGACGGGGTCGATGTGCAGTGACCCGTCGGCAAGCGCCGCGATGACCTCGTCGATTTCGTCGTTGAAGCGGAAGGAGCCCTTGAGGTCCAGTTCGCGGGTGATGGCCAGCGAGATGGGTAGCGGCTGCATGCCGGTGGGCAGCAGCCCCACCATCACCACGGTCCCGCCCCGCACCGCGCCGCGGATGGCGGAGGCCAGTCCGTGGTGGTTGCCGGAGGATTCGATCACCACGTCCGCCTCCACGGCGGCGATCGCTTCCGTGTCTGCGGCGTTGATGACCTGGTCCGCGCCGACGGCCTTGGCGATCTCCAGCGGCTTGGGATGGAGGTCCACAGCGGTGATGTGCGCTGCACCGGCGCGTTTGAGGACCGCGACAGCGAGGGCACCGATGGGGCCGGACCCGATCACCAGCGCGGTCTTCCCGGCCACGTCCCCGGCGCGGGAGACCGCGTGCCAGGCCACGGACGCGGGTTCGACCAGGGCGGCCGTGCGCAGGTCGATGCCCTCGGGCAGGGCCCGCAGCATCCGGACGGGCAGGTTCACGTACCGGCTGAAGGCGCCGTCGGTGTGCGGGTAGCGGGCGGCGCTGCCCAGGTAGGTGCAGCCGGGTGAGAGGTTGGGCCGGTCCGCGGGGTACCTGGCCGCGCCAGGTCCCGGGGTGGCGGGGTGGACGGCGACGGCGGTTCCGGGCTGCGGTCCCTGGCCGTTGGCGGCGGCGCGGACCACCAGGCCGGAGATTTCGTGGCCCAGGACCAGGGGTGCCTTCAGGATGGATTCCCCGGCCGCGCCGTGCAGCCAGTAATGCAGGTCCGAGCCGCAGATGCCGCCGTACAAGACCTCGACGACGGCCTGGTCATCCGCCGGCAGGGCCAGCGGGACCTCATCGATCCGGAGGTCCCCGGCGGCGTGGGCCACCACGGCCGGCCCGGAGGCGGGCAGCGTGTTGGGGCCTGGCTGGACGGGTGTGTTCGCGGGCATCAGACCACCACCGTCATTCCGCCGTCGATGAAAATGGTCTGGCCGTTCACGAAGTCCGACCCGTCCGAGGCCAGCCAGACCACGGGCCCGGCCAGGTCCTTCGGCGTGCCCCAGCGGTGGGCCGGGGTGCGGCCCAGGATCCAGGTATTGAACTGTTCGTCGTCCACCAGGTTCTGCGTCATCTCGGTGTGGATATACCCCGGCGCGATCCCGTTGACCTGCAGGCCGGAAGCGGCCCACTCGGCCGTCATGGCCCGGGTGAGGTTCCGCAGCCCGCCCTTGGCGGCAACATACGGGGCGATAGTGGGGCGGGCCAGGTCCGTCTGCACCGAGCAGATGTTGATGATCTTGCCCCGGCCGCGCGGAATCATGTGCCGGGCCGCCTCCCGCCCCACCAGGAACGCACTGGTCAGGTCCGTGGAAATGACCCGCTCCCAATCCGCCACCTCAAGGTCCAGCATCGGCACCCGGTGCTGGATCCCGGCGTTGTTCACCAGAATCTCCAACGGACCCACGTGCTCTTCGATCCACGCGATGCTGCGGGCTGCCGCCTCGCCGTCGGTGACGTCAAACGCGATGCTGGCGATGCGGCCGGCCGGGAAGTCGGCGGCGAGCGCGGCTTCGGCTTCCTTGAGCCGCTCCGGGTTGATGCCATTCAGCACAACCGTGGCACCGGCGTCGGCCAGTGCCCGGGCGAGTGACGAGCCGATGCCGCGGCTGGAGCCGGTGACCAATGCGACGCGGCCGGTGAGGTCAAACAGTGAGCTCATGCGAACGGTCCCTGCTGCACCAGGTTGACCGGGGTTTCGCCGGCGGCGAGGGCCTCAAGCTGCCGTTTCAGGAGTTTCAGGATCCGTGGTTCGAACGCTGAGGCGTTGCCGCCAACGTGGGGGGTGATGAGGGCGTTCTCCGACGACCAGAGCGGGTGGCCGGCGGGCAGCGGTTCGGGGTCGACAACGTCGATGGCGCAGTGCAGGCGGCCGGACACCACTTCAGCCGTTAGGGCGTCGGTGTCGATCACGGCGCCGCGGCCGACGTTGACCACCAGGGCGCCGTCCGGCAGGGCGGCCAGGACCTTGGCTCCCACCAGGTGGTGGGTCGCCTCGGTGAGGGGAAGGACGGAGACCAGGATGTCGTGGCCGGCGGCGAGCGCCACGAGTTCATCCGGACCGTGGACCTGGCCGTCCGCATCGGTCCGTGCGGCGCTTCCCACCCGGGTCAGTGTGACTTCGAAGGGCTCCAGGCGGCGGGCCAGCTCCTTCCCGATTCCGCCGATGCCCAGCAGCAGGACCTTCCGGTCGGCCAGCGACTGGCGGCGTTGCGGGTTCCAGCGTTCGGCCTGTTGATCGCGGGCGGCCTGGTCGATGCCGCGGAGCTTGGCGAGGATGAGGCCAACGGCCAGCTCCGCGGTGGCAGCTGCATGGACGCCCGAGGCGTTTGCCACGGCGGCGGCCGGACCCGCTGCCTCGCGGACGCCGTCGAACCCTGTTGACTGAGTTTGCACGAACTTCAGGTCCGGGACCTTGCCAAGGTTCGCCAGGACCGCACCGGCATTGAGGTACGGCAGGATGACCCCGTCGATGCTTCCGTGGGCCTCGTCAGGGGCCCCCTGCATGTCCCACACCACTCCCGTCAGTCCCTCCGGGAGCGGGGACAAATCGGCCAGGAGCTGGGGTTCGGGGAAACTGACGGTTTGCACGTGCTGCATCGTTGAAGGCCTATCGGTTGGTGGGAAGGTGCTGCGGGCGGATCGTTATGCGTCGCGGCGGTCGAAGGTCAGTCCGCCGGGGACCTGGAAGGTGGGCATGAGCTCGAGCATGCCCACATTCACGTGGCGCGGGGTTTCAATGGCGTAATCAAGGGCATTGACGATGTCGTCCGTGGTGAGCGACTCGTAGCCCTCGTAGTAGGTCTGCCAGGCTTCTTCCATGGCCTCGGGGCTGCCGCCCAGGTTGCGGCCGAAGATTTCGGTCTCCACCCGGCCGGGGCAGATTTCGGTGACGCGGATGCGCTTGCCGACCGTGTCGTTGCGCAACTGCCGGGAGATCTGGTGCACGGCGGCCTTGGTGGCGTGGTACGCGGTGTGGCCGTAGAAGTTGTAGAGCCCGGCGATCGAACTGATGTTGACCACGTGGCCCAGGTCCCGCTCCACCATGCCGGGCAGCACCAGCCGGGTGAGCTGCAGCAGGCCGCGGAGGTTGACGTCGATGAGTTCGTCGATGTCCTGCTCGGAGGAGTCCAGGATGTTGCCGGTCCGGGAGACCCCGGCGCAGTTCACCAGGACGTCCACCTTGAGGTCGCGGACGACGCCGGCCAGGCCGGCGGTGTCGGTCAGGTCCACCACATGCGGGACTGCTCCCGTGCGGTCGGCCAGTTCGGCGAGGCGTTCCTCGTTGCGGGCCACCGCGTGCACGGTCAATCCGCGCTTGGCGAGACGTTCGGCGATGGCCGCGCCCATGCCGGTGGACGCTCCGGTGACGAGGGCTGTGGTGTAGTCGGAAAAAGGCACAGGGACTCCAATAAGTGGTAAATGGCGGGGCTCTTAGGTCCGGCAATGGGCTGGGCGTAGTGGTTGGCAGGGGGTTAGGGATCGCGTAGCGGTTTGTGGGTGCGGTCCCGGGCGGTGGGACGGGCATTCATGATGTTCAGGCTCCTGACGCCGGGCTGAGTTCGTGCCAGCGCTGGCCGGCGCCGACCCCCAGGAGTCCAAAGACTGTGTTCACGGTGTTCCGGAGTCTGTCCAGCTCCAGGCAGGCTGTGCGGTGCATGGCTGTTGCTTCAGCCACGGTTGTCTTTCTGAAGGTGACGGTGTGTCCGGGCCTGGACTGTGCCAGGACATCCAGGGAGCGGCTTGTGACGACCCCCAGGACCGGATAGCCCGCCGTAACGCCGCGTCCCCGGTGCAGGACCAGCAGTTCGTCCCGGGACGGAACCTCGATGGCCCCCACCGGGACACCGCGGGAGAGGACCTCGGAGGTGAGTTGGCGTTCGGGAAGTGCGCCGCCGAGCCGGAGTCCGATGTGGTTGCTTCGGGGGCTCACGGTGTACTGCGTGGTGAAAAGCAGGTCTGCGGTGTCGCCGAATTCGGCTACGTCCGGCCCGTCGGTGACGTCGATGACCGGGTGGGTGGTGAATTCCGGCTTTGCCAGCCCCAGCCGGAACAGGGGCAAGCCGAAGTATGGCTGAGTGAGGGGCGCGGTGGTCTTTTGCGTTGCAAGCCGGGTGCCCTCAACAAGTTTCAGTCCGAAGCCCACGACCGTGTCCGGTGCGCAACTGCCCAGCAGCGTGGGGACAGTGAAGGATCCGCGGACGGCGATGTAGGCCCGGAGACCGGTGCGGATTCCGCGGACCGCCACTGTTTCGCCGGCCCGTACGGAGACGGGCTCCCACTGGGGGCAGTCGCGGCCGCCCACCGAGAGGTCCAGCGGCGCGCCGGTCACGGCGATCAGCAGGTCCGTGGTGGCGCGCATCCTGAAGTCCAGGGCGGTTAGTTCCAGCAGCGGATCGTTGTCCCCGTTGCCGGCCAGGATGTTCGCGGCCTTGGCCGAAAACTGGTCCAGGGCGCCGTTGACGGGGAGTCCGAATGCAGGACCCTTCGTCCGGCCAAGGTCGGTGACGACGGAGTGTCCGGGCTGAAGGACGATAAGTGACCCGGTCATGGCCGGGCCTCCAGGAACTGCCCCTCGTACTTTCCGAAGTCCTCCGCGGGAATGCGGTAGAAGCGCAGTTCATCGCCGGGGACGTAGGGCACCAGGGGTTCGCGTGCTGCGTCCAGGACCGTAAGGGGGGTCTGGCCGATGACGCACCAGCCTCCTGGTGCGACGGCGGGCGCGATCACGGCTTGGCGTCCGGCCACGGATACTGCACCGGCGGGTACGGACAGCCGCGGGTCTTTGAGCCTGGGGACGGGGACCGGGAAGTCTGGTCCGTCCATCATGGGCGAGCCTGCCGGCGCTCCGAGGCAGCGGATGACGTAGGTCTTGGCCGTGTGCCGGGCGATCACGTCCTGGACGTCCAGGCCCTGGTGCTCTGCCACGCTTTCCAGGTCCGGCCCGTAGCTGCCCCCGTACACGACCGGTACCTCGAAGCGGCGCGGCTCGCGCAGGGTGGTGCCAACAAAGTCCAGCTGGCGCATCCCCAGGAGGATGAACGCCCTGACCTGGCGGGCGGAGGTGAGGTAGGGGTCGAATTCGACCAGGACGGAGTCGTAGGTGGGAACGGCGCCATGGATGCCTTCGACGCCGGCGGTCGCCAGCCAGCCGGCCAGGGAGTGGACCGTGGCCCAGTTGGCTTCTGCGTCACCGGCCTGTGCCACCACACGCAGGGCGGCGTCGCCTGACTCGTAGATGTCCAGCATTGTCCGGCTGGTTGTCGTTGGGGCGGCCATGGTCAGGAAACCTTTTGCTTTGCGGCGAGCACTTGTGCCAACGGGGCAATGGTGACGCCTGCGGCGATCAGTTCGCTGCGAACCAGGCGGGCAAGTTCGACGGCGCCCGGATTGTCGCCGTGGAGCAGCACCGTGTCGGCATGGATGGCGATGTCGCTGCCGGAGACTGTTTCGATGAGTCCTTCGGTCACCATCCGCACAGTGCGCCGGACAATGACGGAGGGGTCGTGGATCACGGCGCCGGGCCGGCTGCGCGGCACCAGAGTCCCGTCATCCTGGTAGGCGCGGTCCGCGATGCCAACGATGGCCACCCGCAGGCCGCGCTCCGCCGCCGCAGTGGCGAGTTCACCGTCCTGCGCCAGGATGATCAGCTTCGGGTCCACCCGGGCGGCGGCATCTGCTACGGCTCGGGCGTAGTCCGCGCGGGTGGCCACCAGGTTGCCCAGGCGGCCGTGGGGAGCCAGGTGGGAGACGGTACCGCCGTGGTAGGCGGCAAACGCCGACAGGGCACCCAGCTGGTAGATCACATCGTTGCGGACTTCGTCAGCCGTGAGGTCCATGGCCCGGCGGCCGAAGCCGCGAAGATCCGGGAAGCTCGGGTGGGCGCCGATGCCGACTCCCGTCCTGACACATTCAGCCACGGTGGCGTCCATGATGTCAGGGTCCCCCGCGTGGAAGCCGCAGGCGATGTTGGCGCTGGAGACGATTTCCAGGAGGGCGTTGTCGTCGCCGATCGAGTAGGCGCCAAAACCTTCACCAAGATCCGCTACGAGATCAACTGTGGGCATTGCGGGCCTTCCTCTGCTGGTGCTGCGGGTGTAAATCAGTGTGGCATCGGGATTGGAGCCACACAAAGACGAATGCGGTATCACGCTATAGGGAACTGTTATGACCTTTAGGGGCGCTATTGGCGACCCCGAAAAATTCAAGCGGCCCTTATTTCGTAACAACAAGACTGGCTTTTCCAACAAATTTTTTCCTGCTTATGCACAAAACATATGCCGGCATCAAAACCGGCGATGGCTTGGGCCGGGATAGAATGATCTGGTCATTGGAAAAGTCATCTGCAATTAACCTATGCCCGAGACTCGGATCACACAAAGACGTATTGCCTGTCCCGCCATAGCGCCAACGTATGACCCCGCATGCTGTGCCGTCCCCGGCTGGAAAAGAGGAGCGCTATGGACACCCGGAAGCTGGCGTACTTCGTGAAGATCGTCGACTCAGGAAGCATCACCAAGGCGGCCGCCGCCCTCCACGTCGCCCAGCCGGCGCTGAGCCAGCAGGTGTCGGCCCTGGAAACGGAGCTGAAGCAGCGGCTCCTGATCCGGAGCAAGCAGGGCGTGGAGCCCACGGCGGCCGGCCATACCCTCTACCGGCACGCCCAAACCATCCTGCGCCAAGTGGAGCAGGCAAGGATCGATGTGGCAGCTTCAGGAGCGGCACCTTCCGGGCGCGTCTCCATAGCAATCGCTCCCTACAGCATGGCCTCAAGCCTTACCCCGCGGATTATCCGCGAAGTAGGGCGGCGCTACCCCGACATCGTGCTGCACCTGACGGAGATATACGGCGGCGTACTCAGCGAGGCCATCAAGAACGGGCGGCTGGACATGGCCCTCATCTATGAACCGGGGCCCATCCGGGGTGTGCAATTCACCACCCTCATCGTCGAGGACCTGTACCTGGTGGTCAACGCCGCGCGGGAGCTTCCGGTGGATCCCGGGGCCGGCACCATCGCCCTGGAAGCGGCGGCCACGCTGGGCCTGTTCCTGCCCGAACGGATCCACACCCTCCGCCAGGTGGTGGAGGCGGGCTTCGACAGCAAGGGCCTCACGCTGCACCTGGTGGGGGAAGTGGAATCGGTGCCGTCCCTGACCAGGCTGCTGCGCAGCGACCTGGGTGCGACCATCCTGCCAAAGTCGGCCGCGGATGCCCTGTTCCACGAGGAGGACTTCCGGG
>Ga0247818_10001027_pt1 | contig 17534 bp, 20 predicted proteins | sample 13C_Glucose_Day1_FD_192424 | JGI IMG/M metagenome (GOLD analysis project Ga0247818, IMG submission 192424) | Soil microbial communities from agricultural site in Penn Yan, New York, United States - 13C_Glucose_Day1 | ecosystem: Environmental > Terrestrial > Soil > Agricultural land | place... | reverse complement strand
GGTGTCAGGGGGGGAATCCGGTTTTGGCGTGCTGCTACGGCACGCTGCCGAACCTGGCGCCGCAGTTGCTGGCGTATTGTTTGTATCGGTGGGAGAACAATATTCGGATGGCCAGCGTGCTGGGGTTTGTCGGGGCTGGGGGGTTGGGACAGATGTTGTATGTGAGCTTGAGTTTGTTTCAGGAGGCGCAGGCGGGGACGGTGATATTGGCTATGCTGATTTTGGTGTGGGGGGTGGATTGGTTGAGTGGTTGGGGTCGGCAGAGGTGGGTTAAGGCGTAACTTAGACCGTTCATAGCTAGCCTTTCGCTCAATTCGTGCATTGTAGTGGAGGAATGAGTTCACCGTGTTAGTTAGAAACGACTGGCTACGGTCGCGTTGCTACAAAATCAAACCCCACATAGAAACAAGGGGCGTTCGGCACATTTTCAGCTATAAATTTTACGCAACCTTAAACATTCTTTAGAGGAGTTCAACAATGAACTCACCAAAAAAGTACAAAAATAAAAAAACGCCAAAAGATCTTGTCTTTGATGCCATGAAAAATAAAAAATGGGACTATCGAACAATCCATGGAATTTCGACCGAAACGAAATTACCAGAATCCGTAGTAACCGCAGTTCTTCAAGAATCAGAGAGCGAAATAAGGTCATCAATAATGAAGACCAAAACGGGAGAAAGCCTTTACGCCTTAAAAAGACAAAAATCGGCGTTAGCCGATGTTTGGTGGGCAGTAAAAAAGATGAGTAAAGACAAGTACGAGAACTCCGATGACGACACTTGAGACTTTCTTATTCGGCCTGGCTGGGGGGCTACTTCCAGAAGTATACGCACTATACAACATTCGCCACAGCTGGCTGAGCGATAAGCCAAGCTGGGTTAAATCATACTTTTACTGGCTCATCACTTTCGCCATGATCTTTCTGGGAGGATGCACAGCCGCACTTTACTCCTACATCGGGATCAAATTGAACGCTCTTATGGCTATTCACTTGGGGCTAGCCACACCGGTACTCATTCAGACAGCTCTGAAAGAAAAACCAAAAATCAGCTAATCATAGAAACTCGCTTTCCGCCATCCACTTAGGATCACTTGAAGAAACATTCACAGGACCTAGGCTTTTATAAAAAGCCCGCCGTCATTTTATAAACACATCCACGCAGCATTCTATATGGAACACAAAATGAATAAAAAAGATACTCAGCGCGGCTCCGCCGTAGTGAACGTTTTGAAATCCGACTCAATAGCCAGCGTAGAAAAAGACCTTTTGGAACTGGGAGTTGATGCTGCACTTGAATCTGGAATTTTGAAAGATATTCCGCTTGTAAACACCCTAGTAAGCATATTTAGCGCGGCTGGCACCTTCAGGGATCAAATCCTGGCCGCCAAACTACTCCGCTTTCTTCACCAACTATCTGAAACATCAAAGAAAGAACGAATTGTGATGGTGGAAAAATTGAATGAAGATGGGAAATTTTCTGGAAGAGTTGGCGCTTCTGTGATTGAAATTCTAGACAGGATGGAAAGTGAGAAAAAGCCCGAATTAGCTGCTAAATGTTTTGCCGCGTTCGCAAAAGGAAACATTTCATTTGAAGAGCTTCAACGCATTCTATTTGCACTTGAGCGTGTTCCACATTTTTACATAGACAAATTGGAGAAGTTTTCTAAAACAACTATTGAAGAGTCGATAAAAATGGATGAGTTCATATTGCTGGCGTTCGTGAATGCTGGTTTGGGCAAAAACAATGGCGGAATGGATGGCGGTGCAATTCTGCCAACGAAACTCTGCAAGCTATTTATTCAATCCGGCCTAGCTTCATAATTACCTATCAGATCAAAAAAATTAGTAAAAATACGGATTTATTTTTAAGTACCGCTCGGAAGAGTAGGTAAGTCCGCCCCCCTGCTTTCCATCCTTCTCTCCTAAGCACGAATATCAATCAAGAAACATTTGATCTTTTCATACTCATCAAAAAAGAAATAAATCCGCCGCCTTTTCTAATGTTAAAAAAATATTCGGAGCACACAAGAAATCTCCGCTACATTGATATGACGATGAATATTTTTTGAAAGCCACACGTATAAAGGAGAAAGAAATTGGGAGACTGTCAAATCACCTGCATCACACTGTCCGGATCTAAGTCTCACGACCGGATAACACGGGTTGGTAATGCGTCAGTACCGTGGTATCTCACTACAGCAGACGCGGTGCAACGAATAGAAGCAAAGATAGATACGTTTTATGTAAAGAACTCATTTGGGGTACGGGCTGAGGTAGGAGTTGTCCGTCCATCTAAAGGATCACCTTATTTGCGAACATACGCCGATGGAGTCTGGACAGACAATCTGTTGAGCTTGAGCACCTGTTAACATATACGAAAGGGATGGATTTATTTTAGATAAAAAACCCATCCCTTTCTTGAACTTACAAGAACAAATATCTCCTGCACACCGATACGACCCTGACCATAAAACTTATCACGTGAGTTTTATTTGATTAGCAAAAACTTCTACCCTTACCAGATCCACAATCAAGTTACTATCTCTTCCTACTGCCTTTAGCCCTCCATCTCTTGTTATAACAAAACTCGCAACCAAATCTTTAGATATAGATTTAAATGTTAAAGTAGACACATTAAAAGACCTCCCCCCCACAAATGTCTCAACACTCTCTTTTAAATTCTTACCACCAACAGCTGTAATTTTAGCAGAAGCGCCCCCCCCAAGATCTACTTGGGATATGCTAATCGCTGTATTCTGAAAATTCGAACTCAAAAACACGCCACTATCAGTCAGACTCTTTACATCCAAAACAATTGGCTCTATAGAAAAACTGAAGCCACTAATCGCGCCAAGCTTCATTATAAAAACACTCAAACTTCTTCCAGGATTGACTACTTCCAACACCCCACTATCAAAAAATATCTTAAACTTTGTTTCCTTATAGACAACCCTTCGAGTAGTAACAACATCTCCAAATGGATCTTCAAAGACCTCATCATACTCGATTCTTTCGATATATTTAGCCTCTATCTTGTCCTTCCGAAAGATTGAAATTTGAAACCCGTCAGAGGCACCTTGAGTGAATTTTGTTTTATTGATTTCCGCATATAGCCTTTCAGCATCTAGAAATGAAACAAACCTATACCACTTTAGCCTAATCATAATGAGCGCCCTCCTTTATTTGGGCCTGCTCCGATTTAAGCTCCTGGATAACAGCCTGCGCCGCCTGTTCAATTAGTGCGACATACTCATGCCTTTCATCATCCTTGAAAGCCCTTATATTTTTTGCATATTCAAGATTATTAAAATTATAATATCCTTTGACACTAAATTTAAACCCTTCGCCCGTTTCAGGCTTTTCAAATCCCGCAAAAAATTCTACACGCTCTCTTTTGCCCGAGGTTTTATCGGACCGCCACACAATAGATGCTATGTAAAACCCACCACTCTTTAGATCCTGATACTGTCGAGAACTTAAAAGACTCTCTCCCCGTAGCGCTGCATTTTTCACAACACCCAGCATCTCATCTCTAGCTTCATCAGCGACATCCCCATCATCTTCATCTTCTAAACCACCACCTTCATGGCTAGATTCAACTTTTATGTTTGTCACATTACTTAAGGCAAATCCGGAAAGAGAGGTAATTAGTCTTGTAAAAAATTCGGTTTTTGCAAGATGCCCCGCAACATCCACGAGTTCAATCTTAAGAACCGGTATCTCCCTCTTGTTTTTCTCCTCTATTCTATTAGTCAGCTTTTTAGCTATAGACTCACCCTTGCTATTTGCAGGAAACCTCAGAATAGTAGTATCTTCATTCACTTCAAATTCAACATCAGCCTCTTTCTTTATACGCTGCATCAATCTGCTTTTGGCATAATTCAAATCCGAATACTCGGTCTTTACAGTTAATTTATTTCCATCTTGGACCACCTTCACCTTCTCGTCCTCTTCAGGATTCTCTTCAAACTCTTTGGCGATCGCCTTAATTTCCTCCAGCGTGAGCTTAACATTAAGCGTTTCACTCTTTATTTTGTCACTTCTATTATTTTGCTCCCGTCTAGCGAGAAGCACATTCAAATCATAATAATCATGAGGCAGAAGTGAGATCTTCTCTGCCAGTTCATCTCGATCCTCATCTGCAGAATAAAAAATCCCTTTATCTTTCGTCAGCTCCAATAGAACGTGCTCTGTCAGTCGCTGTTTAGCTGATTTAAGGACATCGAAGATTTCCTTATCTGTAGCGCAATAGTAGAGCGGATTTTTCTTATCACTCATCACGCATTCCTATTTCCACTTCCGAGAATGTTTGAGTTACAGTTGTCATCTGGGAAAACTCTATATTACTTAATATCCTCCCTATTTCCCCACCTCCACAGCGCTCTGTATATTCATCAATAGCCAGCTTGAATTTAGCGCTTGCTGACTGATGGGGATCGAGAACTTTTATAATAACTTTGTTTCCGCTAACCAGAACTTGATAATGCATCAAGCAGTCAATGAGATATAAAAACTCGGCCTGTTCATACCCACGCTTTCTATAAAATATAACGAAATCATTTTTTGGTGCATCCGGCAGCATGGAATATTGCATGATAATCCACGAAGAAGTTAACATTTCAAGCGTGGCGGCCGGTGCCTTCTCTAGCTTAACGTTTTTCTTTTTTGACAAGTGAGGATAAAAAAACTTACATTGACTACGAGGGGGTAATTCTTCCCCTCCTCGCATCCTAAGAATTTCATCTTTCACGTTATTTAGCCAAAATATATCAGCCGGACTGAGCACAACAAGTTTAGATCCTTTAGGGATATTCAGATCTTCACTTCTAACACCTTCTATTCTTTTAGCAAAATCCGCATCGAATTTTCCATCATGATTGTAAATAAAAAGAAGCCCGCATATATTTTGCGCAACGTGCTCATGTGTGTATTCTGACTGCCAAGACTGACTTTTCTCTGCACACTCTAAGCTGTTTGCCAGACTTTTTATCGCGCCTTTAACCTTCTCGCTAGTTATAGTTTCTTTCTTATAACTTTTTAAGTCGCAATTTATATAAGTCCGCGCTTGTGAATAGGGTTCTTCGTACCAAAAAACCACATCTGATGGATGTGTTGGTACTTTATGTTTTTCAGTTTCCTCACACGTCCAATTTCTGTCATGCGGACCAACCCTATTCCATAAAAATTCGCCAAAAATTCCTTTTGATAGAATTTCAGCCATTTTTGCGATATTAGCTGTTTCTGCCATGTTAATCCCTAATCAATTAAGTAAAACACCGCTCTTACTGCCCTATTGCCATCACAACAATTTTATTGAAGCATATTCAACGCCGACCACAACTGAGTGCATAGAATTTATTTCTGAATGTAGTCAACTCTGCTTTTGTGGCTTAAGGGGACTGATTTATTCCAGACTATAAATCCCCCTCTTCCTTGAAGAATGAAGGCAATGTGATAGCATGCCCGCGCCCCGGAGTGGGAACTTTTTTCATATTGCAAGGAATACGCCCCGTGAAAGACTTCGTCATCAGCGTCAACAACACCGTCCTCTATCTCTCCCTGGCATTCATCTGGCTGGTCGCTATTGTCGCGATCTTCACCAGCGGGTTCTTGCCGGCGCTGGGTATTTTCGTGGCCGGCACCCTGTGCTGGTGCATCATTTCCGGCTTCTGGTTCGTCCAGTCGGCGACCTACGAAGAACTGCGCAAGCTGAACGCCAGCAAAAACTGAAACATCAGGATGGAGCAGTAAGTGCCCCGCCCTACCCTGAGCGCTTGGTTCCGTGCCAAGCGCTTCTCTCTGCTGCGAACTACTCGCACGGCCCCGCCTTCTCCGACCTCTAAATAGCTTCGCCCTTTCCCTTTCACCCGATGAGGGACGGGACTGTTTTCAGGAAATAAGCCCTCACCTTTGAGCGCTTAAACAAGCCCGTTTAAAGCAACCCGCCGTAACTTCCCCAAGGCTACAACGCCTTGCGTCATTGCCTACGACTACGCCAGAATCCGCCGGCTTGTGCGCCTGGCATGCGGCTTTTATCGTTCTGGGGTCACTGAAAATCAGTGATCGGGTTTGGTAGCCCGGTATTTCCAGGCGCATAGCGCCACCTCTTTGCAGGGATCGTTCTCGTCTCTGCTTTTTTATGGTGGCCGTGCGCAGGGCTTCTTCGGAAGCGCCGGGTTCCTGGACCGGTCTACCAACCTGAGCATGGCCACCACCTTACGTTTGGTAGCGAAGGGTGATGGCTCCTAGATTGCTTTCCAGGAGATACATCATGATCAAACCAACACCCAACCCACCCGAAACCGACCCCACCTCCCCCTACGAATCCCCAAACTCCAAAAAACTCCACGACGCCGCCGAGCGCGCGCTGGATCACTACCTCTTCCCCGTCGCCGGGATCATGTCGTCCTTGAACGAGCCCGAGCGGATGTACCTGGCCAATCCGAAATTCAACACCGAATGTTTGCTGGCCAATGCCAGCGAAAACCTCGGTGCAGCCAGTGAGATGCTGAGTAATTTCGCGGCCACGCTCGATCCGTCGCATCGCAAGACGGCGATCGGTATTACGCAGATCGTGATGATTGCCGAGCTGGCGGTGAATCAGGCGCTGGATCACGTCGAGGTCGCGTAAGTCGGCGATGGCTGTAGTAGCCGTTCGCGGCGGCTTCTACAGCGCGACTAATTGAGTCTCCCGTTGCAGGAAAAAGCGCGGCTCAAGAGGTTATGGAATGCAAAACAGCCCGGGCCGACACCCTCGTTAATTACGAAGGGCGTCGGCCCGGGCTGTTTGCGTTTCAGTAAAAGGCTTTGAATCCGAACCATGGTGCGTTGACCCAATTACTGCATCGAATGCACATATGAACTGCATTCAAACCGACTAGTGCTCCCCACACAGGCCCTTAGACTCTCCCCACGATCAACGTAAGGGAGCGTCCAACATGGTCACCACCGCCGTCATCCATCAAACCGGTGAGCCTCAAGTCATTCAGTTTGAGCAATCCACCGCGCAAGCACCCGGCCCCGACGAGGTCTGGCTTGAGCAGCTCGCCATTGGCGTCAACCCGCTCGACTTGAGCCAACGTTCCGGTGCCGCGCCGTTGGCGTTGCCTTCCGGTCTGGGGCTTGAGGGCTCCGGGCGGGTTGTGGCGGTGGGGGCCGATGTGACGAACGTGGCGGTCGGCGACCGGGTCGCTTATGCCACTGGCCCTATCGGCGCCTATTCCAGCGCCCGCCTCTACCCGGCCAATCGGCTGGTGAAGATCCCCGACAGCCTGAGTTTCGAGGACGCGGCGGCCGTGCTGTTCAAGGGCATCACCGCGCAGTATTTGCTCAAGTCCACTTACTCGGTCGGGCCGGGGTCGACGGTGCTGATCTACGGCGCGGCCGGTGCGCTGGGGCAGATCATGGTGCCGTGGGCGAAGCATTTGGGGGCGTTTGTTATTGGCGTTGTGTCCAGCGCCGAGAGTGTCGAGCGAGCCCGGTTGGCGGGTTGTAATGAGGTGTTGGTGTTCGATGCGGCGACGCTGGCCGACGCGGTGGTCGACATCACCCAAGGCAAGAAAGTGGATGTGGTGTACGACCCGATTGGCCGGGTGTCTTTCGAGGCGTCGTTGAATTGCCTGCGCCCGCGCGGGTTGCTGGTGTCGTTCGGCATGGCGTCGGGGGCGCCGGCGCCGGTCGAGATCAGCACCCTGAATGCCAAGGGTTCGCTGTTCCTGACCCGACCGTCCCTCGCCGCCCACACCGCCACGCCGGAGGAATACCAGCAGCGTGCAAAGGACGTGTTGCAAGCGATTGACGCCGGTATCATCCAGCCCAATGTCGGGCGTCGTTATCCGCTGGCGGACGCCGCCCGGGCCCATGCCGATCTGCACCGGGGCGGTTTGCCGGGGGCGGTTGTGCTGGTGCCTTGAGTCTTTTTTCGGGTCATCCACGAGGGTTGTCGTTGCATGGATCTGTTCGATAGCCGTCAGGCCGATGAAGTCGCCACCCTGCTGGCCCTGGCCGAGCACGGCTCGTTTGCGGCGGCGGGCCGGACGTTGCAGCGCCATCCCTCGGTGTTGTCGAAACGGCTCAGCGCGCTGGAGTCGCGGCTGGGGGTGCGACTGATCGAGCGCACCACCCGGCAATTGCGTTTCACCGATGAGGGGCAGCGGCTGGTGGCGCGGTTCGGGCATGCGGTCAGCCTGATCGCCGAAGCGGAGCAGGATGCGCGCGAGGGTGCCGCCGAAGTTCGCGGGCGTTTGCGCATCGCCCTGCCGGCCGCCATGGGGCGGCTGTGGCTGGGCGATATCGTTTCGGCGTTTGCCCTGGCCCATCCGAACGTGGCGCTGGAGGTGGAATATGCCGAACGCTTCGTCGATATCGTCGCTGAAGGTTTCGACGCGGCGATCCGCATCGGCGAGCTGGCGGACAATCGGCTGGTGGCGAAGAAACTCTGCGATCACCGACGAATCCTGTGTGCCGCGCCCTCCTATCTTCAACAGCACGGCGAGCCGAAAACGCCGGTGGATCTTGCCGATCATCATTGCCTGGGGTTTACCGGGTTGCATTCGTATCCCGAATGGCGGCTGACCCGAGGCGACGAGAAACACACTCTGAAAATCCGCAGCCGACTGGTCAGCAACGACAACGAAGCGCAACTGTGTGCCGCGCGCATGGGCGTGGGGATTTTGGCCGGTGGTGATTGGCTGATGACCAAAGACCTGCGCGAGGGGCGTCTGGTGCGGGTGCTGCCCGAGTGGCAACTGGATGCCGACACGGGGGTTTATCTGGTGCGGCCGTCGGCGCGGTTCAGCACGGCGACGACTACGGCGTTCAAGGACTGGATCGAGGGCGCTTTTGCCGAAGGTGCGCCTTGGGTGACGCTGCCCCGCTGATTTTTCCGCAACTCAGAATGGGCCAAGTAACGACAGCGACAAGAAATATGGATAGGATTTCGGCGTTTTTTTGCCAGCCTTCAACTCGGACGAAAGCTCATCCAGAAATGAAAAGACCACCCGCCTTTCTTGTTTTCATCATCGCTTCGTATGTCGCTTATTCTGTATGGCCAATCTTGTCGGGATCTACGCCAAAGGACTTTGGGTATACAGCGCTTTCATTGACGCTCTCACTTTTTGCCGTTAATGGCAGCGTGATTGCCTGCAACATCCTGGCGATCATATGCGCCATTGGCGCTCAGGGCGCTCTCGGCAACGCCGTAGAAGCCATGAACAGCAATATTTACTTGAGCGCTTTCTTGATTGCGACTGCGGTGTTGCTGGCGCGAGGAGCTCACTATCTGCTTTTCAGCAGGACAGTTCATGAGTTCCAGGGGAAGCAAGTTCAGTGAAAATCATGGTTGGGTTTGCGACACGGAGCAGCGATGCCGGCAGAAGCAAGTCAAGACGATGGGCTGACGCTGACCGTCCAGGCGTGTCCACGCGGCAGATTGGGCTGTGGCTCGTTCGTTTCAGTGGCACTGCGATGCACGCAGAAATGACGTCGGAAAGTTTTTGCGGATATCCACCAACCGCTTGACGATTTGTTCGCCCCGAGAGCGCGAGTTGAGTATTTGACGGTTTGAGCGGCACGTGACGGCTGGCGAAATACGCAGGAGCGCCGCATGCAGGCATCGCGGCGCTCACCGACGTTCTCGTTAATAGTTCGGAATGTTTAATTCTTCAAGCCAGCCTGAATCCACTTTCGTTCAAGGTATTCGGGGGCAGGAGCGGAACCGTCGATACGCGACCTGAGCTTCATTCCGGAAAATTTCTGATACTCCGTTTTCTCTAATCGCGGTGATACCACAATGTTGAGCGATTTTGGGTCAACCGCTAGAAGGCTGCGATCAAACAGGCGATGGAGATCGGAGCGCAGTAGCAGTCCGTTCCCCGTATTGTTTAGCCCGGTCTCAGAATGGTTCACGATATGGGCTGCCTCAAGTACGTCCTCAACACCCTCGCCGGATATTGCACACGCGCTACCGTACAGCTCCATCATGTTCAGTCTGAATCGGCTTTGATTGCGTCGGGCTTTGCGCCTTGCAGTCACCGTGCTGCCGTCGTCATCTCGTGCCTCCACACGTGAAACCGCCGCTTCGCCGTCGGTTGTGTGAGCCTTGATCGCTCGGTCCATCAAATCAAGAAAGCGCTCGCAGAGAACGGACCATTCGCTATCGTCAATAAACCGGTAGCCTGTGCGAGGCGTGTTTTTGCCTGACTGTATGCGGCTCTTCACGCCTTTTACCGATTCCGAGTAGTCTTCATCCAACGTCGCGGCCTTCCCCAGCCAGGTATCAAGCATCGCAAGATTATGTTCATGGCTCGGTACTTTCAGATGCCATGTGAAACGGCCCCACTGATGCACAATCATCGACAAATCAAGTTCAAACACGAACTTCGCGCCCTTGAACAAAATGATATAGAAAGGCCCCTCACCGTCACGCCAACTGGTGAAACGTACATGCATTCCATTGGGCAACGCGATCGTTTCATATTCCCAGGACGCCACATCCGAAATAAACTCGGCGTTGACATACGTCTCAGCTAGTTCCTTCATCAGCTCGTGACCAAGGCCCTTATAGAAAGCCTTATCTCCCGACACTTTTGCCCTTCCTTTCATGAGTTATCCCTTTCCACTATCGAATCTATCCGAGCTTTTGAATCAAGCAGTCGGTCCGTCGTTGAATGGTAAATCGCCCCTGGTGTGATAGGCCCATTGGGCGGCAGCATTCGGCCAGAAGCGGGCAGCCGGATTAAGCGATTATCAAGGTATGGCAACAAGGGTGCAGGGTAAAGACCGGATTGCCGTAAGCAACTCTGGCTCAACCTTCATCACGCCTTTCACAAAACCCCAACCTACGTTAGCGTGCAGGCTTTTCATGCTGGGAAAGCGTTAATGAAAGCAGTGACGGAACGACTCGAAAAATGGTTGGAAGCCAACATCCCTGAAACACTTGAGGATCTGGCTCCGGGATGTTCGGACGCTGAAATCGCCGAGTTCGAAAGCCTTGTGGGCAAGCCTTTTCCGGAGAGCTTGAAGGCACTCTACAAGTGGCGTGACGGGCAACGCGGCGCTGCGAATTCGGGTCCCTTCTATGGTCTTGAATTTCTGTCGCTGGCAAAAGCCAGGGACAATTGGGAGTCCTGGAAAAGCATTATCGATGGATGGTCGTCCGAAGAAATGACCGAGGCGAGTGCCTTCTGCACGTCGGGAACTCCCGATGCTATCCAGAAACTGTACGCCAGCAAATATTGGATTCCCTTCGCCTACGACTACGGTGGTAACCATCTCGGAGTCGATCTGGACCCGGGAGCGCGTGGCACCGTGGGTCAGGTCATCAACTTCGGCAGTGACGAAGACGACAAATACGTCGTGGCCACCTCCGTTGCCACGTTTATGGAGTGGCTGGTCGATCAACTCGAAAGCGGTAACTTCATGATCGAGGAGGAAGATGACGGTTCGCGAAGCTTGAACACAAAGACGCCTGAGATGTTTCATTTTCTGGACGCGGTTCCCGTTCTGTTCGGGGCGCAATCTGCTTGACGCATAAATTGAAAAATGGGGACAGATCTATTTATCCGGTGGTGAAAAAATAGATCCGTCCCCATTCCTGTGCTGATTTGCAAACCGTGATGGGAAATCGTGTCGGCCTTTTTGCCCATTCCTGATGGGAATGCCCCCATAAAAAACATGAATTTTATTTAAAGCGCTCAATCTTTTAGCGTGGCCATTCCGCATATGGAGATGACGCTATGAATGACTCAAGCCTGCGCCTTTACGTCGATGCTCAATTCACCAGTCCCTACGCAATGTCGTGCTTTGTGGCCCTTCGAGAAAAGGGAATCGAGTTCGAAATGAGCACCCTGGACCTGGACAAACTGGAGAACCAGGCCAGCGATTACGCCCGTCTTTCGCTGACTCAGAGAGTGCCCACCCTGGTGCAGGGCGACTTTGCGTTGTCGGAATCATCGGCGATTACCGAATACCTGGAAGATGTGTTCCCCCAGACACCTGTTTACCCACGGCACCCACAGAAACGCGCGGCAGCGAGGCAAGTTCAGGCGTGGCTACGCAGTGATCTGCTCCCGATCCGACAGGAGCGCTCTACCCTTGTCGTGTTCTATGGACAGAAATACGGACCATTGTCAGCGTCGGCCGAGGCTGCCAGGCAAAAGTTGATTGATGTCGCTCAATGGCTGCTTACCGACAATCCGGACTACCTTTTTGGTGAATGGTCTATCGCCGACGTTGATCTCGCCTTGATGCTGAACCGATTGATACTCAACGGGGACACGGTGCCGGCTCAGCTGGAGGATTACGCTCAACGCCAATGGCAGCGTCCGACCGTACAAGAGTGGATCAAGCTGAAACGACCTCGAATTTAGGAAAAATGGGGACCGATCTACTAATCCCAAACGTGAAAATAGATCTGTCCCCATCAAGTAGTCCCCATCAAGTAGGCCTCGTGCCTCTCTGCACTCTGGGGCGCTACAGCTCCAATGCCTTCGCCATGATGACCGTGCGCTCCGCCCCGTGAAACTCGTCTCGCACCTTTTCAAACCCAAGCGAAGCATAGAAGCCTTCTGCGGTGACTGAAGAAGGCACACGCAGCCGGTTCAGACCTGCATTGATGGCAAGTGATTGAAGCTTCTCCATCAGGTGTCTTCCGATACCCTTTCCGGGATGGCGCGGGTCGACAAACACACTTCGGACAATGTCGTGATCCAGACTCGCGGTTGCAACGATATGACTGCCGGCTGTAGCCACGAGGACTTGACGCTCAGCCAACAGATGAAGGATCGCCGGGGGAGAAAAGCTTTGCGCCACTTGCTCGATGATGTCGGCGGAGTAGTCCTGAACGTTGGATTCGCGCAGAGCACTGAGGATCGTTCGACTGATCGCTGGCGCATCTGCATTCGTAGCGTTTCGAATCAGGTAATCCATCAAGGGCCGCTCCTTGCGCGTCATCACTTGATCGTAGCGAAAAATGGGGACTGATCCATTAATCCATGGATCAGTCCCCTTCTTTTTGAAAGATGGACAGCAACGGCCATCACCCCAACCGCATCGACACCTCAATATCATCCGCAAACGGCACGCTCACGTAACCATTCACCGGCGAGCGCACATGCGCCAGATATTCCGGGCAGTAATCGGTGTTATCCGCGACAACCAGCGCACCCGGACGCAGGTGTTTCTCCACGAGTTTCAGCACGTCGCCATACAGCGCTTTCGCACCATCAAGCAGAAGTAAATCCACAGTCGATGGCAGGTCGCGAGCCAGGGTGACAAGCGCATCCCCTTCGCGAATTTCAATCAGATCACTCACCCCGCCCTCAACAAAATGATGCCGAGCCAGTTCAATCTTCGACGGTTCAAACTCGCTGCCAATCAGCACGCCGCCACCGTTGTCCCGCAGCGCTGCCGCCAGGTGCAGGGTGGACAGGCCAAACGAGGTGCCGAATTCGACGATAGCTTTGGCGCGGGTGCTGCGCGCCAGCATGTACAGCAGTTTGCCGGTCTCGCGGGAGACGGGTAGCCACAGGTCTTTGAGCATGGCGTAGAGTTCGCGGTATTCGGTTTTGCTGTGCATCAGGCGTTCGCGTTCTTCGCCGGACACATTGTTCAGCGCCGGGCTGGTGGCGGCGCTGGCCTGGGTGTAGAGGCGTTCGATCAGGGTCGCCAGCGGTTCGGTGGTCAGGGTTGTCATGATGGTTTTCCGTGGGTTGAGAGCTAATATGCGAATGATTCGTCGCATTCAAATGATGCGAGCGAATGGCCCTGTTCGCTATTCGCATTCCGCCCCGACGCCCGAGCTGCCCATGACCGATCGCCAGACCGCCCGTATTTCCTCACGCAAACAGCCGCAGCAGGCACGCTCCGCCGAACTGGTGGCGGCGATTCTGCAGGCGGCTATTCAGGTTTTGGCCAAGGAAGGCGCGGCGCGTTTCACCACGGCGCGGGTTGCGGAGAAGGCTGGCGTGAGTGTCGGGTCGCTGTATCAATACTTCCCGAACAAGGCGGCGATTCTGTTTCGTTTGCAGAGTGATGAGTGGTTACAGACCACCGGAATGCTGCAGCGGATTCTGGAAAATCATGAAGAGCCACCGCTTGAGCGCCTGCGTACGCTGGTGCATGCGTTCATTCGTTCGGAGTGCGAGGAGGCGCAGATGCGTGGTGCGTTGAGTGATGCGGCGCCGCTTTATCGTGATGCGCCGGAGGCCCATGAAGTACGGGCGGCGGGCAAGCGGATCTTTGCGACGTTCATGGAGGAGTTACTGCCCGGGGCCAGCGAAGCCGTTCGCACGCAGGCCTGCGATCTGATCCTGGCCACGCTCAGTTCGGTGGGGAAGGACTTCTCACTCAGTCCGCGCACCGACTCGGAAATCGCCGACCGCGCCGAGGGAATGGCGGACATGTTCAGCGCTTATGTGGTGGCGCTCGATGCGCGCTGAAGCTGCTGATACGCCGTCACCACTCGCCGTCGGCCGCTCGACCACAGCGGTCAGACCGCAGTGGAATTGCAGGAACACCACGCAAAGGTCTTCTGTCAGGATGTCTTCAAGCCCCATGTGCGCCTCTTTCCCCATACCACACCTATCCCAAGGCCCACATTCGATCCAAACAGTGTCGAGAGATATGGGCGTTTCAAGCCGGATCCAGGTTATTTGAACACCGGCACAGCCGCCCCATCCGACTGCTGGAGATACTCACGCAACCGCCCACCAATTTCCGCAATCTTAGCCTCTCCTTCTCGCAAGGCCTGGGGATTGGTGTGTACGGAGTAATTCCCCAGCGCCAGTTCATAGGGATGAGGCTGCGCCGAGCCGATCACGAACACGGTGTCTTCGCGCAGGGCCTTCAGCGTCACGGCGCCGTTGCCGGGTTCGAAGACCGCCATTTCACCGGCGCTGACCAGATCCGGTGCCGCGAGCAATCCACGGCTGACACTCAGCCATAACGACTCGTGGCCTTCGGGCGGTGTGTAAGTCCAGGTCTCGCCAAGGCTCAGTGTGACCAACAGATAATTCATTCCCGCAGGCGCCCGAACCGGGCTCTGGACACCCTGGTGCACGCCGAGAATCACCCGCGCCGGCCCCACTTCGGGCATCGCGCCGGACTCCAGGTACTGGCTGTCTACACTGCCGTTTTCCAGTTCTGGCGGCAGCGCCACCCACAGTTGAAAGCCCTGGATCCGCTGCGAAGTCCCGACCGACATTTCCTTGCCGTGCCAGACCCCGCCCCCTGCGCGCATCCACTCGACGCCGCCGTAGTCGATCATGCCCTTGCCCGAATCGGCATCCTCGAAGCGCAAGTTGCCTTCGGTAATCAGCGTAACTGTGGCGATCCCCGAGTGCGGGTGCATGGGCATACGGTTGATGAACGAGGCTTCACCTTCAAACAGATCGAGGAACACGAACGGCTTGATCAACTGGCCCAGATCCGAAGGGCTCATCAACCGGACAATCGAGCCATGCCCGTTGCCGCTGGTGCGGTAGCGGATGGCGCGAAGGTTATCGGGTTCGCGGGTGTAGGCAGAGAGTTGTTGCTGGACGGTCATGATGATTACTCGATTCTGTTGCGGGGGCGGTCAACAAACAGGCTGAAGCGCGGTGAAGGACGCTGTGCTTCACCGCACCCGACGATCAACCGCGGCGAGCGTCGAGGCTGAAGCGGCCGGCGCCGAAGGCCACGACCTGCAACAGGCCGCCGGCCATCGCGATGTTCTTGAAGAAGTGGATGAACTGGTTCTGATCGGCCAGTGCGCTGTGGAAGGCCAGCGCGGTGAACACGCTGAACAACGCCAGGACGGCAGCGACGGTGCGGGGGCGGTATCCGGCGATCAGTGCCAGGCCACCACCGATTTCGACAATGATCGCCAACGCCAGCGCCACGTGTGGAAGCGGCAGCCCGACCGAGCCGATGTAGCCGATCATCATCGCCGGCGCGGCCAGTTTGGAAAAACCGGAGAGGATGAAAATCACGCTGAGCAATACACGACCGATCAGCGCGGCCGAAGCCTGTTTCGCGTCGGAACGGTTTTGGTGAGCGGTGGAGGTAGCGAGGTTTGCAGAAGACGTCATCAGGGCATTTCCTTCAATGAGGGTGCGATTCGACCTGAATCGCCCGGGTGAAGAAATGTTGCGCTCGGCCTGCTCATCTGAATAGCCGACTAATTTAGATCATTAGTGTCGATAAAATAGATAAGCTGCTTACCTCTGACGAAAGACTTCAATCGTGATTCGAGGAACCCGGCATGATCTCCGACCCAGGCACACCGACGCTCGATCAATTGCGCGTCTTCCTCACCGTCGTGGAAATCGGCAGTTTTGCAGGAGCTGCGCGCAAGCTTCACCGGGCCACTTCGGTGATCAGCTATTCGATTGCCAACCTTGAAATGCAGCTGGGCGTGACACTTTTTGATCGCCAGACCACCCGCAAACCGCAACTCACCGAAGCCGGGCGCACCGTGCTGGCCGAAGCCCGGACCATCGCCAACGGCGTGCATGGCCTGCGCGCCAAGGTCAAAGGCCTGCTTCAGGGGCTCGAAGCCGAGGTTCACGTGGTACTCGACGTGATGCTTCCCGCCGAACGGATCGTGGACGCGCTCAAAGCCTTTCAGGAGGAATTCCCAACGGTCGCCCTGCACTTGCACATGGAGGCCCTCGGCGCCGTGACCGAGCGGGTAATCAACCGAAACGCGGTCATCGGCGTGAGCGGCCCGATGAATGAAAGCATCGATGGTCTTGAAAGAGTCGGCGCCGGCAACGTCGAGTTGATCCCCGTCGCAGCCCCGAACCATCCGCTGGCCCTGGCCGAACAGAACGCGCCGGGGGCCGGACGCGAGTTCACACAACTGGTGTTGTCGGACCGCTCGGAGCTGACCAAGGGCAAGGAGTTTGCGGTGCTCAGCAACCGCACCTGGCGGCTGGCGGATCTGGGCGCCAAGCACATGTTGCTGCGCGAGGGCATTGGCTGGGGCAACATGCCGACGCCGATGATCCAGGAAGATCTGGACAGCGGCCGGCTCGTGCCACTGAACCTGCCGGAGTACACCAGTGGCAAATACCCCTTCAGCATCATCTACCGCTCGGACCTGCCACCGGGGCCGGCAGCGCGGTGGTTGATCGAGCGCTTCGTTCAACAAGCTGCGGCGCAGGAACCAGGCTGAAAACGCACGTCGGAACAGGACAAATCAGTCTACGCTCCAGCCACCCCCTCTGGAGTGAACGCCATGATCCGCGCCCTGCTCACCGCTTCCCTGCTGCTGGCCCTGAGTGTGCCGGCCCATGCCGACGTGACGCCCTTCCCTGCCTCGTTCCGCACGCAGGACATCGCCGTGGACGGTGCAAAAATTCACACGCGCATTGGCGGCAAAGGCCCGGCGGTGGTGCTGTTGCACGGTTTTGGCGACACCGGCGATATGTGGGCGCCGCTGGCGGCGGATCTGGCGAAGGATCACACCGTGGTAGTGCCGGATTTGCGGGGCATGGGCCTGTCGTCGATCCCGGCCGATGGCTATGACAAGAAGACTCAGGCCGGTGATATC
>Ga0247818_10001023_pt1 | contig 17562 bp, 18 predicted proteins | sample 13C_Glucose_Day1_FD_192424 | JGI IMG/M metagenome (GOLD analysis project Ga0247818, IMG submission 192424) | Soil microbial communities from agricultural site in Penn Yan, New York, United States - 13C_Glucose_Day1 | ecosystem: Environmental > Terrestrial > Soil > Agricultural land | place... | reverse complement strand
GGCTCAACGCGTCCTCAAGGACATCTTCGGCTACGACAGTTTCCGTGGCCGCCAGGGTGCAATCATTGAGCGCGTGGCCAGTGGCGGCGATGCCCTGGTGCTGATGCCTACCGGCGGCGGCAAGTCCCTGTGCTTCCAGGTCCCGGCGCTGCTGCGCGATGGCCTGGCGGTGGTGGTGTCGCCGTTGATCGCGTTGATGGACGACCAGGTCGCCACCCTCGAAGAGCTGGGGGTGGCTGCCGCTGCATTGAACTCCACCCTCAGCGCCGAGCAACAGCGCGACCTTGCGGCCCGCATCAAGCGCGGCGAAGTCAAAATGCTTTACCTCGCCCCCGAGCGCCTGGTTCAGCCGCGCATGCTGGCCTTCCTGCAGGGGCTGAATATTGCCTTGTTCGCCATCGACGAAGCGCACTGCGTGTCGCAATGGGGGCATGATTTCCGCCCGGAATACCTGCAGTTGGGCCAGTTGGCGGAAATGTTCCCCGACGTGCCGCGCATCGCCCTGACCGCCACCGCCGACAAGCGCACCCGCGAGGAAATCGTCACCCGTCTGCACCTGCAGGATGCCGAGCGTTTCCTGTCGAGCTTTGACCGGCCGAACATCTTTTATCGCATCGTGCCCAAGGAACAGCCACGCAAGCAGTTGCTGGCTTTCCTCGCCGAACGGCGCAGCGATGCCGGCATTGTTTATTGCCTGTCGCGCAAAAAAGTCGAGGAGGTCGCAGCATTCCTCAGCGAGCAGGGTTTCCCGGCGCTGCCGTACCACGCCGGGCTGCCTAATGATCTGCGTGCCTACCACCAGAAGCGCTTCCTCAACGAGGAAGGCCTGATCATGGTCGCCACCGTGGCGTTCGGCATGGGCATCGACAAGCCCAACGTACGCTTCGTCGCCCACCTCGACCTGCCCAAATCCCTGGAAGCCTATTACCAGGAAACCGGGCGTGGTGGCCGTGACGGCCTGCCGGCGGATGCCTGGATGGCCTATGGCCTTCAGGACGTGGTGATGCTCAAGCAAATGTTGCAGAACTCCGAAGGCGATGAGCGCCACAAACGTCTGGAGCAGCACAAGCTCGATGCCATGCTCTCGCTGTGCGAAGAGACACGCTGCCGCCGTCAGACCCTGCTGGCCTATTTCGACGAAGACATGCCCGAGCCCTGCGGCCACTGCGACAACTGCGTCGATGGCGTGCAGACCTGGGACGCCACCGAGCCTGCGCGCCAGGCGCTTTCGGCGATCTACCGCACCGGCCAGCGCTATGGCGTCGGCCATCTGGTGGATGTATTGCTGGGCAAGGACAACGAGAAGGTGCGCGGCATCGGCCATCAGCACCTGTCGGTCTTTGGTGTTGGCAAGGCCATGGCCGAGGGCGAATGGCGCTCATTGTTCCGTCAGTTGGTGGCGCGTGGCCTGGCCGACATCGATCTGGAAGGCTACGGCGGCTTGCGCTTGAGCGACAGCTGCCGGCCGCTGCTCAAAGGCGAAGTTACCCTGGAACTGCGACGCGACCTCAAGGCGCAGACCTCGGTGAAAAGCAGCAAGAGCCAGGCCAGCCAACTGGTCCGTGGCGAAGAGCGCGAACAGTGGGAAGCCTTGCGCGCCCTGCGGCGCAAACTCGCCGAGGAACATGGCGTGCCGCCGTACGTCATTTTTCCCGACTCGACCCTGCTTGAAATGTTGCGCAGCCAGCCGACCTCGCTGGCGGAAATGGCCCGGGTCAGTGGCGTCGGCGCACGCAAGCTGGAACGTTATGGCCAGGCCTTCCTCGAAGTCCTCGGTGGTCAGGTCGAAGCGCCGAAAGTGGTGGCCGATGTGCGCCACGAGATGATCACCCTGGCTCGGGCCGGCATGACTCCGCTGCAGATCGCCGGGCAGTTGCAATGCTCGGAAAAGAACGTCTACACCATGCTTGCGGAGGCGATCGGCAAGCAGCAATTGTCGCTCGAACAGGCCCTGGATCTGCCCGAAGACTTGCTGGGCGAAGTCCAGGACGCCTTCCTCGACGGCGAAGGCGAATTGCCTCCGGTTTCCGAGATCGCCGCGCAGTTCGCGGGCCGGGTGCCGGAAGGGGTTTTGTATTGCGTGCGGGCTGCCTTGCAGTCGGAGTTCGAGATTTGAGAAAACTGTGCTGATGATGTAACGATTCAGTACAGATCAAGCCTTGCCTACAGCCAAGGCTCATGCTTAGCTGACTAATAATTAGTATTTCTCTATTTTCAGTCTAACCATGAGTGTTTTATGCCGTTAACCGATCAACACCGCTTTGGCATGCAACTGGCCCAGATGTCGCGCGGCTGGCGTGCCGAACTGGACCGTCGTCTGGCCGGCCTCGGGCTGTCCCAGGCGCGCTGGCTGGTGCTGTTGCACCTGGCGCGCTTCGACGAAGCACCGACCCAACGCGAGCTGGCACAAAGCGTGGGCGTCGAAGGGCCGACCCTGGCTCGTTTGCTCGATAGCCTTGAAGGCCAGGGCCTGGTGCAACGCCAATCGGTGCTGGAAGATCGCCGGGCGAAGAAAATCGTCCTCTGTGCTCCGGCGCGCCCTCTGATCGAACAAATTGAAACCATTGCCACGCAGTTGCGCCTCGAACTGTTCGCCGGCGTCGACGAGGCGGATCTGGCGGTCTGCATGCGAGTTCACGGGCACATCCTGGGCAACCTTGAAAAACCTTGAGGCATAACCGACCGCCAGGCTTTTGAGAAGGTCTGTTGGGCGGACTATAAGAACTACTCGGCAAAAACGTGTTCGTACCGGATGCACAAACACGTGCCGGTTGGTTCTGGTTCTCCAAGGGATGCTCATGCTCAAGAGTTGGCAGTTGGTATTGCGCAGTTGTGCGCGGTTTTTTCTGGCTGGAGGCGTTGTCACTTATTCGGCGTTGGCGCCCGCGCTGGGCCTGGGTGAGATCACCCTGCATTCGGCGCTGAACCAGCCATTTCGCGCCGATATTGCCCTGGTGGATGCCGCCGGCCTTGAGCAGAGTGAGCTGACGGTCAGTCTCGCGTCCGCAGAGGAGTTCAGCCGCGCGGGCGTCGAGCGGGCGGCCTTCCTCAGCAGCCTGAAGTTCACCCCGATCCTGAGGGGCAATCGCCGCCTGATCCAGGTGACATCGAGCAAACCGGTCAATGAACCTTTCCTGAATTTCCTTGTGCAGCTCAACCAACCCAACGGGCGGTTGCTGCGTGAATACACGGTCCTGATTGATCCGCCGGGCTCTGCGGACATTGTTCCGGCCGATGAGGAACCGGTTACCCCGTCGTCCGCCTTCCCGAGCGTGCAACCTGCCACTGTCCCGCCGGCGACGACAAAGACTGCGACCACGAGTGCGGGCCCCGTTCCATCGACGCAAGCCTCCATGGCCGACTCCTCTGCCGGACAACTGGCCGAAATTGATCTGCACAACCGGCAGCTGCAAGCCTCCATCGATAAGCTCAATGCCAGGCTTGAGGGTCAGGACGAGCAAATCGTCGAGCAGAAAAAGCAGTTGGCCGAACTGCACACCCAATGGCTGGAACTCAGGGAGGCGGCGGGAGCCGCTACTGTCATCGCTCAACCCCCCTCGACGGACTGGCGGCTGGTGGTCGGCATGCCGGCAATTGTGGCGTTGCTGATGCTGGCCTGGTTGATTCGTCGTCAGCGCCCACGAACTCACCCTGAAACAGCGGCACCATTGCCATGGGGGGATGCTTCAAACCATGCAGACAATGACAAGGGTTTTACCGAAACGGCGTTCAACGAGCAGAGCCTGCAGGACATTCGCAGCAGCATTGCGAAGCAGGGCCTTTGCAGCCCGGTGGTTACGACGGTGGTCGCTGCGACCCCGGTGGCAATACCCGATACGTGCCCGGACGAAGAATATCAATTGAACCTGGATGACCTGTCCATGCATACCAGTCAGAGCCCTGAATCTGCCCAGCAGTCACCCAAGGTTGGCCGAGTCGACATTGCCGGCCTGTCGCTGAGCCTTGAACCTTTAAGCCTGGACTCACTGAACCTTGAACCGGGCGCAGCAGGCGATGCCCGCAGGTGAACCGCTCAAGCGCTGCTGGCCGGGCTATCATGGTCGCGCCCTGGGATTCTGGAATCTGACCTCATCATGACTGCAAGCAAACCGGAAATCGTCATCACCTATTGCTCGCAATGCCAATGGTTATTGCGCGCGGCCTGGCTGGCCCAGGAACTGCTCAGTACCTTCACTGACGATCTGGGTAAAGTCTCCCTCGTGCCGGGCACTGGCGGGGTTTTTCATGTTTTCTGTGACGGTGTGCAGATCTGGGAGCGCAAGGCCGACGGCGGTTTTCCTGAAGCCAAGGTGCTCAAGCAGCGGGTCCGCGATCAAATCGATCCGGACCGCGACCTGGGGCACAACGACCGTACTCAGTGAGAAGCTGCTTCCGCGGCAACGGCCTTTTTGCTGGAGCTGCCGGCGAGCCTGCTGGAGACCACGATCGCCACAATGATCAATGCACCGCCGATCAACATGCGTACGGTCGGGTTTTCATCGAACAGCAGCCAAGCCACGGTGATGCCGTAAACCGGCTCCAGGGCAAACACCACGGCGGCGGTGCGCGCCTTGATCACGGCGAGGCTGGCGACGAATAAACTATGGGCAACCCCGGTGCAGAACACGCCGAGCAGGCCGATCCACAGCCAGTCGAGGGCGCGCACTTCGCTCAATTGTGGGGCCGCGACCGGCAGCAGGCACAGGGCGACTACCACGTTCTGGCACAGGGCTGCCTGCACCGGCGGGATTCTCCCGGAGCTGGCGCGGTTGGTCAGCGACAGCAAGGCGAACAGCAGGCCGGAGGCTATCGCCCATAGCAGGCCGGTGGTGGCACCGCTGGCCAGGTCAAAGTCAGGTGTGACCAGCACCAGCCCGACGCTCACCAGTACTACCAGCAGTATTTCGTTGGCGCGAATCCGCTCGCGGAAGATCAAGCCTTCGAGGATCACCGTGAACGCCGGGAAGCTGGCAAAGCCCAGGGTCGCAATCGCCACGCCCGCAACCTTCACGGCTATGAAGAAGCTCACCCAGTGCCCAGCCAGCAACAAACCGCTGAGCAACAGGCGGCGCCTGTCCACGGCGGCAAGGGGCTGCCAGCGAGTCTGGCTGGCGAACCGGGCGAAAAACGCCAGCGCCAGCACCGCGAAGGCGGCACGGCCGAAAACGATGATCGCCGGCGAAGCGGCGGCGAGCTTGCCGAACACTCCGGTCAGGCCGAACATGAGTGCGCCGATGTGCAGGGCGCCGAGGGCGGTACGGGGAGTCATTGCATTCCTTGATGACAAACGAACAGATGCATCATTGAAGCGCGTAACCAATCACCAAGTCTGTCGGCAAACTAGCGTTTTTTGTCGCCAGCCTCGCGTCGCAGTTTGCCCGGCGATGCCCCGAATTCGCGAAGCACAGCCGCTGCAAAGGCACTTTGCGAGCTGTATCCGACGCGAACGGCGATCTCGCCGATGGGCAGCGCTGAGTCACGCAACATTTCCACGGCCCGGTGCAGGCGCCGACTGCGGATGTAATCCATCGGTGTCTGCCCGCATTCGGCCATGAATCGTGCATGCAGACGAGCGCTGGAGAGGCCTGCGACACGGGCCAGGTCAGCCACTTGCAATGGATACGCCGCGTACTGGTCGATGTGCGCATTCAATGCCGCATAGGGCAAGCGTCGACCGCCGATGGCGTCGGGCCTGGCATGGTTGAGGCTGGCCAGCAGCAGCACCGCACCTTGTTGCGCAATCAGCGGATCATCGACCGGGCTGCTCGCCAGCCAATTGACCAATTGATTTTGCCCGGCATCCAGGGCCAGCCGGCCGGCGGTGTCGAGCAAGCGGCGGCTCGATTCAGCGTGATCGCCCAATGACTCGGCAACCCATTGATCATCGGGCACATCCAGCACCAGGCAACGGCTGCCATTGGCGCTGCCGCACGCATGGTGAGCACCGGACGGCACCACCAAAAAACTCTGCTGGACCACCTGACTGCCCCGGCCGTCGACCTCGAAATCCAGCGCACCCGACAACCCGAACACCAATTGCGCGTGGTCGTGGCTGTGGACGATCAGGTCCTGGCTGTATTGGCGTAGCGTGAGGATCGGTCTCATCGAAGCTCTCCCGGATCAGGTTGCCAGTCTACACCGGGCTCGGCCGAAATCGCTGTCACAAGACTGACTTGACGCTGTCATGGCGCATTAACCGGGTCGCAGCAAAATTGGCGAAACTTGCCCAGAGGGTTGCCCATGACCAGCGCCGAGCTCGCCAAACCCACCCGTAAGCAACGAGTGCGGACTTTATGGATTTCCGACGTGCACCTGGGCACCCGGGATTGTCAGGCGGAACACCTGTCGCAGTTTCTCAAGGGTTATCACGCCGACAGGATCTATCTGGTCGGCGACATCATCGACGGCTGGAAACTGCGTGGCGGCATGTACTGGCCCCAGGCTCACACCAACGTGATCCGCCGCCTGTTGACCATGAGCAAGCGCGGCACCGAGGTGATCTACGTCACCGGCAACCACGACGAATTCCTGCGCCGTTATTCGAAGCTGATTCTGGGCAATATCCAGTTGGTGGACGAAGCCGTGCACGTCACCGCCGATGGTCGTCATCTCCTGGTCATCCACGGCGACCAGTTTGATGTAATCACCCGCTACCATCGCTGGCTGGCCTTTCTCGGCGACTCAGCCTACGAATTCACCCTGACCCTCAATCGCTGGCTGAACCATTGGCGCGCCCGGTATGGCTACGGCTACTGGTCGCTGTCGGCGTACCTCAAGCACAAGGTGAAAACGGCGGTGAGCTTTATCAGCGACTTCGAGGAAGCCATCGCCCACGAATGCGTCAAGCGCGAACTGCACGGGGTAGTGTGCGGGCATATTCACCATGCCGAGATCCGCAAGGTCGGCGAGGTGGACTACCTCAACTGCGGGGATTGGGTGGAGTCCTGCACGGCGTTGATCGAGCACTGGGATGGCTCGATCGAGTTGTATCGGTTGGCGGATGCCCAGGCGCGGGAGGTGCAGTTGAAAACAGGGAACGTTGCAGAACCGGTTTGAGGGGTGTTGTGTTTCGGCGGGCCTCTTCGCGAGCAAGCCCGCTCCCACGGGGTTGCGTGTTGAACTCGAAATCTGCATACGACACAAATCACTGTGGGAGCGGGCTTGCCCGCGAAGACGGCAGCACAGTCGACATCGCAAAACCTGTCGGACCGTTTGAACGAATCACGCCGGCGCGTGTTCTTCCATCGCCGCCTTGTAGATCGAATTCTTCGGCTGCGCAAACACGCGTTCCATCATCGGCTCGAAGAAACTCAACGCCAGTGTGTCGTACGCCGGATCAAACGCCGCCGCATCGTACTTCGCACAAAACTCGACGGTCGCCTGATACTGCGGGTGATCCTTGAATTGCTCACGCAGATGCCGGTCCATGCCCAGGTGATGAAAGAAGTAGTAGCCCTGGAAAATCCCGTGTTTCTCCACCATCCATAGGTTCTCGGCACTGACGAACGGCTTGAGGATCGCCGCCGCAATGTCCGGATGGTTGTAGGAACCCAGGGTATCGCCAATGTCGTGGAGCAGGGCGCAGACCACATATTCCTCGTCGCGGCCATCGCGCCAGGCACGGGTGGCTGTTTGCAGGGAGTGGGTCAGGCGATCGACCGGGAAACCGCCAAAATCACCCTCCAGCAGCTTCAGGTGCGCGACAATCCGCGTCGGCAATTGTCGGGCGTAGGCACTGAAGTCTGCGGCGATGATCGCCCAGTCTTCCTGCGTGCCATCCTTCATGTGGGTGAAACCGGCGGTGGCATTCATCGGCAGTTCTCTTGTGACGCAGGGTGACTAGAACGGAACACGCCCCAGAATCATGTCCCGGTACATGACGAAATCACCGAGCAGGCTGTAGAGGGGATGTTGAAAGGTTGCCGGGCGGTTTTTCTCGAAGAAGAAGTGTCCGACCCAGGCAAAGCTGTAGCCTGCCACTGGCAAGATCCACAACAGCGTCCATGCACCACGGCCGATGGTCAGCGCCAGAATAAATATGACCAGGGTGGTGCCGATAAAGTGCAATCGTCGGCAGGTACTGTTGCTGTGTTCGCTGAGGTAGTACGGGTAGAACTCAGCGAAGCTGTTGAATCGTTTGATGTTTTCCACGACTGCGATCTCTGTGGTTATTGTTCTGACGGCAAGTTGTTCTGCGGGAAGCTTATTTGAGTCTAGAGTGATCATTGGTGCCAGCCAGTGACAATAGGCGCCACTTTAGTATCCTTCGCAAATCAGCCGCGTCAGACGGCACAACCAGACAGTAACCGCCATGAGCGAACGAACGACTTCTGCAAGCTGGGCGATGGGGATTGTAAAAGCGCTGGAGATGGAGGGCCTGGACTGCCGGGTTCTGTTTAGACAGCTAGGGCTCGACTACGCGGCACTGGACGATCCGGATGCGCGCTTCACGCAAGATTCCATGACGCGGCTGTGGCAACGTGCGGTCGAGTTGTCCGGCAACCCGGCCATTGGCCTGAACATGGGCAAGGTAGTGCGCCCGGCCTCTTTCCATGTGGCCGGTTATGCATTGATGTCCAGCCAGACCCTGGCCGCAGGTTTCGAGCGGCTGGTGCGCTATCAGCGGATCATTGCTGAAAGCGCCGATTTGAGTTTTCGCCTGGTGGATGAGGGTTACGCGCTGATTCTGACGGTCCACGGCGATCACCTGCCGCCCACCCGACAAAGCGCCGAAGCGTCGCTGGCCTGTGCCTTGGCGCTGTGCGGCTGGTTGACGGGGCGTACGCTGCAACCGCGAAAAGTCATGTTTCAGGGCAGCGAACCGGCCAATCCGGAACCGTACAAACTTGCCTTCCATGCGCCGCTGGTGTTCAACGCGCCTTACGATGCGTTGATTTTCGAACGTGCGGACATGGAAGCACCGCTACCGACCGCAAATGAGGCCATGGCGTTGCTGCATGACCGGTTTGCCGGTGAGTACCTGGCACGCTTTTCCGAAAGCCGGGTGACCCACAAGGCGCGACAGGTGCTGTGTCGACTGTTGCCCCAGGGCGAGCCCAAGCGCGACACCGTGGCACAGACGTTGCACCTGTCCCAGCGCACCTTGCAGCGCCGCTTGCAGGAAGAGGGCACGAGTTTTCAGATCCTGCTCGACGACACCCGACGTGAACTGGCCGAGCAATACCTCGCACAGCCGAGTATGACCCTGCTGGAGATTGCCTATTTGCTGGGGTTTGCCGATCCGAGCAATTTCTTTCGTGCATTCCGGCGCTGGTTCGACGCCACACCCGGTGAGTTCCGGATGCGGCTGATGCAGGCGCCAGCGGTTGTCAGTGACGCCAAAACGCCGGAATACACAGCACGAACACCGTAATGATCTCCAGTCGGCCGAGCAGCATGCCGAACGAGAGAATCCACTTGGCGGCATCCGGCAGAGTGGCGAAATTGCCCGCCGGGCCTATCGTCTCGCCCAGCCCGGGGCCGACACCGGAAACGGTACTGGCCGCGCCGGTCAGTGCGGTCATCCAGTCGACGCCAAGCAGCGAAAGCAACAATGCGATCACGCAGATGGTGATGGCGAAGAAAAATGAAAAGGTCAGGATCGAGCGCACGATCTCTTCATCGAGGCGGTGCCCGTTGTACTTCTGCTTGATCACCGCGCGGGGGTGAATCAACTGGTTAAGGTTGGCCTTGAGCAGGATATAAGCGACCTGGAAGCGGAAGATCTTGATGCCACCGGCTGTCGAACCGGAACAACCACCGACAAAACCCAGATAAAAGAACAACATCAGCGAGAAGTTACCCCACAGGCTGTAGTCCCCCAGGGCGAAGCCGGTGGTGGTGACCACCGAAGTCACGTTGAACGCCACGTGCCGCAGAGCCTCCAGCCAGTGCAGCTGGGTGGTCCACCAGTACCAGGTGCCGAGCACCAGCCAGGTGACCAGCAGCATGCCGAGCAAGCCTTGTACCTGCTGGTCCTTGATCAGAGCACGCCGGTTGCCACGCATGGTCGCCACGTACAGGGTGAACGGCAGGCTGCCAAGAATCATGATGACGATCGCCACCCAATGCACGGCGGGTTGAGTCCACTTGGCCATGGACTGGTCGGAGGTGGAAAAGCCGCCGGTGGAAATGGCTGACATCGCGTGGTTGATGGCATCGAAGGGGCTCATCCCGGCCCACCAGAGCGCCAGGCTGCCGAGAATGGTGATGCCGACGTAGGCCACCACGATCAGGCGCGCCACCATGTGTGAGCGGGGCATGACCTTTTCCGAGCGGTCCGACGACTCGGTCTGAAACAGCCGCATGCCGCCGATGCGCAGCAGTGGCAGGATCGCGACCGCCATGCCGATAAAGCCGATGCCGCCGATCCAGTGCAACAATGAGCGCCACATCAGAATGCCCGGGGACATATTGTCCAGGCCAGTGAGCACGGTCGCCCCCGTGGCGGTGATGCCGGACATGCTTTCAAAGAAAGAGTCGGTGTAGCTGATGTGCTGGGTCAACAGGAACGGCAGCGCGGCGAAGATACACACCACCAGCCAACTGCTGACAGTCAGCAGGTACATGTCTCGCGGACGCAGGTGCACATGGTCGGGACGCCCCGGTATGACCAGCGCAAGCCCGGCAACAAAGGTAATCATGCTCGCCCAGAGGAACGAAGGCAGGTCGCTGGTGCGGTCGAAAACGACCAGCGTGGCCATGGGCACGACCATGGCGATCGCCAGCGTGACCAAGAAGATGCCGATGATGAAACCAATGATCCGTAAGGTCGGCAACGCCATGAAGTCCGCTCGGGCTGAAATAGGGAAGGGCGCCATTCTACCCGCGAGGCAGGCCATGTAAACCGCACTGCAACGGTAGTTACAGCTAGAATAGCTGCACAATTTTTTCTGGAGGTGGCCGATGCAGGCTCTCGACGCTTTGCTCAACCGTGTTTCCGTTCCCCGACTGCTCGATCCGGCCCCCACCGCCGAGCAGCGCGAAGTGCTGTTTGCCGCTGCCATGCGTGCACCGGATCACGGCCACTTGCAGCCTTGGCGCTTCCTTACGATAGAAGGTGCAGCGCGCGAGCAAATGGGCGAGTTGCTCGCCGAAGCGGCGAAGTTGCAGGACGGCGAAGTCACTGAAGCGGCGATCGACAAGGCGCGAAACGGCCCTCTGCGGGCACCGCTGGTGGTGGTCGTGATCGCGCGGGTGCAGGAGCACGTCAAGTATCCGAAGTCCGAGCAACTGTTGGCAGCCGGCTGTGCGGCCCACGGGATTTTGCTGGCCGCCTATGCGCAGGGTATCGGCGCGGTGTGGCGTACCGGTGATCTGGCCTATTCGCCGCACGTGGCCAAGGGGTTGGGACTGGCCGAAGGGGAAGAGGTGATTGCGTTTCTGTACCTTGGAACGCCGCAGAAAGAACCGCGGGTAGCGGAGAAGGTTGATCTGGCCGAGTTTGTCAGCGCCTGGCCAGGTAGTCGCTAAGCCCACAATTCCCTGTGGGAGCGGGCTTGCTCGCGAATGCGGTGTGTCAGATAACGATGAATGCGGCTGACGCACCGCATTCGCGAGCAAGCCCGCTCCCACAAGGGATCAGGGTTAAACGATAGTGCCAGGTACCAATGGCAATTCCAGGCTGGCGATGAAGCCGCCTTCCGGATGATTGGCCAGCACCAGGCTGCCGCCATGGCGCTCCGCCGCCCGCCGGGCGATGGCCAGGCCCAGGCCATGCCCTGCGGTTGTCTGGCCGGGGGCGCGATAGAACGGCTCCCCTAGCTGATTCAAATACTCTTTCCCGACGCCAGGCCCATGGTCGCGCACGCTGACCACAATTCGCTCGCCCTGCCGCGAAGCCTGCATCTCGATTGCCTGCCCCACCGGGTTGAAGCGCTGGGCGTTGCGCAGCAGGTTGTCGACCGCCCGCTCAATCATGGTCGGCCAGCCGGTGAGATTCAGCTGCGGCTCGGCCTTCAGTTCGACGCTTTGCTCCGGCGAACCCAGTTGTGAATCCTTTTGCAGGTTGCCCAGCAGCGCATTGAGGTCGACCGGTTCAGCACTGGCATTATCGGAATCGACCCGTGCCAGCACCAGGATTTCGCTGATCAGCGCCTCCAGCCGGTCGCATTCGCGGGTCAGGCGCGGCCAGAGTTGTTCCCGTTCCTGCGGACCGGCCCGTTCCGCCAGGGCCAGGGCAATGCGCAGACGGGCGAGGGGCGAGCGCAGTTCATGGGACACATCGCGCAGCAATTGCCGCTGGCTGCCGATCAGACTTTGCAGGCGTGCGCCCATGCGGTTGAAGTCGTTGGCCAGGACGCCGAACTCGTCCCGGCGACTGGCCAGTTTGACCAGACTGTTCTGTTGATAGGTGGTTTGCCCGAGGTCGTGCACCGCACCGCGCAGGCGGCTGAGCGGGCGGGTGATGGAAAAGGTCACCAGCAGACTGAACAGGGTCAGTACCACCAAGGCGATCCCCAGTGCACTGAGCGGCCACAGCAGGCTTTCACGGTGCCATGCATCCAGTTCCGGATGGCGGATGCGATAGATCAGCAGGTAGGTGTCACCGGTTTTTTCGCTGGTGTACTCATCGGTCAGACGCCGCCATGGCAGGCGCCGGTCGTCGCTGTTCTGCCTGGCTTCAAATGCCGCAGCGCGCCGTGGGAAGGTGCCGCGCACCACCGGGTCACCGCTTTCGTTGAGCACCTGAACGTCGAAGTGATAATCGCGCTTGCGCTGCTCAAGAATGGCCTGGGCGGCTTCCTCGCCCTGGGATTCATAGGTTTGCGTCCATTGTTCGGCCAGGGTGTTGAGGCCGGGGTGGCGACTGAGGATCCACGCGTCCTGGTTGAGCATGTGCCCGAGCAGTATGGAAAGCCCTGCGACCAGAGCGATGGCCAGCCAGAAGCTGGCCAGGATTCGCCAGAACAGTGAACGCACAGAAAATCCTCGAATAAAGACAGACGGCTAACCACTATCAATCTGACCCAAATCCATGTGGGAGCGGGCTTGCTCGCGAAAGCGGAGTGTCAGGCGACATCATTACTGCCAGATACTCCGCTTTCGCGAGCAAGCCCGCTCCCACATTTTGATTGAGTGGCATCAGACCCAACGGTTATCGACCATTGGGTCCGGGATCAACGCATTATTGCGCTTTTTGCGGCTGTTGCGCTTTCCACGCTTTGAATTCGGCCCATTCTGCGCGACGTTCAGCCCGTTTTTTCTGGATTTCGTCGAATTTCTTCTGTTGATCCGGTTTCAACAGGGCACGGACGTCGGCTTCGGCTTTCTGGTGCTTGGCCTCCATCTCGTCTTTCAGGGCTTTCTGGTCGGCCGGTGAGAGTTTTTCCAGGTACTTGTCGACCAGTTGCTTACGCTCATGCATCTGCTCGCCCATGATCTTGCGGATCTGCTCGCGCTGTTCGCGGCTCAGGTCCAGTTGGCTGTACGGGCCTTTACCGTGCATGCCGTGCATCTGACCGCCGTGGTGCGCACCATCCATCGGGCCCGCGCCTTCAGGCATGGCCATGGCAACGGTCGGCAGGGCAGCAGCGAACATCAGAGCGATAAGAGTCTTGCGCATGGTGTATCTCCTTGTCTCATTCCCGGTACGTTCCGGATGAGTTCAGATTACGCAGATCAAGGTCAGCCGCGGTCAGCGAAGCGTAAAGCTTAGGTAAAGACGGCTTTCCATCGAGCTGACAAAACTGACGAATCCTGTAGGGACCGCGTAGTGTCAGAGTCAGGTTTTAGAGGCTGTAGTAGTAACCACGGCTACGCAAGGCGACGATACGCGCACGCCCGTCAGGGTGCGGGCCGATCTTTTTGCGCAGGTTGCTGACGTGCATGTCCAGGCTGCGGTCGTACAGGGTCAGCTTGCGGCCGAGGGCGATTTGCGCCAGTTCCTGTTTGTCCAGGGGCTCGCCGGGCTGCTTGAGCAAAGCTTCCAGAATACGGCTTTCGGAGACGGTGAGGGTGAATTCCTGGTTGTCGATACTGACTACGCCGCGCACCGGGCTGAAGCACAAGTCGCCCAGTTCGATCTGGCTGGACACCGCCGCGGGGTGACTGCGGCGCAGCACCGCACGCAAGCGAGCAGTCAGTTCCCGCGGGTCGCAGGGTTTTGCCAGGTAATCGTCGGCACCAAGTTCCAGGCCGAGGATACGGTCCAGGGGTTCGCCCCGGGCGGAAAGCATCAACACCGGCAAGTCCGGGTGATCGCTGCGCAGTTGCTTGAGCAGTTCCAGGCCGCTGCCATCGGGCAGCATCACATCCAGCACCACCGCCGCCGGGGAGGTTTCGGCCAGCGCCCGACGGGCGCTCTGGCCGTCATGGCAGGCGCGTACCTGAAAACCTTCCTGGCTCAGCCAGCTGACCAGAAGCTCGCACAGCTCCTGGTCATCATCAATAAGTAACAGCTCGCTCATGACTCACTCAATTTAGCCATTGTCGACGTCTTCGATTGGCCCCACTGGCGAAAATACCGCACAGCAGAGCTGTCAGTGCTACTGCGGCGCCGATGACGAACCATTGTTGCTGGTCGGTCAACAAGCGTGGCAACGGGTTGCTGGCCTGGATTTCCTTGAGTTGCAGTTTCAGGCGCTGATTGTCCTGGCGCAACCGGGCCAGCAGGGCGCTTTCACGTTCACCATCGGCAGTTTGCAATTGTTTGCTCAGATCTTCTCGTTGCCGTTCGCTTTCTTTCAAGCGCTGTTGCAACTCGTTGATCTGGCTGCCAGCGCTCAGAGACAGCGGCGTTGAATTGCCGCCTTCGTCGCTTTCTTCACCGTGGGCGGGCGCCACGACCGACAACGTGACCAACATCAGACACAACGGACCTTTGCGCATCGCGACTCCTGGTTCCAATACAAGTATTGGGCAGTTTGTCGGCCGGCAAACGGGAATGATGAGCGATTGAGAGCGCGATGAACCCATAAGGTTCATCGCGAGGGGAAAAATTACGGCAGGACTTGCTTGAACGGCTTGACCAGAACATTGGCGTAGACGCCTGCAGCGATATACGGGTCGGCGTCGGCCCAGTCCTTTGCGGCGCTCAGGGAATCGAACTCGGCAACGATCAGGCTGCCGGTGAAACCCGCTGCGCCTGGATCATTGCTGTCGACCGCCGGGTGCGGGCCGGCCAGTACAATGCGGCCTTCGCCCTTGAGAACCTGCAGACGCTCAAGGTGCGCAGGTCGTGCGGCCAGGCGGGCTTCCAGGGAGTTGGCGACGTCTGTGGCAATAATTGCGTAAAGCATGTCAGTCCTCGGTTTTTGGCGTGGTGGTTTCGCTATCGTGCAGATGACGGGACAGGTAGATGCCCTGGCCGATCAGGAACAGCAGGGTCATGCCCAGGCTGCCGAAGACCTTGAAGTCGACCCAGTAGCTCTGGAAGGTGAACGCGACGAACAGATTGGCGGCACCGCAAAACAGGAAAAACACGATCCAGGCGATGTTCAGGCGCGTCCACACCGGCTCCGGCAGGGTCAGGGCGTGGCCCATGATGCGCTTGATCAGCAGTTGATCACCGATGAAGTGACTGCCGATGAAGCCCAGGGCAAACAGCCAGTTGACCACCGGGGCTTTCCATTTCAGGAAAGTCTCGCTGTGGAACGCCAGGGTCAGGCTACCGAAGACCAGGCAGGCGATGAGGGTCAGCCACTGGCTCTTCTCCAGCTTGCGCTGCTTGAAGAACAGGGCGCCGTAGACCACCAGTGAGCTGATGATGAGCATCGCCGTGGCACTGTAGATACCGCCTACAGTGACCTCGTGACCGGCAATGTCGACGACGCGTGGATCGGTTTTGAAAACGATGAAAAACAGCAGGAGCGGGATGAAATCGATGAATTGTTTCACAGTGGCAGCCAGAAGCAGGATGTGTCGGCATAATAACAAACATATGGGCGCGCGATAGCGCCAGCTGATTTGAGGTTACAAAGCCCCGTGAATGTTGATTTGCACTGCCATAGCACGGCCTCCGACGGCGCCTTGGCGCCTGCGGTACTGGTTGCGCGTGCGTTCGAGAAAGGCGTGCGAGTCCTGGCCTTGACCGATCACGACACCCTGGAAGGCCTTGCCGAGGCGCGCTGCGCCGCGATCGGGCTGGGGATGCAACTGGTCAACGGCGTCGAACTGTCCTGCACCTGGGGCGGCGCGACCATCCATGTGCTGGGTTACGGTTTTGACGTCAACGCCGAACCGTTGGTCGAGGCAATCGGCAAATTGCACGATGGCCGCTGGCTACGGTCGGAAGAGATAAGCCGCAAACTGGCGCTCAAGGGCATGCCGGGTGCGCTCGACGGCGCCCGACAGATCCAGCAGGCGCTGGGCGACAGTGGAAATGCACCGGCGCGCCCGCACTTCGCCGACTGGATGGTGCGTGAAGGTTTCGTCAAGGATCGCGCCGAAGCGTTCCGCAAATGGCTGGGTGCCGGCAAACTGGGCGACGTCAAGCAGCACTGGCCGACCCTGGAGGAAACCGTCGAAACCCTGCGCGCGGCGAAAGCCTGGGTCAGCCTGGCGCACCCGTGGCATTACGATTTCACTCGCAGCAAGCGTCGCCGCCTGATTGCCGACTATATTCAAGCAGGGGGCCACGCGATCGAAGTGGTCAATGGCCATCAGCCCGCCGAGCAAGTGGGCAGCCTGGCCATTCTTGCTCGCGAGTTCGGTCTGCTGGTCAGCGCCGGCAGTGATTTTCATGGCCCAGGGGGCTGGTCGGAGATCGGTGAATACCGCCCGCTCCCGGAGGATCTGCCACCTTTGTGGTGTCGATTCAAACATGACCCAATTATTGCCGCCGTCTGAACAGGTAGAGAATGTGAGTCAATTTTTCCAGATTCATCCGGAAAACCCGCAAGCGCGCCTGATCAAACAGGCGGTGGAGATCATCCGTAATGGCGGGGTGGTGATTTATCCCACCGACTCTTCCTACGCCATTGGTTGCCAGATCGGTGACAAGAACGCCGTGGATCGCGTGCGCCGTTTGCGTGGTCTGGACGACAAGCACAACTTTGCACTGATTTGCAGCGACCTGTCGCAACTGGGGTTGTTCGCCAAGATCGACACCGGCACCTTTCGCTTGCTAAAGGCTCACCTGCCTGGACCCTACACCTTCATTCTCAACGCCACCCGCGAAGTCCCGCGGCTGTTGTTGCACCCCAAAAAACGCACCATCGGCCTGCGGGTGCCGAGCCATCCGATTGCCCTGGCGCTGCTCGAACAGCTCGGCGAACCGCTGATGAGCGTGACCCTGATCCTGCCCGGCGATACCGATCCGCTGACGGACCCGTACGAGATGCGCCAGTTGCTCGAACACCAGGTTGACCTGATCATCGACGGCGGTTACGGCGGGATCAAGGCGTCCACCGTGATCAACCTCGCCGACGGCGAGCCGGAAGTCATCCGGGTCGGTTGCGGCGACCCTGCGCCGTTCATGGCCGAGGCCTAGATGTCCGCAGTAGAACCCGTCGACAGTCAGGCCGGAGCCCAGCAAGAGCTGCCCTTCGCCATGGTCTATGGCCAGGCGGTCCTGGAAATGCCTCTGGACCTGTACATCCCCCCGGATGCTCTGGAGGTGTT
>Ga0247818_10001022_pt1 | contig 17567 bp, 13 predicted proteins | sample 13C_Glucose_Day1_FD_192424 | JGI IMG/M metagenome (GOLD analysis project Ga0247818, IMG submission 192424) | Soil microbial communities from agricultural site in Penn Yan, New York, United States - 13C_Glucose_Day1 | ecosystem: Environmental > Terrestrial > Soil > Agricultural land | place... | reverse complement strand
GTCTGCGCGCGCGGGTCGCCGAGGACGACCAGCTCACCATCGAAATTGGTGCCGACCTGACCACGGACATACACGGTGTTGCCGGCGCGTACGGCCTGGCACAGGTCGTTATCCAGGGTCTGGTTCGGGTAAGTGTCCTTGGTGTTGAACATGCGAATGCGGGTGTGGGTTGGCTGACTCATGTGCGGCTCCTGACGAAATCGGACCCGGCGCGACGGGCGCCGGGATTGAAGAGGGAAATCAAGCGTCGACGGTGTCGACAGCGTGCTTGTGCAGCGCGGCTTCGCGTTGTTCGGCATCGCGATAGGCCAGGTATTTGCGCTGGGTGGCGATGTGATCGGCCACGTGCTTGGCGTCGTGCCACACACCCCAGATGAACGACGAGCCGCGTCGCGACTGCCACGGCAGACCGAGGAAATACACGCCCGCTTCGCTGGACACGCCGCGCTGGTGCTGCGGCTTGCCGTTGTCGTCGAACGCGGCAACTTTCAGCCACGAATAGTCCACGGCAAACCCGGTGGCCCATATGATCGAAGTGATGCCGGCGGCGGCCAGATCGAGATCGGCCAGCGGGTTTTTCACGCATTCAGGATCCGGATACGTTTCGCGGGCCTCCGGTTCCAGCGGCAGATCGAGGCCGTTGGATTCAGGTCGCTGTCGACCTGTTCTCTGTGCTTGGGATCAGACTAGGGAGGGGGTGGTTATCGGTAAAATATTATTAAGCTGGCATGTGAAGATAAAAACGTGATGCAGAGGCCTGAAAGCCCCGTAAATACGGGGCCTCACCTTGGCACCGGAATCCGGGACAACAAAAAAAAGGACCGCCGACAGGGTAGTCGACGGCCCTTTTCAAGGCGTGTTCAGATCTCAAGGACTCAGCGATCGAGAAACGCCAGCAGGTCTTCATTCAATTGCTGCGCATGGGTCACCGCAAAGCCGTGCGGTGCGCCTGCGTAGACTTTCAGCTCGGCGCCCTTGATCTGCGCAGCCGCTTGTTTGCCGGTGGTTTCGAACGGGACGATCTGATCGCCATCGACGTGAATCACCAGCGTCGGCACATCGATTTTCGCCATGTCCGGGCGGAAGTCGGTTTCCGAGAAAGCGGTGACGCAATCCACGGTGCCTTTGAGCGAGGCCAGCAGCGCGATGTTCAGGGTTTGGGTCAGCACGCCATCGGAGACTTTCTGACCCTGATTGGTGCCGTAGAACGGGGCGTTGAAGTCAGCGATGAACTGCGCGCGATCTTTCAGCAGGCCGGCCTTGATTCCGTCGAACACCGACTTGTCGACGCCTTCGACAAAGTCCGGTTTCTTGCCGAACAGCGGCGTCACCGCGCCCAGCAACACCAGCCCGGCAACGCGCTCGTTACCGTGGCGCGCGATGTAGCGGCTGACATCGCCGCCGCCCATGGAGAAGCCGACCAGGGTCACGTCACGCAGATCCAGGTGCTCGATCAGCTGCGCGATGTCGTCGGCGAACGTGTCGTAGTCGTAGCCGGTCCACGGTTGCTCGGAACGACCGAAACCACGACGGTCGAAGGCGATGGTGCGATAGCCGCGGCTGCTCAGGTATTCCATCTGGTATTCCCACATGTCGGCATCCAGCGGCCAGCCGTGACTGAACAGCACGGGCTTGCCGCTGCCCCAGTCCTTGAAATAGATCTCGGTGCCGTCTTGGGTCGTGAACGTGCTCATGAAAACTCCTTGGGTGTGGGCCTGCGTGGATGCCGTGATGGCAGCGTTCACTATCGCGACAAAGGGCATTGGCCACTTGTACGCAGGTGCTAAGTTTCGTGGCGCACGCGTTAACGGTTTGGCGGCATGAGTTGTAAGATGCAACCGCATCCAACCTGCCGTTTTGCCGGAGACACCCGAAATGAAGCGCAAAAGCCTTGCGGGCAATGCCTGCCCGATCGCCCGGACACTCGACCTGATCGGCGACTGGTGGTCGTTGCTGATCATCCGCGATGCGCTGGAAGGCATTTGTCGTTTCAGCGATTTCGAGAAGAGCCTGGAGATTGCCAAGAACATGTTGAGCACCCGGCTCAAAGGGCTGGTGGAACGCGACATCCTGCGCCTGGTGCCGGCGTCCGATGGCAGCGCTTACAAGGAGTACGTGCTGACGGAAAAGGGGCGAGCGTTGCAAACCGTGATCGTTGCGTTGTCGCAGTGGGGTGGGGAGTTCATGTTCGAGCCTGGCGAGCCGGGGTCGGTGATGGTGGATGCACAGAAGCGTCAGCCGATCAGGAAGCTTGAGTTGCTGTCGGCCGATGGTCGGGTGCTGGCGCCGGACGATGTGGCGACGAAACTGGCGGTTGAGCACTGAGAGGAAACTGAAAAGCAGGTCCCGGATGACATTTACTGATGCCGCTGGTCGGCAATACACATTTAGTAATAACAAAAATTGACGTCAGAATAGTGGCTCATTACTATCGCGCCACTATTTTGATATCAGTTTCCGTCTCGAGGGATCGAACATGTACTCACCCGCCCTTGGGGCGAGGTTGTGCCTGGCTTTGCTGTGCCTGTCTCCGCTTAACGCTGTATTTGCTGCACCCACTCCTGGTGAAACCGACCTGATCCGTGAACGCCAGGATCGACTGCTCGACGAGCAGCGCCGTCGCCTCGAAGAACTCAAAGACCTGCCGGGCAAGGAAGCCAGGCCAGTTCAACCGGTGACGCCGACCGACATCCGTTGTTTCCCGATCAAGGACATCGAACTCAAAGGCGCCGACAGCCTGTCGGACAGTGACAAGGCGCGCCTGCTCAAACCGTACATCGGCCAGTGCCTGGGCGTGGCGCAGCTCAATGAACTGCTCAAGACCATTACCGACCATTACATCGGGAAGGGGCTGGTGACCAGCCGTGCCTATCTGCCGCAGCAGGATCTGTCTGTCGGGCACCTGAAAGTGCTGGTGGTCGAAGGCAAGCTCGAAAGCCTTAAAGGGGCCGAGAACAGCAAACTTTCCGAGCGTGAACTGGCGATGGCCTTTCCCGGCAAGGCCGGTGAACTGGTCAACCTGCGCGAGATCGAGCAGATGGTCGATCAGCTCAATCGCCTGCCGTCCAATCAGGCCAAGATGGAATTGTCTCCGGGCAAGAACGTCGGCGGCAGCGACGTGCTGGTCAACAACACGGCGCAAAAGCCTTGGCGCGCAGGCCTGTCGCGCAGCAACGACGGCCAGCGCAGCACCGGTGAACAGCAATGGGGCACCACGTTCGATTGGGACAGCCCGTTGGGTCTGGCCGACCAGTTGAGTCTGCGCGGCGGCCACGACGCGATGACCGATCACCAGCACACCTCCAACAACGCGATGCTCAACTACAACCTGCCGTGGGGCTGGTGGAATTTCAGCTACACCTACAGCCAGAGCGAGTACCGCTCGCTGATCGCCGCCAGCGGCTTCAATTTCAAGCAGACCGGTGACAGTGAAAGCCATCAGCTGCGAGCCGAGCGGGTGATCCATCGCGACGCCGTCAGCAAGACTTCTCTGAGCACCGGCCTGTCGTATCTGCGCACTAACAACTTCATCGAAGACAGCAAGCTAAAGCTGAGCAGCAACCGGATCAGCGAAGCGCAATTCGGCTTCAACCACGGACGTCGTATCGGCAGCGCCTTCGTCAACTTCGACGCCGGCATGCAGGAGGGTATCGGTGCATTCGACGCTCAGGGCAGCCACGACCCGGGCCCAGGCGAGCCGGACGCGCGCTATCGCAAATACACCGCGACCCTGAGCTATCTGCAGCCATTCAAAGTGTGGGGCGAGTCCTTCACCTTCAGCAGCCTGATGACCGGTCAGCGCAGTGAAGACGTGTTGTTCAGCCCGCAACGCACCAGCCTCGGCGGGCTGTCGTCGATCCGTGGCTACAAGGATCAGTCGTTGTCCGGCGACAGCGGCGGCTACTGGCGCAACGACCTGCGCTGGGCACGCCCGGTGAGCGCCGAATGGCTGCGCCCGGTGTTCGCCGAATACGGCACCAGCCTCGGCTACGACCAGGGCGTGATCCGTGGCGACCGTTACAACGGCGAGCAACACGGGCGCATGTCGAGCAACTCGCTGGAGCTATTTGCGCGTGGCGAACACGTGGCAGCCAGTGTGACTTTTGCCCATTCCCTGGAACGACCGGCCGCACTGACCGAGCGCGAAGCGCCGATCTATTTCCGCCTGGATTTCTTTATCTAATTCTGCCTGCTGCGAGATTCTAATATGGACATTCGCCACCTGGCTTTTCTGGCCAGTCAGCCTTCTGCTGCCGTAAAAAACCGCGAACGCTTCTGGGGCATGCCCAAACGCGGCCTGGCGTTCCTGCTGGCCAACGTCATGTTCTGGCAGCCGATGTGGGCGCAGGCAGACGGAATTGTGGTCAGCGCGCCCGGCACCACGCTCGACCGGGCGGGCAACGGCGTGCCGATCATCAACATTGCCACGCCCAACGGCGCAGGGCTGTCGCACAACCAGTTCCACGATTACAACGTGGACGCCCAAGGCCTGATCCTCAACAACGCGACCAGTCGCACTCAACTGACGCAGATGGGCGGGATCATTCTCGGTAACCCGAACCTGCGTGCAGCGGCTGCGCAAACCATCCTCAACGAAGTCAACGGTGGCAGTCCGAGCCAGTTACGCGGATATACCGAAGTGGCGGGGCAGTCAGCGCGGGTGATCGTCGCCAACCCGTACGGCATCAGCTGTAACGGTTGCGGCTTCATCAATACACCACGCGTCACCCTCACCACCGGTAAACCGGTACTCGATGGCGCGGGTCGGCTGGATCGTTTCCAGGTCGATCAGGGCAGCGTTTCCATCGATGGCAAAGGTCTGGATGCCAGCGCCGTCGACAGCTTCGAAATCATTACCCGCAGTGCGCAGATCAACGCGCAGATCCACGCCAAACGCCTGAACATCACCACCGGTCGCAACGATGTAAACGCCGAAACGCTGAACGCCACCGCGCGTGCCGATGACGGCAGCGCCAAGCCGCAGCTGGCGATCGACTCTTCGGCGCTCGGCGGGATGTACGCCGGGGCAATCAAACTGGTCGGGACCGAGGCCGGTGTCGGCGTGAAACTGGCAGGAGAACTGGCGGCCAGCGCCGGTGATATCCAGATTGACGCCAATGGCCAACTGACGCTGGCCAAAGTCACGGCCAGCAATGCGGTCGACATCAAAGCCAAGGGTCTCGAAGCCCAGCAGTCCGTTTACGCGGGCACGCAACTGGCGGTGCAAACCGCACAGGATCTGGTCAACCAGCAAAGCCTTGCCGCCAGAGACAGCGTTCGCCTGACCAGTGGCGGCAAACTGGTCAATGCCGGTGTGATCGAGGCCGGGGTGAATGCGGACAACAGCCGCAACAGCAATGGCGATCTCACCCTCAGCAGCGGCGCCGTGAGCAACCGTGGCAGTGTGTTGGCCAGTCGCTCGCTGAGCGCCAATACCGCAGGTTTGTTCGATAACCAGAACGGTATCGTTCAGGCCAAAAACGTCGCGCTGAGCGCCACTCGCCTGGTCAACCAAGGTACTGGTGCGCGGATCTACGGCGAAACCAGCCTTGCTTTCAACGTCCCGGCCATCGTCAACCTCAGCGGCTTGATCCGCTTCGCCGATGGCCAGGCGGCAACACTCTCCGTCGACAATCTGGACAATCGCAAAGGCCGGATTGAAATCGCCGGCGGCAGCCTGAAACTCAATGCGCGGGCGCTGCATAACGACGACGGCAAAATCATTGCCGGACGTCTGGATCTCGATACCCGACAACTCGACAACGCTGGCGGCCTGATTGCTGCCAGCCAAAGCGCAACCAAGGTTGTCGCCCGCGAGCGTCTGGACAACGGCAAAGGCAAGATCCAGGCAAAAACCGACCTCGTCGTATCGGGCGCGGAGCTGCTCAATCAGGGCGGTACGTTGGCCGCCGATTCGATTCGGATCACCGGCACTCGGCTGGACAACAGCAGCAAGGGTGTCATCAGTGCCGAAAACGGCAATGTCGATCTGACGCTGGATCAGGATCTCGACAACCACGACGGCAAGGTTCAGGCATCGAAACGCTTGAGCGTCGCTGCCCAGAGCATCGACAACCGCAATGCCAGCCTGACCGGCAAAACGCTGGGGTTGACCAGTCGCGGCAAACTCGACAACACCCAAGGCACGATTTCATCGGATGACAGCGTGCTGGCCAGCGAAGACCTGGACAACACTCAGGGCCTGATTCAGGGCAACACGACCCTGAACCTGACCGCACGCGATCTGGACAACACCAACGGCCAACTGCTCGGCGGTGTAGTCGATGCGACGCTGGACAATCTCACCAGCAATGACAAGGGCGCGATCAGTGCCGAGACCGGCAAGCTCACGCTGGTCGTCAACAAGCACCTGAACAATGCCTTGGGTCGATTGCAAGCCAGCCAGGGTGACGTGGATGTTCACGCCGGCAGTGTCGACAACCGCAAGGGTGTGGTGGCTGCGCAACAGTTGCTGTTGGTCGCTCGCAATGGCCACATCGACAACCGTGGCGGGCGGGTGATCGGCGATCGCCTCAACCTGCAAGTCGCCAGCCTCGATAACGGCGAGGGGGGGCTGTTGGCGGCGGGCGTTGACGGCGCTCGGCTGATTCTCAAGCAAACCGTTGCCGGTCAGTCGCAACTGCTCAATCAAAAGGGCCGGATCCAGAGCGACGCCGACCTGTACATCGAAAGCGACACGGTCGACAACCGTGCCGGTGTCCTGCTGGGCAAAACCATTGAAGTCAACGCGGCCGAACTGAACAACAGCGACAAGGGCGGCATCGTCGGCACGGGCGGTGACATTACGCTGAAAATCGCCGGAGTCTTCAAAAACGTCACGGGCGTGGTCGACGCCGCCGAGCAACACCTGCTGCTCGAACAACTGGTCGAACTCGACAATCGCGGCGGCACATTGCGCGGCCAGCGTCTGGACATCACCAGTACGTCCATCGACAACCGTGACGCGGGCCAGATCATTGCGGGCAGCGATGGTCTGAAAATCGTCGGCAGCACCGTGCTGAATCAGCAGGGTGCAATCCTCGCCAATGGCAGCCACGCAGAACTCGCGCTCGGCGCCGGCAACTTGCAGAACCAGGGCGGTACGCTACAGGCCGACACCCTCGACATTACCAGCGCCGACCTCGACAACAGCGCAGTCAACGGCAAGGCCGGTTTGATCTCCAGCCTGCTGGGCGATTTGAAGTTGACGGTGACACGTCTGACCAACCGCGCCGGCAAGATCTTCGGCAAAGACCAGGTCGTTTTCGATGGCTCCAGCCTGGACAACGCGGGCGGTGAGATCAGCGGCAATCGACTGGGCCTCGAAGCGGTCAGTCAGATTCTCAATCAGGGCGGACTGATCGAGTCGGCGACGGACCTGAAACTGATCGGCGGCCAACTGAACAACAGCGCTGGCGGGCAGATTCGTGCACTGGGCGGAGCGTCCAGCCAGATCAAACTGACTGGCAACCTGAACAACCAGAACGGCGTCATCGAGATCGGCAGCCAGGATCTGGAACTTGCCGGCGCCCAGCTCAACAACCTCAGCGGCAGCGTTCGTCACGCCGCTCAAGGGCTGTTTGATCTGGATCTGAGCAACCTGACCGGCACTCAAGGCAGTCTCACCGGCCTGGGCAAAGGCGTTTGGGATATCGCTTCGGTCAATGGCGTGGGCACCTGGCAATTGAACGGCGGCCTGACCTACACCAGCACGCAGGGTCTGACCCTCAACGCCGGGGATCGTATTGCCAGTGCCTCGGCACTCAAACTGAATGTTGCAAGCCTGGAAAATGCCGGCGAACTGGCCAGTGACGGTGACCTTACGCTGAGCCTGGGTGGCAACCTGATCAACAGCGGACGGGTGTCCGCCAAACAAAAACTGGTTATCGGCGCCAACGACCTGATTCAGCGTGATGGCCGTCTGGTCAGCGGTGGCGACACCGAGCTGACGCTGAGCGGCACGCTCGACAACCTGGGTCGACTGATTGCCAACCAGAACCTCACAGTCTCCGCTGTGCGGATCGACAACAAAGGCACGTTGGGCGCACAAGGCAATCTTCTGTTCAATGCCACCAACGGCATCAGCAACGGCCCTGACACGCTGCTGTTCAGCGGCGGCACGATGGAGCTGCACGGCAACAGCCTGAGCAACTTCTATGGCGATATCTACAGCCGCGGCAAGCTGACATTCGACGCGGTGGGCGGTGGCCGGGCCTCATCGTTCAGCAATCTGTCGGGCACCCTCGAAGGTGAAGGTGACATCGACATCAACGCCGTTTCGTTTGAAAACGCCAAGGCCGAATTCGAAATCACCTCGGGGCAGTCGTCCGGCAGCCTGAGCTGGGTGTGTGGCCAGCATTGCGGCGGCGGTGACGGCTGGAAGCGCGGCACCATTACCATCACCACCGATTTCAACGACCAGGTCTTGAAGGACTCTCGCGCCGCACGGTTTGTCGCTGGCAAGAACCTCACCATTCATGCCAATAACGTCGAGAACCGCTACAGCCTGCTGGCCGCGAACGGCGATCTGACCGTGTCTGCCGACAGTCTGCTGAATCAGGGGGCCGTGTCGCGCTCGGGCCATCGGGTGGTGAAGATCGGTACTCCCGGGCACATCGACAACAGCCTCTGGGACAAGATGGAGTTCACCGACATCCCGGCCTTCAACGCGGCAACCGCTGCGGGCAACTTCGACGAGGAGCGCTTCAACGAACTGGTCAGCCGCTCCAGCGACTCACGCTTTTCGCAGATGAGTGACGTCACCACTTGGGATGAAAACGGCAACAACGTCTATTCGGCGGTGCTCCAGGCCGGTGGCGAAGTCAAACTGGACGTCACTCACAGCATCCAGAACGGCACGCTCTACGACAACACCTACGATCAACTGACCGGCAAGCTCTCCAGCGATCAGACGACCTCGGTCGGCGGCATCAACATCAACCTGGGCAAGCACAGCACCGACGCCAGCGCCCAGGCGCCGAAAGACGTCACCCGGATCGAGCGCGTGGACGCCGATGGCGTGAAGCAGATCAGCTTCGTGCCTGTCGACTTCAAAGGCGTGCCGTTTGCCGCTGTGGATCCGACGGCGTCCTCGACATTCCGTCTGCCGAAAGGCCCGTACGGCATGTTCGTGCAGAGCTCGAATCCGCAGAGCCGTTACCTGATCGAAACCAACCCGGAGCTGACCCAGTCCGCGCCGTTCATGAGTTCCGATTACCTGCTGGGCAAACTCAACTTCAGCGCCGATGAAGCGGCGCGCCGACTCGGCGATGGCCGCTACGAGACGCGACTGATCAGCGACGCGGTGATGGCCCAGACCGGTCAGCGTTTCCTCGCCGGTGGCTTGAACAACGATTACGAGCAGTACCGTTATCTGATGGATAACGCGCTCGCCAGCAAGAATGAGCTGAACCTGTCGGTAGGCGTGAGCCTGACGTCCGAGCAAGTGGCGGCATTGACCCACGACATCGTCTGGATGGAAGAACGCGTCGTCGACGGTCAGAAAGTGCTGGTGCCGGTGCTCTATCTGGCCCAGGCCGAGTCACGCAACGTGCGTGGCGGCAGTCTGATTCAAGGTCGTGACCTGGAACTGATGGCGGGGAATGATCTGGTCAACGTCGGCACGTTGCAGGCGACCAAGGATCTGTCTGTCGACGTCAAAGGCAGTCTTTATCAGGGTGGGCTGGCCGAAGCCAACGAGCGCATCACGCTCATGGCCTCCGACAGCATTCGCAACGCATTGGCCGGTGAGATCCGTGGCAATCAGGTCAGCCTCACCAGCCTCAAGGGCGACATCGTCAACGACCGCACCGCCGTCGCCGTACGTGACGGCGCCGGCATGCGCACCCTGGTGGACGAAGGTGGCAACATCAGCGCACGCGAAACGCTGACCATCAAGTCGGGCAACGACCTCGTCAACTCGTCATCCATCAGCAGCGGCGGCGACGCCACCCTGAGCGCCACTCGCGACATCAACCTGTTGGCGACGCGCAACGAAAGCGAACTGCACGAATCGTTCGATGGCGGCCATCGCTCGGTCATCACCACCACCGTGGAGAACCTCGGCTCCAGCGTGAAAAGCGGCGGCAACCTGAAGCTCGACGCCGGCCGCGACATCAATGTCATCGCCAGCACCGCCGAGGCCAAGGGCAACCTGACCGCCGACGCCAAACGCGATATCTACCTGTCCTCTGCGGGCGACGAACACAACGTCGAAACCCACAGCAAGGACGGCAAGAAGCGCGTTCACGAAGAAGACAACCACACCGTCCAGAAGGCTGCCGAGTTCATTGCCGGTGGCGATGTCAAAACCAGCTCCGGTCGCGACACGACCCTGGTGGCAAGCAAGATCAGCGCAGGCAATGAAGCCTATGTCTACGCGGGCAATGACCTGAATCTGCTGGCCGCGCAGAACAAGGACTACACCCTCTATGACATGAAGGAGAAGGGTGGTTTCGGCAACCTGAAACTGCAGCGCGACGAAGTCACCCAGATCACCCATGTCGGCAGTGAAATCAAGACCGGTGGCAACCTCTCGCTGGTCAGCAAGGGTGACCAGGCCTATCAGGTGGCGAAGCTCGACAGCGGCAAGGACATCATCCTGGACAGTGGCGGCTCCATCACCTTTGAAGGGGTGAAGGATCTGCATGACGAGAGCCATACCAAAACCAACAACAACGCAGGATGGGTATCTTCCAAGGGACGAGGCAATACCGACGAAACCTTGCGCCAGACTCAGATGATTGCCAAAGGCAGCATTGTGATCAAAGCGGTTGATGGGCTGAAGATCGACATCAAGGATGTTAGTCAAGAGTCCGTCAGCCAGACCATCGACGCTATGGTCAAGGCCGATCCGCAATTGGCGTGGTTGAAAGATGCTGAGTCTCGCGGTGATGTCGATTGGCGACGGGTGAAGGAAATCCATGAGTCTTTCAAGTATGAAAACTCTGGGCTGGGCCCGGCAGCACAGATAGCAATTGCGATCATGATGTCGTTCGTCATGGGCCCCGGAGGCCTGGCCTTGGTCGGCGGTGGAGCCGGCGGTGCGTTTGCCACGGCTATGGCCACCACCGCTGTGACCAGCACCATCAACAACAAGGGTAACCTGGGGGCTGCTTTCAAGGAGACCTTCAGCGCTGACAGCCTGAAAAACGCGGCAATCGCCGGGTTTACGGCAGGCGTGCTCAACTATGCAGACGCCAACTGGTTTGCGGGTGGAACCAGCAAGACGGCAAACATCCTGACGAGCAGCAACATTACTGACGTCGCAATCCGTACGACCGGTCGGGCGATCATCACCAGTGGCATTTCGACCGCCATTGGCGGCGGCAGCTTTGGTGACAGCTTTGGCGCGGCACTGGTGGGGCAGGCGGGTAGCGTCGCCATGGCAACCGGCTTCAATTGGGTGGGTGACACCATCAAGTTTCCAGACGGCAGTCTTGAGAAAACCGTCGCGCATGCGCTGATGGGAGGCTTGCTTTCGAAGGCAACTGGCGGTGATTTCGCCACTGGTGCGGCAGCGGCGGGACTCAACGAAGCGCTGATGAATCAACTCGTCAACTTCGCGGATGGCAACGATCAGTTGCACCTGATGATGTCACAGCTAACCGGGCTGCTTGCCGCCGCAGCGGTGGGTGGGGATCTCCAAGAGGGCGCCGAAATTGCCAGGAACGCCACACAGTACAACTGGCTGCTACACAAAGAAGTCACAGTGGCGGATAAAGCTAGAGCAGCTTGTGGTGCAGGTGATGGTGCTCAAGCGTGTCGGGACAATGTCACCCGGGCGGTCGCAGCATTGGATGCCGAAAGACAGCGTGATATGGAGGAATTTGGACGTAAGATTCAGCTGCAAGCACTTCAGGAAGGGTGGACGCTCGAGCAATTCAATGCAGCCAAGGCCAGTTATTTTTCAGGTATTGATCCAAAAGAATTGACCAGTGTTTACCCTCCATCGACGGACCCCGGATTTTTGGCCAGAGAAGGATGGATAGGGTTCCAGAACCGAGCTGTTGAGTGGCCAGGAGGAGTGGTTGACACCGCAAAATCGTTCTGGAATGCCGTTTCATCACCTTTCGACACGCTGGGTTCCATCGCAGGCGGTATTAGCGGGGTAGCGCTCGGGTTCAAGGACTGGATTACCAGTCCGATCCCTTCGCATACCCTCGAAAAGGAGTTTGACAAAGTAGCGACTGCCTCCGCCGAGCAGTTAGGTGGTATGGTTTTTGACACGAGTACCGGATTTGCTACGGCTTATATTGGAGGGAGAGCTGTTGAGTGGATTGGTGGCAAGTGGGTTGATGTAAAAGGTAACTTAGACGTTGATGGCAAGGTAAGCTCGATAGTAGATGCTGAAAAAAATGCGCTATCTCGTATTGAACAGAACCCCAAAGGCCCTGATTTAACAGGTAAGCAGACTGGTACAATTCTGCAGCTTCAATCTGAGAATCGGATTAGGGATCTTGCATCTCAGTACAATAGCCCCACACTTCAACCAAGGGATTTTCAACTGAACATAGGTGGGAAGACGCTACAAGCTGATCCCCAGCTTAGTATTGGTGCCCCTGTTTATTCTGGCGCTGCTACGTCAGATGTGATGAGCTACTTTAGGCAATTGACTGGAGGAGACAGTATGCCGAGCGTAAAGTCTATTCCAGGGAAAGGCGATGTTTACGCTGCGACGATCACTTCGGGAGCTAACGCAGGCAGTAAAATCACCTTGAGAAACTTTTCGAGCTCAAGTCAGCAGTCAGGTGCGGCCTGGACCATAGATGTAATAAATCCCTCTATTAATGCTGGCAAGCGAATCGAGATTAAATTCAAATGAGTATTGATTTTTTGTATTCTGCTATTTTAAGAAGTTCATTCGGTCTCTCAATGGGGGCGATCTGGCAGCATTTGAGCGTAGAGCTATCTAGTTTGAAAGCAAGCGATGAAGAAAAAGCAGATATTTTCTTCGAGGTATTGAAACGCTTGATGCTTGAAGGGCATTTAAGGCTGGCTCTGGATGGGAAATATCTCTCAGGTAGTGTGAGTGAACAAATCGACATCATCAAACTTGCATGGCCAAGCTGTCCTGCAGAAGATGAACTTGATGGTTTTGGATTTTGGTTTTTGACGGCTGCTCCGGCTGGAGTAGTGTGGGTCACACCTGACGGCGAGGAAGTGTGGGCGTGATTCGTTCAAGAAAAAAGGAGCCGGACTCTGAAAAGTACCCGCTTTTTCCTATTTGTTTAATAGTGTAGAAAAAAGTAAAAAAGGGGCAGATTTATTTTATTTAATAAATCTGTCCCATTTTTTAGAAGGTTTAATAATGGATCCGAGAATCTATGAATTGCTCAATGGTATTCCAGAAAATGCAGACTATGCCGCAGAAGCAGGAGATCTGGATGTTGAGGATATTCCACAGGATAGACTCGACTCTGTGAAAGAGCTACTTCGTGAATCGAATGATGAATTAGTACGATTTTATGCTGCAAAGCTGTTAACGAGCTGGGGCGCTCGTGAAGGCCTGGTCGCCTTGGAAGAGTTTATGAGAAAGCCTGAAGTTTTTGAAGGGCTATATGTTCACCGGTTACATGGTTATGATGATACCTATCGCCATATATTAATGGCGGTGACAATGTACTTTGCAAATGTCGCTGATAAAGAAGGGAAAGAAGTCGCAAGGGTACAGGTTTGCGATCTCCTTCTGAAGATTGTTGCGTTAGCCGGAGTGAGGCCTTTCGAGATTTCCGAAATGCTTCGCTTTGTTAGGCGTGAAAACTATATCGAATACTTGGCGCCACTAAAGCAGTATCTTCTGTCGATAATTGATCATCCAGAGGTGCATCGTTGGAAAATTTATGATGCCCTGGAGTTTTTTATGACTTTCGATTCGGAGTTTGTCGTGTCTTTATTGAAAAGTAAAAATCTGTCTATTGATGATTTTAGCCCCCTGAGTCAAAGCTAATGGCGGTCTAGGTCAAGAAAGGGCAGAAAGTTGTCAGAACTATTTAATCAAATAAATCTGACCCCTTTTCGCTTTTCGATGAGACCCCTTTTCGATCAAGGTGAGGAAGTGAGAATTTTCCCTAGTGACAATACGTGTAAACCATTATGAGCCATCATGAGAGTTACCCCATATAATGGGTTGCACCTATATTGCCGTCAGTATCACTCGCAGGAATTCCTTTGGGTTCAAGTAATGAAATATTGGCGAGGTCACTGGATAAATATCTCGTTTGCGGTAAAAAGGGGATTTATAAATTTGAGTTTGGGCCAGATCTCCATTTGGCCTGGAGCTCAATTGATGGTCTTGGTGACGGTGGATATCGTTTTTCTTTTACCGCTCTGGGTACAGCGTCATTTGGAAACGCAGACGAGTGTGCCCTATATATTATGATCCGGGGCGGTAAGGTATACGCTATTAAGGTCTATGCTCCTGAATATCCGAATAACTCCGGCTCAGCATTGGTATATCAAGGAAAGCTCTCTTCCGGCTTTGGCCTCGGTGATTCCGTTTCGGATTTGTCAATATATGCCGATCTAAGTTTTGATGAAGACGAAGAGTGGTTTGTTTCCGGTGCTTTTCCAGGGCTTGAGATTAGCGGTTGGGGAGTGCCGCTGGAGGATTATCCTGAGCAAATAATCACGGCGATCGCAATTGTATGATGTCTCGGGTAAAGGATAAAAAAGGAAAGCCCAAAGGGAGGTGGATTTGTTTGATTATATAAATCTGTCCCCTTTTTTGGTCCTGGTTGTCAAAACTGCATCAACATGTTTGGAGAAGAATCATGGAGATGGATCAGGAATTTTTGGAACTCCATGATTTGGACTGGTTTACGTCGTGCCTGGACGGAACGGTATTGCATTTTGCGACAGGTGGATGCGGTTTTGTTCCGGATTTTGTAAGGCAATCAGTTTCAGTCTATGAAGAAATATATGATTATATTCTTTCAAGATCTGCTGGTTGTGGTGTTGAAGTTGTTGAGGAAAATCTACCAGGATTTGATAGCGATATACAGCGCCAACGTTATTTGAAATCTTTTTCTGAAATGGCCGGTAGAGGGGTCTTTAGTTATGATGTTTCTAATGATGGAGGATATAAGCTGGTAGCTAAGCCGGTCGTTCCTTTGCAGTTGTCGGATCTCCCAAGCCAAGTGAAACATTGTATTTTCCGATCCTCAATGCAAGCTCTTAGCATAGTTTCGCCGTTGGATATTGAGCTCAGACACAATCCTGCTAATGGAGCGGTTGATGTGTAAACCCAAAAATTCACTGGTTGCAGCGCTTTTCAAATATCGCCACGGTGTAGGTGTTGCCTTGTTGGCGGCGGCACTCATCAACGGTTATTTTCAGTTCAATGGCAGCTGGGGACGTTTTTTCACTGTGCTCGCGGTTCAGCTGTGGTTTGCGCAGGGGGTCTATTGCTACTTCTGCGGTGCAAGCATTTCAATTGCCCCGGGTGGGTTGGGAAGAAATGCAGATCCCGAGTGGCGTGCGGCTTTGGCGGCCTTTGCCTTCTTTCTATACGCCGTATTTTTCTTTCTGGATTACCAGTATTAGCGACTGATCCGACAGAGCCTTCGTTGCCTCCCTCCCAGAGCTGAAACCCCAAATGAAAACGCCCCGAACATCTCGGGGAAAAGGGGACAGATTTATTTGATTAATAAATCTGTCCCCTTTTTATGCTAATCAGGTGCCTAAGAGATAGAGTGATAAAAATGGATGTAAGACAGGTAATGAAAGAGCTCGGATTTCTATCCTGGCTCGCGATTTTTATTGGGTTTCAACGAGGCTGGATGAACAGTCAAGAGGTAATCGCTTTCGCTAATGATCAATATTTTTCAGGTAAAGGAGCGGAAAACGATACTTTAGAAGAGTTGGTAAGTGCTCGCTATGTGGAGGAAAATGAAATAAAGGTAGCGTTGCTAAGACTAGCCGGCAGCGATCTTGATGAAGAAACGGTGCTGAAAAGATGGCGGCTTGCTTATCTCTTGAGTCTTTCCAATGCAGAGCTTTCCGATGAGGAAAAAATCGCAAGACTTCAGGAGGTATATGCGGACTTTGATTATCCTGAAGATATGAGGTTTTGTAGTATTTACTCATTGGGTACGAAGGATCCATTAATTGTGATGTCAGAGGTCGTTCAGAAGCTTGAGAAAGAGCTGATCGGTGCTGGTTAATCAAAAATTAAAGAGGATGGATTTATTTGATTAAATAAATCTGTCCCCTTTTTCTAGCATGGTTTTACCGTTGGATATTGAGCGCAAACGGGAAAAGCAAGAAGACTAGTCATTAGCCAAAGGAAAAGTGGACAGATTTATTCGATTAATAAATCTGTCCACTTTTTTGCGGTTTCATGCTTTTAGTATTTGATGGGGACGCATATGTCACTCTCGGAAACTGCAAAATTTTTAATGGAAATTTTGGAGGGAGAACTGCCGAGCACGGTATTGAATAGGGTGCTGGAGACTGATCCCGGTATGGATAAGTATGAATTGGCTAATGTTTTCCTGACGAGATTTGATCGCTTGGACAGTAAGGTCCTGCCTGCGATATGGCATTGGAAAAGCGTCAGATCAATTAGAGGTATGTCTGACGAACAATTTGATGAGACCGTGCTTGCTCTGATGCGGTCCGCGGGTTATAGGGTTTGAAAGGAAAGATGAAAAAGAGGCGGTTCTTTTCTTCATCATTATTGGAAACAAGACCCCTGGCACAATCCTGCTAATGGAGCGGTTGATGTGTAAACCCAAAAATTCACTGGTGATTGTCGGTTTATTGATCCGAACCTATATGCTCTTTGTTTTGGTAGGCGCATGTGTCGTGGCGATAGCCACAGTTGCTTATTACTTTAAACATGGTGAGTGGGCGTTTAGCCTGAAGGGGGTCATCAGAACATTGATAGGGGCCGGAATTTACTCATCTTTCTCTGTCGTGTCCTTGTTCTTACATGCATTCCTTGCCAGGCGCAAAATCAGACACGAAAAGCAAAAAGACTGAGCCCTGGAAGAATGCCTCCCCCTAAAAAAACGCCCCGAACCTGTCGGGGCGTTTTTTATTGTGGATACCCCCTGCGGCGTATCACCGAAACGCCGGCACCACATGCTTGATAAACAGCTCCAGCGACTTCTTCTTCTCCGCATGCGGCAAGCTGTTGTCACACCAGAAACTGAACTCATCCACCCCCAGTTCCTGGTAGTACTTGATCCGCGGAATGATCTCTTCCGGTGTACCGATCATCGCCGTCTTGTGCAGGCTCTCCAGTTCAAACTCCGGACGTCCGGCGAACTTCTCTTCCGGGCTCGGGGCGAGGAAGCCGTTCACCGGCACTTCCTTGTTGCCGAACCAGGCATCGAACGTGCGGTAGAAACGTGAGATGGCTTTCGCGCCCACCTTCCAGCCTTCCGGATCATCCGCCGAGTGAACGTGGGTGTGACGCAGCACCATCAATTGTGGACGCGGCACATCCGGGTTGTTGTCCAGCGCAGTCTGGAACTTGTTCTTCAGGTCGAGGACTTCTTCGTCGCCTTTCATCAACGGCGTGACCATCACGTTGCAGCCGTTGGCCACGGCGAAGTTGTGTG
>Ga0247818_10001021_pt1 | contig 17570 bp, 12 predicted proteins | sample 13C_Glucose_Day1_FD_192424 | JGI IMG/M metagenome (GOLD analysis project Ga0247818, IMG submission 192424) | Soil microbial communities from agricultural site in Penn Yan, New York, United States - 13C_Glucose_Day1 | ecosystem: Environmental > Terrestrial > Soil > Agricultural land | place... | reverse complement strand
CGGCAGTGAACGGAGTCAGACTGCCGTTGGCGGACGTCAGCGTACTACTGCCGTCAATGTTGAGTACACCGGTGCCGCTGCTGTTGTCACCCAGTTGCAAGGCCCCGTCGAGGTCCAGGTGCGAGCCGTTGTTGAGATTGACCGTTTCCCAGTTGATGTAGCGCTCGACGCCGGAGGAGGTCGTGTTGTCGAAGGTCAACTGGTCGTTGTCGCTGCCACCATCGACGCTTGGCGTGTGGGCCAGGACGCTGTTGTCGAGATGGCTCAGGGTTGCGCGATCATTACCCGCACCCATGAGGATGGCGGAGAGGATGGTCCCGTCACCGCTCCACACCAGGGTGTCATCGCCGGCGCTGGCACGGATCTCGCCGGCGATTTCGCCGCCAGTCACGGTGATGCTGTCATTGCCACCGCTGACACTGACATTGCCACCAATCTGGCCCCCGGAAATGATAATGGTGTCGGTGCCGAAACCGGTGACCAGGTTGCCGAGGATCCGCCCGGCTTTGAGGTCGAAAATATTGTTGTCGAGTTTCATGTCGACCCGACCAATGCTGCCGCCGGTCATTTGAGCGACGTCGCCGTCCTCGAAGGCGCCAACGATAGTGCCACCAGTCATCTGGAAGGTATCGCGACCGTCTCCCTGGGCCAGGGACTTGATGGTGCCGCCGTTCATGACGAAATCGTCGACGCCATTGCCCTGATTGACCGCCCCGGTGACCTGCCCGCCGTCGATGGTGAGAGTGTCGTTGCCGTCACCCTGATCGAGGGTGCCATCCAGAGTGCCCGAGCCGATGGTCACGCGGTCGGTGCCGGCACCGAAGGCTACATTGCCATTGATGGTGCCGGTGCCTGTGAGGGTCAGGCTGTTATTGCCGAACAGATCGGTGAGCGGCCCGCTGGTGCCGCTGTCACAGGTGAAACTGTCATTGCCGGCGCCGGGGGTGAGGGTACAGGCCGCCTGGCTTGGCTGAGACCAGCTGGCACATAACCAGATTGAAAACAGGCAGGTGATGTAGCGGTACTTGGGCAGGTCGGACGAAATTTCCATGTTTGTCTCCGCGAATGGTTCGGCGCCGCTTTCCGTCATCTTGGCGAGAGTGAGCGGCCGCCCTCGGCAGCACCAGTTGCGAGACAACATCAACGGGACAACATGAACCCGGACAACAAACTTCAGCAACGCAGGCTACAAGTGAGTCGCAAGCCTTTTTCGATAGTCGATTCAGGCTCGAAACCAACGTAGCAACTTGAGCAGGGTTCAACAACTGTCAGAAATTACAGGTCGGGTGTGGGAGGTGCGCCTGAAACAGTCGATTGATATTCGATCAGAGATGAACTTCCACCGTCAGGGGCAAATGGTCAGACAGGTGCGTCCACGGCTTGTTTCCGAGGATTTGCGGGGCATGACTGCGGGCGTTGCGCAGGTAAATCCGGTCCAGACGCAACAGCGGAAAGCGTGCGGGATAGGTTTTGGCGGGGCGCCCATGATGACGCTCGAAGGCTTCGTGCAGGTAATCGCGGCGGGCGAGGGCGGCGTTACCTTGCAGTTTCCAGTCGTTGAAATCACCGGCAATGATCACCGGTGCGTCATCGGGCAAGGATTCCAGCAGTTGACAGAGCAACTGCAGCTGCAACTGGCGATGGCTCTCAAGCAGGCTCAGGTGCACGCAGATCGCATGGACCTCTGCGTGACCCGGTACATCCAGCACGCAGTGCAGCAGGCCCCGGCGTTCCGGGCCGGTAATGGAGACGTCGAGGTTGCGGTATTCGCGGATCGGGTATTTCGATAACAGCGCGTTACCATGATGACCGTCCGGGTAGACGGCGTTGCGGCCATAGGCGAAATCGCTCCACATGCTGTCGGCGAGGAACTCGTATTGCGAGGTTTGCGGCCAATCGTCGTAGCGCGAAGAGTGGCGCTCATGTTCGCCGACGACTTCCTGCAGAAACACCAGATCGGCCGAGGTACTGCGCACCGCTTCCCGCAGCTCCGGAAGGATGAAGCGGCGGTTGAACGCAGTGAAGCCTTTGTGGGTATTGACCGTCAGAACGCGTAGCAGGTGAACCGCTGGCGGGGAGTTCAATGGCGCGGCCTCGGCCGCCTGAGACTTCGAATTGCTGGCCACATTCACTCCTCTGTTTCACGCTTGCCTATGCATGCGACTGATGCCCCGGTGGGCAGTTCAGTTTTGTCTCGATAAGTGTAGGCGTTGCCGCAAGCCGGTCCACACAGATGCCACATCACACGACACAAGACTTGCAGGAGCAGGCTTGCCAGCGATGACGCCCGAACGGGCAACACAAAGTTCAAGACCGCATCGCCAGCAAGCCGGCTCCTACAGGCACTGTGATTGGTTGAAGAGCCCTGTTTATTCCTCTTCCTCATGCTGTAATTCGAACAGCAGCAATGACCGGCCAGTGACCGAGTATTGGTGACCGAACTCGAAGCGTTCCTGGCCGCGGATCGACGGTTGATGGGTGTCGATCATGCATGTCCAGAACCCGCCATCCGGCACTTGCGGCAGCTCGAAGTTGACTACGTCGTGGTGGGCGTTGACCACCAGCATCAGCGTGGCGTCGCCACCTTTGCGGCGGATACCGGTTTCCTGCGCGCGGCCGTCGAGCAGCATGCCCAGGCAGCGATTGTGCGCGTCATGCCAGTGTTCGGTGGTCATTTCGCTGCCGTCCGCCGCCAGCCATGTCACGTCCTTGACGCCAATGTCCTCGTTGTAATTGCCTACCAGAAAGCGCCCGCGTCGCAGGATCGGATAGGTCAGGCGCAGTTTGATCAGGCGTTTGACGAACTTGAGCAGGGCCTTGCCATCTTCGCTGAGGTCCCAGTTGACCCAACCGATCTCGCTGTCCTGGCAATAGGCATTGTTGTTGCCATCCTGGGTGCGGGCGAACTCATCGCCGGCCACCAGCATCGGTGTGCCCTGTGCCAGCAGCAGGGTCGCGAAGAAGTTGCGCATCTGGCGGTGACGCAGCGCGTTGATCTCGGGGTCGTCTGTGGGGCCTTCGACGCCGTGGTTCCACGACAGGTTATTGTTGCTGCCGTCCTGATTGTTTTCGTCGTTGGCTTCGTTGTGCTTGTCGTTGTACGACACCAGGTCGTTGAGGGTGAAACCGTCATGGGCGGTGACGAAGTTCATCGATGAATAGGGACGCCGACCCCGTTGGTTGAACATCTCGCCGGAGGCGGTCATGCGGCTGGCGAAGTCCGCCAGTTGACCGTCGTCGCCTTTCCAGAACGCGCGCACGGTGTCGCGAAATTTGTCGTTCCATTCGACCCAGCCCGGCGGAAAACCACCGACCTGATAACCGCCAGGGCCGCAATCCCAAGGTTCTGCGATCATTTTTACCTGGCGCAGCACCGGGTCCTGGCGGCAGGCGACGAGGAAGCTGTGGCGTTCATCGAAACCGTCGTGATAGCGCCCCAGAATCGTCGCCAGGTCGAAACGAAAACCGTCCACGTGCATTTCCGTGGCCCAGTAGCGCAGCGAATCGGTGACCATTTGCAGCACGCACGGGTGGCTCAGGTCCAGGGTGTTGCCGGTCCCGGAATCGTTGATGTAGAAGCGTTTGTCGTCGGGCATCAGGCGGTAGTACGAAGCATTGTCGATGCCACGCATGGACAGGGTCGGGCCTTGTTCGTTGCCCTCGGCGGTGTGGTTGTAGACCACATCCAGGATAACTTCCAGATTGGCTTCGTGCAGGTGCGCGACCATTTCCTTGAACTCGGCAATCTTGCCGCTGGCCAGGTAGCGCGGGTCGGGGGCGAAGAAGGCGATGCTGTTGTAGCCCCAGTAATTGGTCATGCCCTTGTGCAGCAGATGCTGATCGTTGACGAAGGCGTGGATCGGCAGCAGCTCCACGGTCGACACCCCCAGCTTGCGGATATGCTCTACCACATCGTCGACCATCAACCCGGCAAAGGTGCCACGCACGTTTTCGGGGACAGAAGGATGGCGCATGGTGAAGCCGCGCACGTGGGTTTCATAGATGATGGTTTTGTCCCAGGGCACGCTGACACGATGGTCGTGGCCCCAGGTGTGCGCCGGGTCGATCACCTTGCATTTGGGCACGAACGGGGCACTGTCGCGCTCATCGAAACTGAGGTCGGCATCGGGGTGGCCGATGGTGTAGCCGAACAAGGCTTCGGACCACTTCAGCTTGCCCACCAGTTGCTTGGCGTAGGGGTCGATCAGCAGCTTGTTATGATTGAAGCGATGGCCGTTGGCCGGGTCATACGGGCCGTAGACCCGATAGCCGTAGATCAACCCCGGATGGGCGTCGGGCAGATAACCGTGATAAATCTCGTCGGTGTATTCGGGCAGTTCGATGCGCTCGAGTTCCACCTCGCCGGTGTCGTCGAACACGCAGAGTTCGACCTTGGTGGCGTGGGCGGAAAACAGCGCGAAATTGACGCCCAGACCATCCCAGGTCGCCCCTAGCGGGAATGGCAGGCCCTCGCGGATTCGCGAGGGTTCGGATTTAGGCGCGGGTGCGGTTTTTTTTGGATGGGTCATAGGTGCTCCCAGCAGTATTTATTCGGGCGCACGGGCCCACGCTGGCGCTTGAATGCGCCATGAATACAGTCAAGACAATCCGCTGAAGCGTCAGGACGCCGGAGGCTTTTTCGCGGTGCGGGGCTTTTTCTCTGCCACTTTTTCCCCCGGTGGAATCACTTTCGAAGCCGCAGCCGGTTTGGCTTTGGCCTTGGCAGTGGACGCGGCGGGGGTGCCGTCCAGCTTGCCGTTGAGCTTGCTGTTGGACTTGCTCGCTGCGGGTTTGGCAGCGGTGCCCTTGACGGTCGCGGCCTTTGGCGATTTGCTCGGTGCAAGGGCTTCGGCTTCCGCCAGTTTGCGCGCCATCTCCCAGTGGCGGGCTTCCTGGCCTTCGGGTTTGCCTTCCGATTCCCAGATCTGATAAGCGAATTCGCGGATGCGTTTATCGTCGGTACTCATCGCAATGCTCCTGAACTGAACTCAAGTGTGGGTAGTTTGGATAATGAGATTGACCGGGAAGTCCCCCAGCGCGGCGCTGATCATCAGCTCCCTGTGTTCTGTGACTGCAACGTCTGAAAAAAATCCCTTCAGATTTTCCCCAGGCCGGGTGAACGGCAATATGACCCGGGTATCGCCCCACAGCGGCGCGCCAACCTGTGGCCCGGCACTGTTTTCCAGCAGTCCGGCGCAGCGTATCGGCACAAGGACGATGGCACGCTTTGCCTCGTATTCCCGTACAAAACCCAGTACTCGATGGGCCTGGCTGCCGAGCACTTCCAGGGCCCGATAAGTGCCATGCCTGAACAGCCCGGCGTTCGCGGCACGCAGGTTCAAGGTGCGGGCTATCAAGGTTTGCTTGATGCGCCCGTCGTGCCAGTTCGCCAACAGGTCAGGCAGTTCAACCGCCTGCTGCAGGGCCTGTTCACGACTGGCGTAATCCACTGCCCGGCGATTGTCCGGATCGACCAGGCTGAAGTCCCAGAAGTCATTGCCTTGATACAGGTCCGGTACCCCCGGCACGGTCATTCGCAGCAAGGTTTGCGCCAACCCGTTGAGCGCGCCTGGCGCGGCGATCGCACGCACCGCCTTGGCGATGGCAGTGCGCAGCAGGTCACCCTCGGGGCTCAGTAGCAGGCGCTGGATAAAGTCCTCGGTTGCCTGCTCGCAGGCTTCATTGGGGGCACTCCAGCTGCTTTGCAGTTTGGCTTCGCGCAGGGCTTTGCGTTGCCATTGCCAGAGGCGTTTGGCGTACTCCTGCAAAGCCGTCTGATCGTCGACTTTCAGTGTCAACGGCCAGCTGCCGAGCAGGGCTTGATAGAGAATCAACTCATCGCCGGCCGACGGCATTTGCTCGTCATTGCGCAATGGGCGGGCAAGGGCGCGCCACAGCTCGACCTGATCGGCATACCAGGCACTGCGTTCGCTCAGCACCGCCAGCCGTGCGCGCGTGTCTTCGCCACGTTTGTGGTCGTGGGTGGCGGTGGCGAGCAAGTTGTCCGGGAAGCTTGCAAGACGATCGAGGCAGGCCCGATGGAAGTCCGCCACCGGGGTGCTGAACTGCTCGGTGCTGAACCCAACGTCGTTGCGTGACAGCAACACGGCCGAGCGATAAAACGCAGTGTCTTCCACCGCCTTGGCCGCTGCCGGAGAGGTCAATTGTTGAAAGCGCACGCAGGCATGTTTCAGACGCTTGCGCTGGCGTCCCGCAGGGCGTTGACGCCAGGGTTCGCCACCGAGCCAGTTGGCCAGGCAATCGAGCACCGGCCAGTCGGCCTCGCCCAGGATCTGCCGTGCACCGTCCATGGCCTGCTGGAAAAATCCTTCGTCCTGGGGCGAGCGGCCCAAGGGGCTGATGTAAGTGCGGTACACCGGGAAATGCACGATCAACGCCTGCAGTGCCCGGCGAATCGCACCCAGGGTCAAATCGCGGGTCATCAGGTCATCCCGGGCCACCTGCAACAACGCCTGGGCAACACTTTCGAAGTCGCCGGCCAGGGAGCCGTTGAGGATTTGCTGGCGTGCCAGTTGGGCTTCCTGTGTGAAGTCGGCGGGCCGCTGACTGTGGTGCTGCCACAGCGCACCCAGCACCTGCGCGCCCTCGGGGTCGTGTTGCAGCAACGACACCTGGTTCATGAATTCGTAACCAGTGCTGCCGTCAACCGACCAGTCGCGGTGCAGGGTTTCGCCTTCGCCGAGGATCTTTTCGACGAAGATGGGCAGGTGCCGACCGGGCGTCAGGCTATCGACCCGGCGCCTTAACTTGCGGCAATAACCGCGCGGGTCGGCGAGACCGTCGATGTGGTCGATGCGCAAACCGTCGACCAGTCCTTCGGCCACCAGCTGGAAGATCCTGGCATGGGTCGCTTCGAACACCGCCGGGCGCTCCACGCGCAATCCGCCCAATTCGTTGACATCGAAGAAGCGTCGCCAGTTGATGTCGTCCGCCGCCGTGCGCCAACTGGCCAGGCGATAACTCTGGCGCTCCAGCAGATTATGCAGGCGTGGAAAACCTTCGGCAGTTAGCGAGTCGTAGTTGTTCAGGTGCCGCTCAATGGCAGAGGCAATGGCCGGATCGCTGGCGAGTTCACGCAGCTGCGCTTTAAGTGGTTGTGCCAGGCTGTGCGCGTCAGTCTGATAGCTCAGGGTACTGAAGCGATCAGCCAGGGCTTTGAGTTGTTCGCCGTGCAGTACGTTGAGCGGTGCGTCAATCTTGAGCAGTTCGCCATAATCACTGGGGCAAATCGGGAAACGATGTTCATAGTGCTCGACATGAAACGCGCCCAGTTGAGCATCGAAACGCAAGGGCAGGGTGCCTTCCTGCAGCGCGATGCCATAGTCGCTACCCAGGAACGGCAGCAGCAGTTGGCCTTCCATCAACGGGTCGGGTGAGTGCCACTGGATATCGAAAAACTCGCCGTAGGGGCTCAGGCGTCCCCACTCCAGCAGGTCGAGCCACCAGGGGTTATCGCCGCCGCCCACCGCCATGTGGTTGGAGACAATGTCGAGGATCAACCCCATGTTGTGCCTGCGCAGCGCGCTGACCAGACGCCCAAGCGCCTCTTCGCCGCCCAGTTGCGGGTTGATCGTGGTCGGGTCGACCACGTCGTAACCATGCATGGAGCCGGCGCGGGCGCTCAGCAGCGGCGAGGCATAGACATGGCTGATGCCAAGGCGGGCGAAGTACGGCACCAGCGGTACCGCATCATCCAGGGTGAAGTCCTTGTGAAATTGCAGGCGCAGGGTGGCCCGCAGTGACGGGCTGAACGCTTCGGTCATCGATCACGCTCGACGGCTTGTAGTCGCGCACAGGCGAGCAGCTCCAGGCGCCGGGCGGCGTCCACACCATCGAGCAGTGCTTCACTGTCGCCCGATAGCCGTCGTGACCAGTTGGGGTGGATATCGACAGTGCCCGGCAGGTTGGCCTGTTGTTCGATGCCCAGGGCATCTTCGAGCGGCAGCAGCACCAGAGGCGCCCGGGTATGGCCGAGAAATCTTACGCTGGCGTCGAGGACCTGATCGGTTTCATCATGGGACTCTTCACGGAAATTCTGCGGGTCCTGGCTCAACGCCCGGCGCAGGCCTTCACGCTCGCGTTCGCGGTGTTGTCGCCATTCGATTTCGCCGCTGGCATCGACCAGGCCAAGGCGGGCGTACCAGTCGATATCGCGACCGTGCCACCAGCCGTTCAGAGTCGGCAGGTCATGGGTGCTGGTGGTCGCCAGGGCGTTGTCCGGCCAGTCGAGGATTGGCTTGAAGTGGGTGTTGTCCTGTTCGAACAACAACACGCGCATGCCGAGCATTGAACGGGCGATGAGTTTTTCCCGCAGGCCTTCGGGCACGGTGCCGAGGTCTTCGCCGAGCACGATGGCCTGATGGCGATGGGACTCCAGCGTCAGCAGGCGCAACAGATCGTCCACCGGGTAATAGAGGTAGGCGCCGTCGGCCGGTGGCGAACCGTTGGGAATCACCCACAGCCGTTGCAGCCCCATGACATGGTCAATGCGCAAGCCCCCGGAGTGGGCGAAGTTGGCCCGCAGCATCTCGATGAAAGCGCGGAAGCCGTGACGCACGAGGCCTTCGGGCGCGAACGCAGAAATCCCCCAGCCCTGTCCGCTACGGTTGAGTATGTCCGGCGGCGCACCCACGGTGAGGGACGCGAGCAGTTCGTCCTGGCGGCTCCAGGCCTGGCTGCCGGCGCCATCGGCACCCACCGCGAGGTCAGCGATCAGGCCGATGCTCATGCCGCTGCTGCGGGCGGCGGTTTGCGCGCGTTCCAGGCAGCGAGTGATCAACCACTGGCAGAACGCATGGAAACCGATGCGCGTGGCATTCTCTTCGGCGAATTCGGCCAGGGCGGCACTGCGCGGGTCGCGCCACTGGTCCGGCCACTGCCGCCAGTCGAGGCTCTCTCCGCGGGCCGCGCAGGTTTCCTGGATGGCTTCGAAGCGGCAGTGGTTCTCCAGGGCTTCGCCGCCGGCATGACGGAAGCTGCTGAAGTCCGGGTGCAATGGGTGTTCGCCCTGGACAAAGCCTTCGTACAGCGCCTGCAACAGTCGATGCTTGGCTTCGGCAGCGGCCGGCCAGTCGATCAGTGGACGTTGTTCCAGATCCTTCAACTCGGCCGCCAGACCGGTAGCATCTATGGCGCTGCGCATCGCGCGCTCGCCAAGAATCGCCCCCGGTGCGCAGTACAGGCTATTGAGAAACAAGCGGCTGGACGGTGAGTAGGGGCTGTAGCGCCGGGTGTCGCTGGAAAACATCGCGTGCAACGGGCTGATCGCCAATGCCTCGGCGCCGCGTTCGCCGGCCACCCGGGCCAGGTCTTCCAGGGCCTGGGTATCGCCGAAACCGCCATCACCGGGGCGGCGCAAGGCGTACAGCTGCACGCTCAGGCCCCAGGCGCGGGGAATCGGGCTGTCCACGGCATCGCCCACACTGAAACAACGCTCAGGTGCGACGGCCAGCGTGAAGGATTGCCCGTCGATCCTGACGTGCTGGTAGCCGACCGGAATCAGGCCGGGCAATACCGCGTTGGCGTCCAGTTTCAGGTGCAGCCACGCGCCATCCTCAAGCTGAATTTCACACGGGGTGTGCGGGGCAAAGTAGCGCGCCAGGTTCAGACCAACGCCAAAGTCGGCGGTAATCAGTGGCGGCAGGTGCAGAGTCTGCTGCGCCGCCTGCAACTCCAGCAGGCTGGCGTCGATTTCCTGAGCGCTGCCGGCGGGGTGGCCGAGCCCGGTCAGAACGGCGCGCAATACCGAGGGTGCGACTTTTTGCGGCCGTCCGTTGGCGTCGATCCAGTCGACCGCAAGTCCGGCTCGGCTGGCCAGTGTTTCCAGTTGCGCATCACTCATGGGCGCTCTCCATCCGGGGGTAGCAAAGGGGCTGCGATCGTCAGGCTGACGATCGCGCAATACGCAGCAAGGGTGCCCTGATCAAGCAGACCGGCCGATTGCGGCGGCTCTTCGAAGAGTAGCTCGGCACCGGCCTGTGGGGAGTGGACCACGGCCTTCTCGCTGAGGTTCAGGTCAATTCGCAACTGACTGCCATCGCCCAGTCGCCAGGTTGCGCTGACGGCGCCCGGGCCCAATACGGCGGATTGCAGCGCCTGTGCACCCGGCAAGCGCGGGACGATGTGGCGATGGCGCAGCTGCAACAACTGGCGATACAGTTCGTGCATCGGCCCATGGCCGGTCGCCGGCAGCCCAGGGCGTGATGCTTCAAAGGTTGCCTGGGCGTTAGGGTCGGGAATCTGCTCACGCCGCTGCGGGTCGGCAAAGGCGCTGAATGCGGCGAACTCGTTGCGCCGACCATCGCGTACCAGCTGCGCCAGTTCACCGTGGTGGCTGGTAAAAAACAGGAAGGGCTGCTCGGCTGCGAACTCGTCGCCCATGAACATCAAGGGAATCATCGGCGCCAACATCAGCAGCGCGGTGGCTGCCCGCAACGCTTGCGGGTGCGCCAACTGATGCAGGCGCTCGCCAAAGGCGCGGTTGCCAATCTGATCATGGTTTTGCAGAAACAGGATAAAGGCGCTCGGCGGCAAGTGCCCGCTGGGCTCGCCGCGGGCGACGCCGTGGCGGTTGATATGGCCCTGGAACACGAACCCCTGATTCAGGCAGCGCGCCAGTTGTTCGGTTGGGTTTTGCGCATAATCGGCATAGTAAGCGTCGGTTTCGCCGGTCAGCAGCACGTGCAGGGCGTTGTGGCCGTCGTCGTTCCACTGGGCGTCATAGCCTTGCTCGAGCAGGCTGGCCTGGTTGTGTTCGTTTTCCACCATCAGCCACACATGCCGCTGCGGCGCGATCTGCCGGCGCACCCGTCCGGCCAGTTCCTGGAGGAAGTCCGGGTCTTCTATGGCGTGAACCGCGTCCAGGCGCAAGCCGTCGAAGCGGTATTCCAATACCCACATCAAGGCGTTTTCGATAAAGAAGTTGCGCACCTCGCGGCGGCGCAAGTCGATAGCCGCGCCCCAAGGTGTGTGCCGGTCTTCGCGGAAGAAGCCCTTGGCGTAATGGTGCAGGTAATTGCCGTCGGGCCCGAAGTGGTTGTAGACCACGTCGAGAATCACCGCCAGGCCGTAGCCGTGGGCAGTATCGATCAAATGCTTGAGCTGTTCTGGAGAACCATAAGACGCCTGGGGCGCGAAGGCCAGGACGCCGTCATAGCCCCAGTTGCGGTCGCCGGGGAATTGCGCCACCGGCATCAGTTCGATCGCGGTAATACCCAGGTCTACCAGATGCGCCAAATGCTGCTCGACCGCGCTGAAGCCACCGAGCGCCCCCACATGCAGTTCGTAGATCACCGCTTCGTGCCAGGGCCGTCCATACCACCCGCTGTGGCGCCACTGATAAGCCAATGGATCGACGACGATACTGGGCTGGTCGATACCGCCGGCCTGGGCGCGGGAGGCCGGATCGGGGACCTCCAGTTCGCCGTCGATGCAGTAGCGGTAGCGCATGCCTGCCGGGCATCGGACGTCGCTGACAAACCAGCCATCGTCCTGAGGCAGCAGTGCCACGGATCGTCCATTTTCCAGTTCGACGCTGACGTAAAACGCATCTGGCGCCCACAACGCAAATTGCGTGTGCTGATCGTCCAGCATGAGTGCGCCGTGGGGCCAGGTCTCAAAGCTCCGTAACGGCATCTAAAAAGTCCCTTACTGTTTGCCCGATTTACCCAGGGCTTTAGCCACCAGTTGTTCATAAAGTTCGGCGTAGGGCTCGACCGCCTTGCACCAGTTGAACGGCGCGGCCATGGCCCGGCAACGCATGGCGTTGAGCAGGTCGGGGAAGGCGAACACCTTGAATGCACGGCTCACGGCTTCCTGGTAGCTCTGCACCGTCGACTCGTCAAAGAGGAAACCGGTCACGCCGTTTTCAATGGTGTCGGCCAGCCCGCCGGTGTTGCGTGCCACTGGCAGCGAACCGAAGCGCTGGGCGTACATCTGGCTCAGGCCGCAAGGCTCGTAGCGCGAAGGCATCAGCAGGAAATCGCTGCCGGCAAACATGCGTCGGGCATCGGTCTCGTTAAAGCCGATGCGTACGCCGATCTGCCCGGGAAAACGCACGGCCAGTTCACGCATGGCCTGTTCTTCTTCCGGTTCGCCCCGACCGATGATCGCGATCTGGCCCCCGGATTTGACGATGTATTCAGAGACCGCTTCGGTCAGGTCCAGGCCCTTTTGGTAGACCAGGCGCGAGACCACGGCGAACAGTGGGCCCTCGCAGGCGTCCAGGCCGAACAGTTCACGTACGTGGGCGGCATTGACTGCCTTGCCTTCCCATTCGCCGATTTTGAACGGGCAGAACAGATGGGGGTCGGTGGCCGAATCCCAGCTTTCATCGATGCCGTTGGGGATGCCGCTGAGCAGGCCTTGCTGAGTCTTGGAGGCCAGAAAGCCGTCCAGGCCGCAGCCGAAGTCCGGGGTGGTGATCTCCTGGGCGTAGGTCGCACTGACCGTGGTGATGTGGCTCGCATAGGCCATGCCGGCCTTGAGGAACGACATCTTGCCGTAGAACTCCATGCCTTCCTGCTGGAGCGCATGATGGGGGATGCCCAGCTCAGGGCATGAGCCAAGACTGGTCACGCCCTGGTACGCCAGGTTATGGATGGTGAACAGCGTAGGGGTCCGCTGCCCTCGCCAGTGCATGTAGGCGGGCGCCAGCCCCGCCGGCCAGTCATGGGCGTGCACCAGGTCCGGGCACCAGTGGATTTGTGCAAGATTGGCGGCCATGTCGGCAGCAGCAAGGCCCAGGCGGGCGAAGCGAATATGATTGTCCGGCCAGTCACGACCGTTGTTGGCACCGTAGGGCGAGCCTTCGCGCTCATAAAGCTCGGGGCAGATCAGTACGTAAATGACCAGACCGTCGGGCATGTCCATGCGCCCGATCTTGCACGCGGGCACAGCGGCGTGCCCACCGAGTTCGCCGACGATGTGAATCGGGTTTTCACTGTTGAGCACTTGCGGATAGCCTGGAATCAGCACCCGCACATCATGCAGATGGGCCATGGCACGGGGCAGCGCTGCAGACACGTCGCCCAGGCCGCCGGTTTTCACCAGGTCAGCGATCTCCGAAGTGACAAACAGCACTTTCTTGCGGTTGGGATTCTGGTTGACCACTGGCGTCAGCGTCTTGGAGCCTGGCACGTTGACAGGTTGACTGGTGGCGACAGTCAAGGCGCTCGTTTCGCCGACCTGATGAGCACGCTCTCCCTTTAATTCCAAAGCCGTACTGATCATATGAATCTCCCGTGTTGTGATCTAGTTCTAGGTCTGGCGAACGGTGTTCCATGGCCAATCCCGTGGCCGGGCGCAAACGCGCCGCGCATCAGTGAGCAAGCGCTGCCCAACGCGCTGAAGCAGGATGTGTGAATGAGCCGTTGCAAAGATTGCACCAGTCGCAAAGCACCTTCTTGTCAGATGACCGACCGGTATAGGTAAAAGTTTCGACTATTTTTCCAGTTTGTGACCGACCGGTTTCATCTCGAGAAAATGAGTCTAGGCCAGAAGTTAGAGCGGTACAGGCTCGATGGCAAAATTGTTCGACAATCGGTTTAAAGCGGCACGGACGTGCCTGATAGAGAGGCAAGCGCACCGACGAAGGGCATGTTTTTATGCGTTTATGCCTCAAAATTTAACCATTCGGTCATATGAATGTGCGAGGGCTTGAAAGCGTGCGCACCGTTGTGGTGCGCGATAGGCGAGTCCCGCATTTGGCCGAACCACTGCCTTACTCCCCACCTTGGTGCCTTGTTATAGTTCTGTCCTCTTTTTTGCCCGCTAAAGGATCACAGGCATGTCTCAATACAGCGCGTTCAACGTCGAATTGGTCGAAAAAATCGCCCATGTGCAGATCAATCGTCCGGAGAAGATCAATTCGATGAACGCGGCGTTCTGGAGCGAGATCGTCGACATATTCCAGTGGATCGATGACACCGATGAAGTGCGTGTCGTGGTGCTGAGCGGTGCCGGCAAACACTTCTCGTCGGGCATAGACCTGATGATGCTGGCCGGCGTGGCCAATGAACTGGGCAAGGACGTGGGCCGCAATGCACGCCTGCTGCGGCGCAAGATCCTCAACCTGCAAGCGTCGTTCAATGCGGTCGATAACTGCCGCAAACCGGTGCTTGCGGCGATCCAGGGATATTGCCTGGGCGGCGCCATCGACCTGATTGCCGCGTGCGACATGCGTTACGCCGCCGAAGACGCCCAGTTCTCGATCAAGGAAATCGACATCGGCATGGCCGCCGACGTTGGCACGCTGCAACGCTTGCCCAGGATCATCGGTGACGGCATGCTGCGTGAGCTGGCTTACACTGGTCGCACCTTCGGCGCCGATGAAGCGCGGGGCATGGGCCTGGTCAATCGCGTGTACAGCGACAGCGCCAGCCTGCTTGACGGCGTGATGGGCATTGCCCGCGAAATCGCCGGCAAGTCGCCGATTGCCGTCACCGGCACCAAAGAGATGATCAGCTACATGCGCGACCATCGCATCGATGACGGCCTCGAATACGTCGCCACCTGGAACGCCGCCATGTTGCAATCGACCGATCTGCGCGTGGCCATGGCCGCCCATATGAGCAAACAGAAACCTGAATTTCTGGATTGATTAAAAATGATTTCTCGCTGGACCACTGCAGTACTGGATACCGATCAACCTGGTGGCTGGGCCGTCGCGCGCAGTCCCGAAGGCTTTCTGTTCGATGACAACGGCGCGCTGTTTCCCCGGGAATGGCTCAAGCGCCAGGATCTGTCGATCATCGCCGAACATGGCATCGGTCATCTGGATGGCGAGCCGGTGTATCTGCTGGAGCTGCGCAGTCACAGTGAAGTGCCGGGCTGCAACTGGAAGGGCTTGCGGGCATTCATGCTCGAAGGCGATCCCACGCTCTACAAGGTACTCGGTTACGCCGCACAGATTGGCACCTGGGCCCGCGAGCACCGCTTCTGCGGCAACTGCGGGCAGGCGACTCACCAGGTAGTGCGTGAACGGGCGATGTATTGCCAGCCCTGTGATCTGCGCTATTACCCGCGAATCTCACCGAGCATGATCGTGCTGGTGACCCGTGGCGACGAGATCCTGCTGGGGCGCTCGCCGCGCTTCGTTCCAGGTGTCTACAGCACCCTGGCAGGCTTTGCCGAGCCGGGCGAGTCGGCCGAGGATTGCCTGATTCGCGAGGTTCGCGAAGAGGTGAGCATCGAGGTCAGGAACATCCAGTACATGGGCAGCCAGTGCTGGCCGTTCCCGCATTCGATGATGCTCGGTTTTCATGCCGAATACGCCGGGGGCGAAATCAAGTGCCAGGAAGACGAAATCGAAGACGCCCAGTGGTTCAACGTGCACGAGCTGCCGCCGTTGCCGGCGTCACGCTCGATTGCCCGCTACCTGATCGACGTCTATGTGGCGCGACGTTTAGGTCACGCTGAACCAGTGTTGCCAGGCTAGCCGTACGGTCAGGCCCAGCACCACGGTAATGAACACCGGACGAATGAATTTGGCACCGCCACTGATGGCGGTGCGCGCGCCGAAGAAGGCGCCGACCATCAAGGACGAACCCATGCACAGGCCGATGACCCAGTCCACCTGACCGGAAAAAATGAACACCGACAGCGCCGCCGCGTTGCTGACGAAGTTCATGCTGCGCGCCACGCCGCTGGCCTTCACCAGGTCGATGGGGTAGAGCAGCAGGCTGCTGACCGTCCAGAACGCCCCTGTACCGGGGCCGGCCACGCCATCATAGAAACCCAGGCTGAAGCCCTGGGTCGATTGCCATTTCTTCTTGATGGGTGCCTCGCTGTCGAGCGGCGCCTTCGGCGTGCCGCCAAACAGCAGATAGACGCCACAGGCAAACACGATCACCGGCAGCATCTTGTTCAGCCATTCCGCCGGCAGGTAATGGGCGACCACGGCACCGGTCAGCGCGCCGACCAGAGTGCCGACGATGGCGTGCACCCATTGTCCGGGGTGGAACAGCTTGCGACGGTAGAAGGTGAAACTGGCAACCGCCGAGCCGAAGGTCGAACTGAGCTTGTTAGTGCCCAGCACCAGGTGCGGCGGCAGGCCGGCGGTGAGCAACGCCGGGGTGGTCAACAGACCACCGCCACCGGCAATGGCATCGATGAAACCGGCAACAAAAGCAACAAGGGCCAGAATGGCCAGGGTAGAGAGGTCAACGCTGAGTTCGAAAGGCATGGGATCGGCTTATTCGGCGGGAGCATAAAGGCTGCGGGGAAGGGGTGACATATTACCCACCTGAACATCACAAAACCAATGTGGGAGCGGGCTTGCTCGCGAAAGCAATGTGTCAGTCAACGTTGATGTTGAATCTGACGGCCCCTTCGCGAGCAAGCCCGCTCCCACAGTTTTATCGGTGTTTACAGGCCCAGATCCGACAGCCCCGGATGATCGTCAGGACGACGTCCCAAAGGCCAGTGGAACTTGCGTTCGCTTTCCTTGATTGGCATGTCGTTGATGCAGGCGAAGCGGTGGGCCATCAGGCCGTCTTCGTTGAATTCCCAGTTTTCATTGCCGTAGGAACGGAACCAGTTGCCCGAATCGTCGTGCCATTCATAGGCATAGCGTACGGCGATGCGGTTGTCGGTGAACGCCCACAGCTCCTTGATCAGGCGATAATCCAGCTCCTTGGCCCACTTGCGGGTCAGGAAACCCTTGGCTTCTTCCCGGTTATAGGCGAACTCGGCGCGGTTTCGCCATTGGGTGTCCAGGGTGTAGGCCAGGGACACGCGCTGCGGGTCACGGGAGTTCCAGCCATCTTCGGCCAGACGTACTTTCTCGATAGCCGATTCACGGGTGAACGGCGGCAATGGCGGACGAACTTCGGCGTTAGACATTTCAAGTCTCCGTATCAAGTTGACGTTAAAACAAATTGTCGGGCTTGATGAAGCTATTACAGGTCCAATAACTTTCGCGCCATGCATTGCGCATTATCGGCGGCACTGTGATCACCCATTACAAGCGCCACGGTAATGGCACCGTCGATCAGGATCAGCAGCTGCTTGGCCAGCATTTCCGGATCTTGAGCGCCATGTTCGGTACACAGCTCGCACACATAGTCGAGCAGCTTCTGTTTATGTTCTTTGGCGACCAGACGCACCGGGTCTTGCGCGTCGCCGGTCTCGCCACTGGTATTGATGAATGCGCAGCCGCGAAAGCCGTCAGAGGCAAACCAGCGGGTGAGCACGGTAAACAGGTTGAGCAGTCGGTCGCCCGGGGTATGGGCCTGGCCGACTTCGTTTCTGTACCACTGCATCCAGCGTCGGTCGCGGCGTTGCAGGGCGGCGACGACCAGGTCTTCCTTGTTGTCGAAGTAGCGATAAATACTTTTTCTGGAGACACCGGCGGTTTTCACCAGAAGATCCATTCCGGTGGCGGCGATGCCATTTTTGTAGATCAGCTTTTCGGTGACATCCAGAATGATGTCTTGGGTGTCGTTGCTGGTGATTTTGTTCATGTGATTGAGAGTAGAACGATCGTTCTCCTGTGTCTAGGGGTATTTTGTTGCCTGTGAAGCCGCTTTCGCGAGCAAGCCCGCTCCCAC